>ERZ761602.4175-NODE-4175-length-19053-cov-4.836088_pt1 | contig 19053 bp, 18 predicted proteins | sample MGYA00512165_ERZ761602 | MGnify/ENA primary metagenome ERZ761602 (study PRJEB28899, sample SAMN02445085) | bioreactor sludge metagenome | biome: EBPR sludge; isolation source: Thorneside wastewater treatment plant | place: Australia: Brisbane, Thorneside... | reverse complement strand
TGGTGCCACAGCAGCGACCCCTGGGGCGATGTGTGCCTGCTCACCACCACCTGCACCAATGCGCTGGCTGAGGAGGGCACCGGCACCGCAGCCGGCACCCTGCGCATGTACCCCAACCCCAACCAGGGCGACCAGCTGATGCTGGGCCTGAGCGCGGTGGCTGAGGGCGTGCAGACGGTGAGCATCGACATCTTCGACCTGTTCGGCAAGCGCGTGGCGGCCCGCACCATCCCCGTGCAGGACGGCTTCGTGAACAGCGTGCTGGAACTGAACGGCGAGCTCGCCAACGGCATGTATGTGGTGAGCATCACCGCCGGTACCGACAGCTACACCGAGCGGCTGGTGATCCAGAAGTAGCTCGTTCATCGCCGAAACGGAGCCCCCGTGCCGACAGGCGCGGGGGCTTCGGCTTTTACCGACCTTCGCGCACCATGCTCGGCCTTCAACTCCCCACCGACCCGCGCTGGGCGCAGCTCGTCCGCCAGGACCTGCCCGAGCTGCTCACCGATCATGCCTGGTGCGAGCAGAAAGCCGCCAGCAACGCCATCAGCATGATCGTGCGCTATCCCGAGCTGAGCGAGCTGGTCGCCGAGCTCACCCGCATCGCCCAAGAGGAGCTGGAGCACTTCGGCCAGGTGGTGGACCGCATCCACGCACGGGGCTGGACGCTGGGCCCCGAGCGCAAGGACCACTACGTGAACGAGCTCATGCAGTTCGTGCGCAAGGAGGGCGGTCGCGAGGAGCGCCTGGTGGACCGCCTCCTCTTCAGCGCCATGATCGAGGCCCGCAGCTGCGAGCGGTTCAAGCTGCTCACCCAGGAGTGCGACGACCCGGAGCTGCGCGCCTTCTACCGCGACCTCATGGAGAGCGAGGCGGGGCACTACGCCACCTTCATCGGCTTTGCCCGGGCCTACGGCGGCCGGGTTGACGTGGACCAGCGCTGGAGGGAGTTCCTGGCGTACGAGGCCGAGGTGGTGAGCCGCTACGGCAAAGCCCCCACGATGCATGGCTGAGGCGCGCGCCCCCCGCGAGATCACCGCCGAGGTGATCTCCATCGGCGATGAGCTGCTCATCGGCCAGACCATCAACACCAATGCCGGGTGGATGGGTGAGCAGCTCTCGCTCATCGGCATCCGGCCGGTGCGCGTGCGCACCATCGGCGACGACCGCCAAGCCATCCTCGACGCCCTCGGTGATGCCACGGCGCACGTGGTCCTCATCACCGGCGGACTCGGTCCCACCAAGGACGACATCACCAAGCGGGTGCTGTGCGAGCACTTCGGCACGCGGCTCATCCGCCATCCGCACATCGAGGCGCGCATCGCGGCCTATTTCCAGAGCATCGGGCGGGAGCCGCTGGAGGTGAACCTCGCCCAGGCCGACCTGCCCGAGGCCTGCACCGTGGTGCCCAATGAGCGCGGCACGGCCAGCGGCATGTGGTTCGAGCGCGACGGCCGCGTATTCGTGAGCATGCCCGGGGTGCCCTACGAGATGAAGGCCATGATGGAGAAGCACGTGCTCCCCGAGCTCCGCAGGGCCTGCGCACCGCCCGCCATCGTGCACCGCACCATCCTCACCACGGGCCTCGGCGAGAGCCACCTGGCCCAGCGCATCGCCGCCTGGGAGGACAGCCTCGCCGAAGAGGGCATCAAGCTGGCCTACCTGCCGAGCCCCGGCCTGGTGAAGCTGCGGCTGAGCACCTATGCGAACAACGACCCGCGCGGGGCGCGCGACCGGGTGGACCGCAAGTCCGACCAGCTCTACCGGCTCATCCCCGAGCTCATCTTCGGCGAAGGGGAGGAGCGCCTGGAGCAGGTGGTGGGGCGGATGCTCAAAGAGCGCGGCCAGACCCTTTCCATGGCCGAGAGCTGCACCGGAGGCTATGTCAGCCACCTCATCACCAGCATCCCGGGCAGCTCGGCCTACTTCACCGGCGGCGTGGTGAGCTATGCCAATGCGGTGAAGATGGAGGAGCTGGGCATCCCCAGCGACATGCTGGAGCTGAACGGAGCCGTGAGCCAGCCTGTGGTGGAGCGCATGGCCTCGGGCGTGCGCACGGCCCTGCGCACGGACTGGAGCCTGGCCCTGAGCGGCGTGGCCGGGCCGGAGGGCGGAACCCCGGAGAAGCCCGTGGGCACGGTGTGGATCGCTGTGGCCGGCCCCGATGGCGTGGAGGCCCTCAAGGGCTACTTCCCCGGCACGCGCGACCTGGTCATCAAGCGAAGCGCCCTGGCGGCCCTCAACCTGCTGCGCAAGAAGCTGAACGGCTGAAGCCTAAGGCTTGCAGGCCACCATGGCATTGCCCAGCGCGTAGCGGTCGCGCGTGCGCTTGCGGTTGCGTGCGGGCCATCCGGTGCGTTCCACCGCCCAGGCGAAGGCCCGGAAGAACCGGTTCCCCCAGCCGCTCGGGAAGAACTTGTTCAGGGTGTCCATGAGCACATCGGCATGCCCGCCGAACGACTCCAGGTGCTGCACCTCCAGGCCGGCCTGCTCCGCCAGCCAGCGCAGCCCCGGGCCGGTGGGGTGGCTGTATTCGTAGGGATACTCGCCGATCCAGTTGATGAAGGTGCTGGTGATGATGAGCTTGCCGCCGGGCTTCAGCACGCGCGCCAGCTCCCGCATGAAGGCATCCGGGCGCTGGATGTGCGGGATCATGTCCGTGGCCAGCACGGAGTCGAAGCGGCCATCGGGGAAGGGCAGGCGGTCCGCCGCGTTCAGGTCGAGCTGGAGGTCGAGGTTATCCAGCCCATGCACCGATCCGGGGTAGTCCACGCACATGGATTCGGTGGTGAGGGGCGCATACACCTCGTAGTAGGGCGCCGGGCCGCAACCGATGTCGAGCAGCGCCCCCCGCAGGTGCGCCTGGAGCAGCGGCAGGTAGGCTTTGCGCTGAAGCTCAGCGATATAGAACGATCCCGGATAGGTGCGGCGCAGGTTGAGCCGGAATTCGCCGGTGGCAGGGTCCCTCACCAGCCTGGTAGGGCGCCATTGCTCGGGGTTACGCATGGGGGGGGCGGGCGAGAGGGTGGCCCGCAGGCCGTGAGCGCCGGGTTGCCGGCGCGAGGCCGCAAAAGTAGAAGGTCTCGCTGCCCGAAGGAAGGGGTTGCGCATCGGACAGACGCCGATGAACATCAGGCCATGCAACAACCTACGGTTCCATTCCCTACATTTGCGCCCCCGCAATCCGGAACGCCATGTCCAAAGTCTGCCAAATCACCGGCAAGAAGGTCATCACCGGCCACAAGGTGTCGCACTCGAACATCAAGACCAAGCGCACCTTCGCCCCCAACCTCCAGGACCGCAAGTTCTTCATCCCCCAGGAGAACAAGTGGGTGACCCTGCGCGTGAGCACCGCCGGCATGCGCACCATCAACAAGATCGGCATCGCCGAGGCCCTCAAGCGCGCCCGTGCAAAGGGCTTCCTCAGCGCCTGATTCTCAACCGCTAGCACCCCGAAGCCATGGCCAAGAAAGGGAACCGCGTACAGGTGATCCTGGAATGCACCGAGCACAAGACCTCGGGCCAGCCCGGCACCAGCCGCTACGTCACCACCAAGAACCGCAAGAACACCTCCGAGCGCATCGAGTTGAAGAAGTACAACCCGATCCTGCGGAAGATGACCGTTCACAAAGAGATCAAGTAAGCCATGGCAAAGAAGACCGTTGCTACCCTGAAGAAGGCGGATGCCAAGACCTTCACCAAGGTCATCCGCATGGTGAAGAAGGACACCGGCGGCTACGCCTTCGTGGAGCAGGTGCTGCCCACCGACGAGGCGGACAAGCTCCTCGCCGGAAAGTGATTCCCCCTACCATCGCGAAAAGGCCCTCCTGGCGTGCCGGGAAGGCCTTTTCGAGCATTGTGACGGACCATGGCATTGTTCGGACTCTTCGGAAGGAAGAAGGAAGCGGCCCAGGCCGAGGCTGAACGGAAGGACCTGGACAGCGGGCTGGAGCGCTCGCGCGAGGGCTTCTTCGGCAAGCTCACGCGCGCCATCGCCGGCAAGAGCACGGTGGATGAGGAGGTGCTCGACAACCTGGAGGAGGTGCTTGTGGGGAGCGACGTGGGCGTGGAGACCACCCTGCGCATCATCGACCGCATCCAGCAGCGCGTGAAGCGCGACAAATACGTGGGCACGGGCGAGCTCAATGCCCTGCTGCGCGAGGAGATCGCCGCGCTGATGAAGGATCCCGCGCCCATGGACCCGGCGGTGAAGCCCTACGTGATCATGGTGGTGGGCGTGAACGGCGTGGGCAAGACCACGACGATCGGCAAGCTGGCGCACGCCTTCAAGAAGGAGGGGAGGAGCGTGCTGCTGGGCGCCGCCGACACCTTCCGCGCGGCTGCGGTGGACCAGCTCACCATCTGGAGCCAGCGCGTGGGCGTGCCCATCGTATCGCAGGGCATGAACGCCGACCCGGCCGCCGTGGCCTACGATGCCGTGGAGAGCGCCAAGGCGAAGGGGGCCGACGTGGTGATCATCGACACCGCCGGGCGCCTGCACAACAAGGTGGGCCTCATGAACGAGCTCACCAAGATCCGCAACGTGATGCGCAAGGTGGTGCCCGATGCGCCCCATGAGGTGCTGCTGGTGCTCGACGCCAGCACCGGCCAGAACGCCATCGAGCAGGCGAAGCAGTTCACCAAGGCCACGGACGTCACCGCGCTGGCCCTCACCAAGATCGACGGCACCGCCAAGGGCGGCGTGGCCATCGGCATCAGCGACCAGTTCAGCATCCCCATCAAGTACCTCGGGGTGGGCGAGGGCATCGACCACCTGCAGGTCTTCGACAAGCGCGCCTTCGTGGATGCGCTGTTCAAGGCGTGACCGGCGCCAACGCGAAGGGGCGCCACCGCAGCAGCGCCCCTTGCCGTAGCCTGGCGGCTCCGCTTACTTCTTCACCAGCGGGTTGCCCTTGGCATCCTTGAACTTGTTCGTGGCCACCATGATGAGGTCCACGAGCGACCAGATGCCGCAGCCGCCGAGGGTGAGCAGTTGGATCACACCGGTCATGGTGTGGCCGGTGTAGAACCGGTGCACGCCGAGGTTCCCCAGGAACAGGTTGAGGAGCAGGGTGGTGAGCCAATCCTTGCCTTCGGTGGGTGCGTTGCTGTTTTCCATGCTTGAGTAGGTTTGGTTTTTTTCGCTCCGCGCAAGGGCGCACGGGGCATTCGGCTCACAAGATAGAAACGGCCCCGGATCGGCAAAGCCGGGCCGCCGAGGGCGCCGCGTGCCCCCCTTCGCCCTACTTTCGGGCGATGAGCGAGACACCAGTCCAGGTTCCGCCGCCGGCCCCGGGCGGCGCTGATGACAAGACGGTGGCCATCGTGGCCTACCTCTCCCTGATCGGCTTCGTGGTGGCCCTGGTGCTCCACAACCAGCGCAAGAGCGCGCTGGGGGCCTACCACCTGCGCCAGGCCCTGGGCATCGTGGTATGCTCGGTGGTGATGAGCATCCTCGGCATCATCCCCTTCGTGGGCTGCCTGGTGCTGCCCGTGCTGGGCATCGGCATCCTGGTGATGTGGATCATGGGCATCGTGGCCGCCGCCAATGCGGAGATGAAGCCCGTGCCGCTGCTGGGCGAGCGCTTCCAGGAGTGGTTCAGCGGGGCCTTCGATTGAGCGCCCCTCGGCACCTGCCGCGCAAGGTGGGCTAGCTTTGCGGCCCCGCATGAAAGCCCGCACCCTCAAGCGCACCAAGGTCAACGTGGTCACCCTGGGCTGCTCCAAGAACACCTTCGACAGCGAGGTGATGATGGCCCAGCTGAAGGCCAACGGCATCGCCGTGGAGCACGAGGCCGAGCGCGGCGACCACAACGTGGTGGTGATCAACACCTGCGGCTTCATCGAGAACGCCAAGCAGGAGAGCATCGATACCATCCTCTCCTGGGCCAACGCCAAGGACCGCGGCGAGGTGGAGAAGGTGTACGTGACCGGCTGCCTCAGCCAGCGCTACGCCCCCGAGCTCAAGGAGGGCATCCCCCAGGTGGACGCCTGGTTCGGCACACGCGACCTGCCCCGCCTGCTCAAGACCCTGAAGGCCGACTACAAGCACGAGCTGGTGGGCGAACGGCTGCTCACCACGCCCGCCCACTTCGCCTACTTCAAGATCAGCGAGGGCTGCGACCGCAAGTGCTCCTTCTGCGCCATCCCCCTCATGCGCGGCCAGCATGTCAGCACGCCCATCGAGCAGCTGGTGACCAACGCGCAGAACCTGGCCAGGCAAGGGGTGAAGGAGCTCATCCTCATCGCGCAGGACCTCACCTACTACGGGCTGGACCTCTACAAGAAGCGTAACCTCAGTGAGCTTCTCGCGCGCCTCAGCGATGTAGAGGGCATCGACTGGATCCGTCTGCACTACGCCTTCCCATCGGGCTTCCCCATGGACATCCTGGAGGTGATGCGCGAGCGGAGCAACATCTGCAACTACCTGGACATGCCGCTGCAGCACGGCAGCACCCGCATGCTCACCCGCATGCGCCGCGGCATCACGCAGGAGAAGACCGAGGCGCTGGTGAACACCATCCGCGACAAGGTGCCCGGCATCGCCATCCGCACCACGCTCATCGCCGGCTTCCCCGGCGAGACCGAGGCCGATCACGAGGACAACCTGCGCTGGATCGAGCGCATGCGCTTCGACCGCTTGGGCGCCTTCACCTACAGCCACGAGGAGCAGACCCACGCCTTCACCATGGACGATGACGTGCCCGACGAGGTGAAGGCGCAGCGCGCCCAGGAGATCATGGAGCTGCAGGGGGGCATCAGCCTCGAGCTGAACCAGGCCAAGGTGGGCAAGGTCTTCAAGGTGCTCGTGGACAAGGCCGAGGGCGGCCACTACATCGCCCGCACCGAGTTCGATTCACCCGAAGTGGACAACGAGGTGCTGATCCCCACCAAGGGCAGCTACCTGCGGGTGGGCGACTTCGCCGAGGTGCGCATCACCGAGGCCAACGAGCACGACCTGCGGGCGGAGGTCGCTTAGTGTCGGATGTTGCGATGGTTGAGCCAGCGCAGGCTCAGCCTTCACTGCCGGCAATCGGCCCTGCTTGGTCCTGCAGCTGCAGCAGGAGGCGCTCGCGCAGCTTCGCGATCTCCACCCGTTGATGCATCAGGGCCTCCAGCAGCACCGGGATCTGGTCGCAATGGCATGCGCTATCGCGCATGGCCTCCGCTGGGGAGGCCGCATGGGCCGGGCCGGCATCCGCATCGCGCACCACGCTGAGATGCGGCCTTCCGAGCCGGCTGCTTGCTGAGTCCATCAGTTCGGGTTTCGGGTGGGCTCCGGAGGCGTGCTCCCACTCGGTTCCACTTCGTTCTGCAGAGGGACGGGCTGGATGAAGCCGGGCAGCATGGCCGAGGAGCCGATGGCGCAAAGCACGCCGCGCGGATCGGTCCGGTCAATAGAACATTGGTTGACAAGGGCAGTGGCGCCGGTGGTGGCATTCGCTATCGCGAAGGCTTCTGCCCTTGATGGTAGGGAACAGGAAGGGCCGCTACCACTCTTTCAGCCGGATGCCTACCGCTCGTAGTAGCGGTTCACCGCTTCGGTGCGGTTGCTCACGTGCAGCTTGCCGTAGATGCGGTGGATGTGCTGCTTCACCGCCCCTTCGGTGATGCCGAGCCGCTGCGCGATCTCCTTGTAGAGCAGCCCCTGCGCCAGCTGCTCCAGCACGGCGAATTCCCGCTCACCCAGCTCCACGCTCAGCGGGTGGCGCGCGGCGGGCACGGGCCTGAAGTGCCGCACCACGCGCCGGGCCACGCTCATGCTCATGGGCGAGCCGCCTTGGGCCACCTCGCGCACGCCCTGCACGATCTCATCTGGCGATGCGTTCTTGAGCAGGTAGCCGTTGGCGCCGGCCTTGAGGGCCTCGAAGACCTTGTCATCGGTATCGTTCACCGTGTACATCATGAACTGCGTGGCGGGCCACCGCGCGCTGAGCCGCCGCACGCCCTCGATGCCATCCGCGCCGGGCAGGTTCACATCCATCAGCACCACGGCGGGTGCGTCGTCATCGGCCACGGTCTCGGCATCCTCCACGCAGTCGTGCGTGCCCGCCAGCCGCATCCCGGGCGTGGCCAGGAACACCGCGGAGAGCATCTCGCGGATGCGCTCATCATCCTCCACGATGCGCAGGGTCAATGGCTGGTTCATGCAGGGCTCGCCGCGGCCGTTTGGCGCGGGCGATGATGCGAAGGTGCGGGCCCTCGGCACGCGCATCAAGCTAACTTTCGTTCAGCCCTGCGCGCAGCAGCACCCGGGTGCCGCGTTCCTCGCCGGTGATGCGCAGGTCGGCGCCGATCTCCTCCGCGCGCTTCCGCATGTTCTGCAGGCCGTGGCCGCGCGGCTTGCGGTCCGACCGCTCCAGGCCCTTGCCGTCGTCGGCGATCTCCACGTGGAAGGCCCCCTCCCAGCGCAGGGTGAGGCGCACGTGGCGCGCATCGGCATGCTTCACCACGTTGTGCAGGGCCTCCTTCACGATGAGGAAGAGGTTGCGGCGCTGCTGCGCGGTGAGCTGCAGGTCGGGGAGCGCGGCATCGGCGCGCAGCTCCAGGGCTATCCGGTAGGCATCCAGGTACCCGCGCGCATAGGAGCCGATGTAGGCCACAAGGTCATCCAGGCTCCCTTGGTCGTCCTGCAGCGACCAGATGATGTGGCGCATGCTGGCGATGAGCTCCTCGGCAGTGCCGGCCTGCTCGCGCAGCAAGGCGCCGGCATCGCCGGCAAGGCCCCGCTGCAGGGCCATCTCGCTCCGCAGCTTCAGGGCGCTGAGGCCCACGCCGAGGTCGTCGTGCAGGTCGCGGCTCACCTGCTCGCGCACGCGCAGCTCGGCGATGGTGCGCTCCTGCTCGGCGCGCTGGGCGTGCAGCTCGGCGAGGTGCCGCTGGTGGCGCTGGCGGGCGCTCACCACCAGGTAGATGCCCGTGAGCGCGGCGAAGGCGAGCACGCCCGCCACGATCAGCAGCAGGCGCGTGCGCCGCTCGCCCTCAAGTCGCGCCTCCATGCGCTCACGCTCCATGCGCTCCACTTCCAGCGCGTTGTCCGCGCGGATCAGCTCGGCCTGCGTGGCCAGCGCCGAACGGATGTTGTTGGCGGTGATGGTGCTGTCGATGCGGTGCCAGGCGGCCATGTGGCCGAGCGCGCCCTCGGGGTCGCCGATGGTGCGGCTGGCCTGCGCGGCCATGCGGGCGAAGTTGCGCTGGGTGACCAGGCCGACCCCCGCGCGATGGGCCTCCAGGTAGTCGCCCGCGAGCCGGAGCGCTTCGCTTGCCCGAGCGGCTCGGCCGGCCTCGGCAAGGGCCAGCGCGCGGCCCACCAGGGCATCCACGCCGATGTCGTGGTCGCGCGCTGCATCGGCCGTGGCCCAGGCATGATCATACCGCATCAGCGCGGAATCGGCATGGCCGGCCTTGAGCGCGATGTTGCCGAGGGTCCAATGGGCCACGGCGATGGCGCGCGCCGCTTCCACCTGCTCGGCCAGCCGCAGCGAGAGCCGCGCATGGTGGCGGGCGCTGTCGAGCATGCCCAGCGCGCTGAGGTAGCTGCCCAGGTTGCCGTGGATATGATGCAGCTCCGTGACCGGGTAGCGCGCGGCAGGATGGTGCGGGAACCAGTGCAGGGCGGATCGCAGGTAGGGCAGGGCCTCCCGGCTGTCCTGGATATTCTCATGCAGCAGGCCCTTCAGGTTGAGCGCGTTCGCGATGAGCGTGCTGTCGCCGAGCCGCTGCGCCAGCCGTTCCGCTTCCTCCAGGTCGCGCATGGCCTTGTTGAAGAGGCCTTCGTAGTAGAGCACCTCGGCGCGGTAGGCGAGCAGGTAGTGCCGCTCTTCATGGTCCTTCTCGGGGTCGGTCATCGCCAAGGCCGCGTTCAGCAGCATGGTGGCCGAATCGCCATGGAAGGCGTCCATCTGGGCGATGATGCGCGCCATCTGGCGGTCCAGATCGGCATTGGCGAAGGGCGGCAGCCGGCGCATGCCGAGCACGGCGGGCTGGGCGAGCGTGCCTTCAGCGGCCAGGCAGGCCAGCGCCAGGACCAGGCCGAGCGCGCGGCGGCTCATCGTCCGAAGTAGCGGTTCACCGCCTCGGTGCGGTTCTGCACGTGCAGCTTGCCATAGATGCGGTGGATGTGCTGCTTCACGGTGCCGGTGGTGATGCCCATGCGCTCGCCGATCTCTTTATAGAGCAGCCCCTGTGCCAGGAGTTCCAGCACCGCGCGCTCCCGCTCGCTGAGGTCCGCCTCGGTTCCTGCGCCGCTGGGCGACGGCCGGAACTGCTGCACCACGCGCCGCGCCACATGGGCGCTCATGGGCGCTCCGCCGGCGTGCAGTTCGCGGACGGCGGTGATGATCTCATCGGGCGTGCTGTGCTTCAGGATGTACCCGTTGGCGCCTGCCTTGAGCGCCTCCAGCACGCGCTGGTCATCGTCGTGCACGGTGTACATGAGGAATTGCGTGCCTGTGCAGCGCACGCTCAGCTGCCGCACGCAGTCGATGCCGCTCTGGCCGGGAAGGTTGATGTCCATGAGCACCACATCGGGGCAGTTGGCCTTCAAGCGGAGCAAGGCGTCCTCTGCGGTGCTGTGTATCGTGAAGGGCTCCATGCCCTCCTCGAGTTCGAAAAGGGTCCGCAGCGTCTCGCGGATGATCTCATCGTCCTCGACGATGCTCACTTGAATGGTATGTTCCTCGGGCATCGGGGCAAAGCTGCGCCGCTGTTCAGGCCGTGGCAATAGAACGAAGGTTAGTGCCCGCGCGCAGCGGCAGGCGGAGGTGGATGGCCGTGCCCCGCTCGGCGCGCAGTTCCATGGAGCCGCCGAGGGCGGTGATGCGCCGGCGCATATTGCGCATGCCGTTGCCCGTGCCGTGCTCGGTGGCGGCGGGCAGCCCCAGCCCATCGTCGGCCAGGGTAAGGAGCAGGCCATCGGACCAGCGCACCGTGATGGTGAAGCGCCCGGCCCGGGCGTGCTTCACGGTGTTGTGCAGGGCTTCCTTCATGATCAGGAAGAGGCTGCGCCGCTGCTCGGTGGTGAGCTCGGCCTGCGGGAGGTCCGGTGCGATGTCGATGGTGAGCGCCAGCCCGTGATGGTCGCAATAGGTGCGGGCGTAACTGGTGGCGTACACGAGCAGGTCCTCCAGGCTGGCCTGCTCGCGATCGAGCGCCCAGATCATCTGGCGCATGCTGCCGATGAGTTCTCCCGCTGTTGCGGCCAGGGAGGCGAGCTGCTCGCGCTTGACGGGGTCCTGCTCCACCCGCAGGGCCATCTCGCTGCGCAGCTTCAGGCCGCTGAGGCCGGCGCCGAGGTCGTCGTGCATGTCGCTCGCGATGCGTTCCCGCTCGCGCAGCACGGCCTGCTCGCGCTCGAAGCGCTGGCGCTGTTCGCGCAGCCTGCGCCGCGTGTAGGCGCGCAGGCCGAGAAAGGCAGCCAAGGCCGCAACGGCAGCCGCTCCGAGCCTGAACCACCAGGTGGCCCACAGGGGCGGCAGCACCTGCAGGCGGATGCCCAAGGGGCGGGCCGACCACCGGTTGCCCCCGGTCCCCGCGCGGATCTCCACCCGGTGCTCGCCGATCGGCAGCTGGTCCAGGTTGATCCGCGCATCCTCCCCCAAGGTGCGCCAGGCGCTGTCCGTGGCGGGCAGCCGGTACGCCATGCGGATGCCCTGGCCGGCAGGGAAGGGCTGCGTGCCCAGCTCGATGGAGAGCGATCGCCGGTCGTAGGGCAGCTGCACGGTGCTGTCCGCCGGCCACGCGGCATGCTGGGCGCCCAGGAATCGGATGTCGGTGACCACCGGGGCCGGTGCGATGGCCTGCCCGGCCCAGTCCGGCGGGAGGTCGAGGATGTAGCGGCCGATGGCGCAGAGCAGCGACCCATCGTGGTCGGCGGCGATGGCCGACAGCCGCCCCTGCGAGGCGATGGAACGCGGCAGCTCGATGGTGCGCAGTTCGCCGGTGGACGGCGTCAGCCGCGAAAGGCCTTCATTCGTCCGGATCCAGAGGAGGCCCTCCCGGTCAAGGGCCAGCTGTTCGATGCGGTCCCCTGCAAGGCCGTCGCTGCGGGTGAGCCATCCGATTCCGTCCGATCCCGGGGGCAGCACGCCCAAGCCGCCCGTGAGCGTGCCGATGTAGAGGGTGCCATCGGGGTGCACCTCCAGGCTGCGCACCACGCCGTAGGCGGTGCCGGTGCTGTCGGGCTCGTGAAGGATGCGCTGCACGATGGCCTCACCGGCGATGCGCATGGCGCCGTATCCGTTGTTGAAGCCCAGCCAGACCTCCCGGCCCGCGCTGGCCGCAGCGAGCAGCTGGGCGGTGGGCAGCGGTTCGCCCCCGAATGCGGCCCTGCGCACGGCCGGTCCGTTGCCGGTGACCTCGAACAGCCCCTTGGTCCAGGTGCCCACCCAGGCCTTGCCCGGAGCGATGCGCTTGATGAAGGCGGTACGCGTGGCCATCATGGCCCCGGTCGAGTCGATGAGCCAGGGGAGCGACCGGTAGGCCGGGGAGGCACCATCCCAATGGAACACCCCGGCGGCGCTGCCCACCAGCCAGCCGTCGTTCCACGGCTCGGCGGCCACGGGCATGTTGCCCCAGCGCAGCGCTTCGGCATCGCGCGAGGCCTTCTCCAGGCTGGCGGTGCGCCAGCGGCCCTTGGCCCGGTCGAGCACGGCGAGCCCGTCGCGGTCCGTGCAGACGAGGAGCTCATCGGCGGCGGCCACCAAGGCGAGCGCTGACCGCGCCGCCTGCATCGGCACGGTCCACGCTTCGATCCCTGCATTGCGCGGGTCGAGCACGTTGAGCCCGTCGATCGTGCCGATCCAGATGCGGCCCTGTCTGTCCTCCAGCCAGCTCTTGGCATTGGCCGAGGTGATGCTCCAAGGCTCATCGGGCGCATGCCTCACCGGCATCCATCCGCCATCGCGCCGGCGGAGCTGCAGGTCGTGCGTCCAGCGGCTCGCCCAGAGACGCCCCGTGCGGTCGCGGGCCAGGAATTGGAGCGTGGCCTTGGGCAGTCCCTGGCCGATCGGCTCATCGAGGGTGATGCGCCCCGTGCGGTCCATGCCGTGCAGCCGGTAGTCCGCGGTGGAAAGCCAGATGAGGCCGCAGGCGGGGTCGGGGGTGGGCGTTGAGGCGTGCGGGTCCGCGAGGCAGGGGTAGGGGACGCCGGCCGTGGGCCGCTCCACCAACCGCTGGGCCGCGGCATCATAGAACACGATGCCGTCTGCCGCCGTGATCCACAGGCCGTTGAGCACGGTGTCGCGCACCAGGTGGGTGGCGCGTGGCGGCCTGGTGAGCCGGGGGCTGTCAGCGCCAGGCGGCAGCGGGCGCCATGTGCGTGTGCGCAGGTCGATGGTGTGCGCGCCGTCCTCCGTGGCCAGCCACAGCAGGCCGTTCCCATCCGGTGCCATGCCGTGGATGCGGTTGGCGCTGGTGGGGTTCCTCCGGCCATCGTTCACGTACACCCGCTGGAAATCGCCGCGCCGCTCATCGTAGGCGGCCAGGCCGTGGTCGGTGGCGATCCAGATGGTGCCGGCATCGTCCTCCGCGATGTCCCAGATGGTGCTGTTCGGCAGGCTCCGCGGGTCCTTGCGGTCGTGATGCCAGGTCCGGATGCGGATCCCTTCATGGCGCGCGAGTCCCGTGGCGGTGCCGATCCAGATGAATCCATGCCGGTCCTCATGCAGCGCAAGCACCTCGTCGCCCGGAAGCCCATCGGTGCGGGCGAGGTGATCGAAGAGCAGGTCCTGGCCCGCTGCCGGTGCGGCGAGCAGGAGCAGGCTGGCGATCAGCGGCGCGGGTTGCATGCTGTAAGCGGTCGATGGTGCCTCAGCGCTTCTCGATCTCCAGGATCACGGCCACGGCGTTGTGCGAGGCGGGGGCCGAGAGGCCGAAGGTCTCCCCGGCGCTATAGGCGGCCTGTTCGCCCGGCATCAGCTCTTCGCCCAGTGCCGCTTCCAGTCGCTGGGCGAGTCCGGCACCTCCCGCTTCCATCATGCGCTGGTTGATGAGCGGATAGTCGAGCGGCTGGTTGGCCACCAGGATCGCCATCGCATCGCGGCTTCCGGCCTCATCCACGGTGAGGCTATGGTCCCTGGGGAACTGGCGCATGCCGGTGGTGCCGCAATAGGGCGAATGCTTCGGCGTGTACGGGAAGAGCACATAGGTGCTGCCATCGGTCTCCTCGCCGAAGAGGTAGGTGTAGCACTCCAGGTTGTTGGTCAGCTCCACCTTGAAGCGCGTGCCCGCCGGCACCGGCCGTTCCGTGCGGAAGGTTCTGCCGCCCCGGTGCTGAAGCGCGATGTGCTCGCCGGTGGCCGCGCCTTCCGCATCCACCACGGCCAGGCCGAACCGCAGGTCGTAGCGGTCGGGGCGCTCCTCGGCGCTGGCGCCCATGGGGTACACCGCATAGGCCTCCTTGGTGAAGAAGGCGAAGGCGTCGTAGGGCACCCAGGCGATGCCGTTGCGCCCCCACTCCGGCCCCCAGCTGTTCATGATCTGGAAGGCTCCGCCCTGTCCGGCTCCGAGCTTGTAGTCGTCGTAGCCGATCACGCACATGGCGTGCCCGCCGAAGCCCTGCATGCGGGTGTCCTGCTGCGTGGGCAGCCACACCTCCTGGCCGGCCATGCCTTCCATGAAGCTGCCGCCGACCAGCATGCCGATGACCACGGGCGAGCCCTGGGCCAGGTATTGCTTCATGGCGACCATGTCCACCGGGCTGTTGGGGTCGTCGGTGCGGCTGAGGCGCTGGTAGCCCTTGATGCGGAAGCGCGTGGCGCTGCGCTCGGTCTCGGCATCGGGCTGGGCGCTGCAGTCGCTGTCGGTATAGGCGAAGCGGCTGAAGGGGACGGCACCGCGCTGCAGCATGTCGTCCATGGCGCGCAGGATGTAGCTGCCCTGGCAATCGCTCCCGTCGATCTTGATGCGATTGTACATGAAGCTGGGGCTGAAGGCCGTCGTCCCTCCGTCGCCGGACGCCTGGTTGTGGATGATGCTCCTGGCCGCGTAGGCACTGGCCCACGCCACGCAGCTGCCCTGGCGGCCCTGGTTCCGCCGCTCTGGCGCGAAGCGCTCCAGGCTGGCGCGCTCGGGAAGCGGGGACCGCACGTTGTCGGTGAGGGGCTCATACACCTCGGCTTTGTCGTATTCGGCGGGATCGAGCGTGGCACCGCGGGTGAGCTGGGCCAACAGGTTGCCGCCATCGGCCTGCTGCATCATGCCGCCGCAGCCATCCAGCCCGCCGAGGAGCCAGACGAGGCCGAGGATCACCGCGCCGATGAGCAGCAACTTGGGGTTGCGCAGCAGCAAGGGGAGGAGCGCTCCCAGGAGGCCGGCACCGCCACCACGACGGCCTCCGCCGGAGGGCATGCTGGGCCGATTGCTCGTGCCGCCGGGGCGGTCAGGGGTCATTCGTATGGGCATCGCGGAGAGTGTTAAACGACTGGGCCTTGCTGCCGCTTCCGGTTGGGTGGCCGGAAGGCCTGTCATCCGTCATGGTCGATTCGGATGACGTGGTCGAATTTCGCTCACAAATGCGGATTCCATGTCATTGAGCAGAACGATTGCCCTCTTCCTTCTCCTGCCGATGCTGGTGGCGTGGGCGCCGAGCATCGCGGTGGCGCAGAACCAGGATGCGCACCTGGTGCTCAAGCTGCAGGCATTCGATTCCGATGCGCATGCGCGCTTGCAGGCCGAGGTGGCCAAGGATCGGTCCATGAGCCTGGAGTATGCCTGTGAATGGAGCGGCGTGGTGGTGCTCAAGCTCACCGATGTGCCGCTGTCGGACCGGGCGGATGCCATCACCTATGTCCGCCGGCTGCTGCAATCCGCGCGGGTGGACAAGGGCGCGGAGTTCCTCAACGTGCACTTGGAGGCGCGGGGCACGGGCAAGTGCTGATCCATCGGGCGGCGGCCTGCGGGTACCTTTGCCGCCCTCATGGAGTGCACGCGCATCGGCTATGCCGCCACCAGGCGCTTCACCCGGCTGGTGGAGGAGCACGCCGGGGGCGATGCTTTCCTGGATGCGTTCCGCTCCTTCCCGCCCACGCTGGACGGGTTGAGGGCAGCCGCGCAGCAGCGGTCCTTCCCGGCGGCATCGCGCACCGTTCTGGTGGAGGCGCTGCGCCGGCAGTACAGGGGATCGGAGCCCATGGCCGCCGTGGAGCGCAATCTGGCGCTCCTGGCACGTCCTGATGCGCTCGCCGTCACCACCGGTCATCAGCTCTGCCTGTTCACGGGGCCGCTCTACGTCCCGTTCAAGCTGCTGAATGCCATCCGCCTGGCGCGCACCCTCAGCGACGACCTGGGTCGGCCGGTGGTGCCGGTGTTCTGGATGGCCACGGAGGACCACGACCGCGCCGAGATCGACCACGCGTGGCTGGGTGAGCGACAGGTGCACTGGCCGGGTGCCGCCGCCGGGGCCGTGGGCCGCCTGCCCCTGGAGGGCATCGCCCCCGTGGTGGAGCAGGCCTGCACCCTCCTCGGCAGCGGAAGCGAAGCCGAGGCCCTGGGGCGCTTGCTGCGCGAATGCTATCAGCCTGGCCGCACGCTGGCCGATGCCACGCGCCGGTTCGTCCATGCGCTCTTCGGTCGGTTCGGGCTGCTGATCCTCGATGGCGACGATCCCGCGCTCAAGGCGCTGTTCGCGCCGGTGATGCGCGAGGAGCTGCTGAATGGGATCACCGAGCAGGCGGTGCGGTACGCCAATGAGCGGCTCGCCGTGCGCCATGCCGTGCAGGCCCATGCGCGACCGATCAACCTGTTCCACCTCAGGCCGGGGCACCGTGCGCGCATCGAGCGCGACGGCGAAGGCTATCAGGTGCTGCACGGCGGGCCGCGATTCGACCTGGATGGCCTGCTCGCGGAACTGGAGCAGCATCCGGAGCGCTTCTCGCCCAACGTGCTGATGCGCCCGCTCTACCAGGAGACCATCCTGCCCGGCATCGCCTACATCGGCGGAGGAGGGGAGCTGGCCTATTGGATGCAGCTCAAGTGGCTCTTCCAAGCGGTTCGGCTGCCCATGCCCGCGGTGCTGCTGCGCACCAGCGCCGCCTTCCTCACGGCCAAGCACGACCGCCAGCGCCGTGGGCTCGGGCTCGCGCTGGAGGACCTCTTCCTGCCCGCCCACGCGCTCATGGACCGCGTGGCCCATGCGGCATCCGGTCGCTCGAGCGCGCTGCCGCAGGAGCGCGCGCTGCTCGACAGCCTGTCAGCTTCGATCCGCGCGCGTGCCACGGCCATCGACCCCACCTTGGGCCCGAGCATCGATGCCGCAGCGGTGCGCATGCAGCGGATCCTGGCGCAAGCGGAGGCCCGCATGGCCAGGGCCCTGCGCCGGCGCGAGGCGGTGCACCTGGGCCGTGTGCAGGCCATGCTCGACGCCCTGTTCCCCGGGGGCGGGCTGCAGGAGCGGCGCCACGGCATCCTGCCCATGCTGGCCGCCAGCGGCCCCGGGGCGCTCGATGCGCTGCTGGACGCACTGGACCCGCTGGATGCGCGCTTCACGATGGTGGTGGACGGCTGAGCGGGCCACTCCGGGCGGGCTGGCTACTTTTGGCCGACCCTACCGTTCACGTATCCCGCCACTGTCTTGTCCGAGCGCATCCTCATCCTCGATCATGGTTCGCAGTATACGCAGCTCATCGCCCGCCGTGTACGCGAACTGAACGTCTACTGCGAGATCCATCCCTACACCCGGGCCCGCGAGCTGGCTGCCGATCCGGCGGTGAAGGGAGTCATCCTCAGCGGGAGCCCGAGCAGCGTGCACGATGCCCATGCGCCGGATACGGACCTGGACGGCATCCTCGGCCGGATACCCGTGCTGGCGGTCTGCTACGGCGCCCAGCTGCTCGCCAAGCGCGCCGGTGCACCGGTGGAGCGCAGCCGGGTGCGGGAGTATGGCAGGGCCCACCTGAGCACCATCGTCGACAGCCACCTCTTCGACGGCATCCAGGCCGGAACCCAGGTCTGGATGAGCCACGGCGACAGCATCACCGCGCCCAGCGAGGCCATGGACGTGATCGCCAGCACCAAGGATGTCCCCGTGGCCGCCTACCGGCTGAAGGACCACATGACCTTCGCCGTGCAGTTCCACCCCGAGGTGTACCACACCACCGACGGGCTGCAGCTGCTCCACAACTTCGTCATCGGCATCTGCGGATGCGCGGGCGACTGGACGCCGCACGGCTTCGTGGAGCACACCGTGGCCAGCCTGCAGCAGCAGCTCGGCGATGACCAGGTGGTGCTGGCCCTGAGCGGCGGCGTGGACAGCAGCGTGGCCGCGCTCCTGCTCGACCGTGCCATCGGCGATCGCCTCCATTGCATCTTCGTCGATAACGGACTGCTGCGGAAGGATGAGTTCGCGCGCGTGCTGGAGAGCTACCGTCACCTCGGCCTCAACATCACCGGCGTGGACGCGAAGGCCGAGTTCTATGCCGCGCTGAAGGGGCTCGAGGAGCCCGAAGCCAAGCGCAAGGCCATCGGCCGCACCTTCATCGAGGTCTTCGACCGCGAGGCGCACCGCATCCAGGATGTGAAGTGGCTCGGCCAGGGCACCATCTATCCCGACGTGATCGAGAGCGTGAGCGTGAACGGCCCCAGCGTCACCATCAAGAGCCACCACAACGTGGGCGGACTGCCCGACCGCATGAAGCTGCAAGTGGTGGAACCGCTGCGCCTGCTCTTCAAGGATGAAGTGCGACGCGTGGGCCGCGAACTGGGACTGGATCCCAACATCCTAGGCCGCCATCCCTTCCCCGGCCCCGGCCTGGCCATCCGCATCCTTGGCGACATCACACCGGAGAAAGTGGCGTTGCTGCAAGAAGTCGATCACATCTTCATCCAAGGCTTGCGCGACGAGGGCCTATACGATCAGGTGTGGCAGGCAGGAGCCATCCTCCTGCCCGTGCGCAGCGTGGGCGTGATGGGCGATGAGCGCACCTACGAGAATGCCGTGGCCCTGCGCGCGGTGAGCAGCACCGATGGCATGACCGCCGATTGGTGCCATTTGCCCTACGAGTTCTTGGCACGGATATCGAATAGCATCATCAATCGCGTGAAGGGCGTGAACCGTGT
>ERZ761602.4174-NODE-4174-length-19056-cov-70.755013_pt1 | contig 19056 bp, 23 predicted proteins | sample MGYA00512165_ERZ761602 | MGnify/ENA primary metagenome ERZ761602 (study PRJEB28899, sample SAMN02445085) | bioreactor sludge metagenome | biome: EBPR sludge; isolation source: Thorneside wastewater treatment plant | place: Australia: Brisbane, Thorneside... | reverse complement strand
TCCCTGCTCCCTGCTCCCTGCTCCCTGCTCCCTGCTCCCTGCTCCCTGCTCCCTGCGCCCTGCGCCCCGCTCCCTGCCCTCAAGTCACCCGCCCGATCATCCGCCGGTGGCCGATCAGCCGGGCCCAGCGCAGGCCAACCACGAACAGGGTGTGGTAGCCGGCCTCGAGCAGCAGGCGGCGCAGGCCGCCGCGGCCGGTGCGCAGGGCCGGCTCGGCGGCGCAGGCGCGGGCGTCGATGCCCAGGGTGTGCGCCAGCACCAGGCAGCGCGCCAGGTGGTAGCGGTTGCTGAGCAGGGCGACCGGACCGGGCGGCAGCAGGGCACGGGCCTCGCGCAAGTTGTCGACGGTGTCGCGGGAGCGCGGCTCCACGCGCAGGCGCGGCGCGGCCTCCGGCATCCGGCGCAGCAGCCAGCGGCGCGCCACCTCGGCCTCGCTGGGCTCGCCGGGCCCGCCGCCGCTGCCACCGGTCAGCAGGACCACCAGGTCCGGGTCGGCGCGCAGCAGACGCAGGGCGTGGCGCAGCCGCCAGCGGAACTCGGCGTCGGGCCGGCCCTCCACCAGGCGCTTGCCGAACACCACGACGCTGGCCACGGCCCCCGGGTCGCGCGGCGCCCGCCGGGCGACGCCGACGGTGCGCGCCAGGTGCCAGGCGTAGACGCCGCCGGCGGTGAGGACGGTGGCGCCGATGCCGACCGCCAGCACGTGCAGCACGTCCGGGTCGCGCCAGGGCGAGCCGTTGCGCCAGCGGGGATTGCCGTCGACCGGGGATGCCATGGCGGCATTTTCGCCGATGCCGGTGGCGCGGGCGAGCCGCTGCCGCCGCTAACGGCCGGCCAGGGCCGGTACCGCGTCACCGGGAAATGCCCGCGCGCACCGACCCGCGGCGCCCTGCCTGCACGCCCCGGCGCGGGCCACTGGCTATACTCGCGGCCCATCCGTCCGCCCCGCTTCCGTCCGTGCAGGCCTGCCGCATCCTCGTCCACACCGCCACCAGTTGCCTGGGCAGCGGCCGCGCCGCGCACCTGGAGGCCCTGGCGGCCCGCCGCTCCGGCCTTTCCGCCAACGACTGGACAGCCACCCCCCTGGCGACCGCGATCGGCCGGGTGCCCGGCCTGGAAGGCGCGCCGCTGCCGGCCGACTGGGCGCGCTGGGACTGCCGCAACAACCGCCTGGCCTGGCTGGGGCTGCGCCAGGACGGCCTGTTCGACACCCTGCTGGAACTGCGCACCCGGCTGCCGGCGCACCGGCTGGGCATCGCGGTCGGCACCAGCACCGCCAGCATCGCCGAGACCGAACGCGCCTACCGGGAACTGGACGCCGACGGCGGCTTCCCGGCCGACCTGCGCCGGCCGGAGATCCACCAGCCGCATTCGCTGGCCGGCTTCCTGCAGGAGGCGAGCGGCTGGCACGGGCCCTGCCTGACCATTTCCACCGCCTGCTCCTCGGGCGCCAAGGCCTGGGCGGCCGGCGCCCGCTGGCTGCAGCAGGGCCTGTGCGACGCGGTCCTGGTCGGCGGCTGCGACAGCCTGTGCGGCAGCACCCTGCACGGTTTCGCTTCGCTGCAGCTCACCTCGCCGCAGGCATGCCGGCCGTTCGACGCCGGCCGCGACGGCATCAGCATCGGCGAGGCCGCGGCGTTCGCGATCCTGGTGCGCGCCGGCGAGGACGATCCGGCGAACGCCCCGCACCTGGCCGGCTACGGCGAAAGCGCCGACGCCCACCACATGTCGGCGCCGCACCCCGAAGGCCTGGGCGCGCGCATGGCCACGCTCCAGGCCCTGCGCCGCGCCGGCCTGGCGCCCACCGACATCGGCTACATCAACCTGCACGGCACCGCCAGCCGCCTGAACGACGAGGTCGAGGCGGCCATGGTCACCGGACTGTTCCCGGCCACCACCCTGGCCAGCTCGACCAAGGGCTGGACCGGCCACACCCTGGGCGCCGCCGGCGCGCTGGAGGCGACGATCTCGCTGCTGGCCCTGGAGCACGGCCTGCTGCCCGGCACCCTGGGCTGCACGCAGCCGGACCCGGCCTGCGGCCCGCAACTGCTGCTGGACAACGCCCGGCATCCGGTCGATGCCGTGCTCAGCAATTCGTTCGGCTTCGGCGGCAGCAACGCCAGCCTGGTGTTCACCCGGGGCATCGGCCATGACTGAGTTCGCGGTCGCCGGCATCGGCCTGTGGACGCCCGGCCTGCCGGACTGGCCGGCGGCGCGCGCCGTGCTCACCGGCGCGGCGGCCTGGCCGGAAGCGGCCGGCGGCCGGCCGACGCCGTCGCTGATGCCGGCCAACGAGCGCCGGCGCGCGCCGGACAGCGTGCTGATGGCGCTCGCGGTGGCCGAGCAGGCCTGCGCCGCGGCCGGCGCCGACCCGGCCACGGTCGCCAGCGTGTTCGCCTCGGTGTTCGGCGACCTGGCGATCAACGACTACATGTGCGCCACCCTGCGCGACGATCCGGCGCAGATGTCGCCCACGAAGTTCCACAACTCGGTGCACAACGCGCCCTCCGGCTACTGGAGCATCGCCACCGGCGCGATGGCGGCGGCGACCTCGCTGGCGGCCGGCCGCGAGACCTTCGCCGCCGCCCTGCACGAGGCGGTGGTGCAGCTGGCCGACAGCGGCGAGCCGGTCCTGCTGGTCGCCTACGACGCGATCGGCTGCGGTCCGGTCGGCGCGATCGCCGGGTGCCGCGCCTCGTTCGCCTGCGCCCTGGTGCTGACCCCCGACACGGCGGGTGCGCAGGGTTCGCGCCTGCGCGCGGCAGCGGCGACCACCGGCGCGGCCGGCGCCGTCCCCGATGCCCTTGCGGCACTGGCCGCCGACAACCCGATCGCCGCCGGCGCCGCGCCCCTGCTGGCGCTGCTGGCCGGGCAGGCGACCGGCGCCGCGCGCCTGCCGCTGTCGCCGGCCCTGGACCTGGTGCTGGACCGCCTGCCATGACCGACGCCACCGATCCGCACGCGATCGCCGTGCTGATCCCCGCCCTCAACGAGGAGGCGGCGATCCGCGAGGTGGTGAGCTCGGTGCTGGCGATCTGCCCGAACGTCATCGTCGTCGACGACGGCTCCACCGACGCCACCGTCGAGCGCATCGCCGACCTGCCGGTGACCCTGATCCGCCACGAAAAGCCGCGCGGCAAGGGCGAGGCGCTGCGCGCCGGCTTCCGCAAGGCGCTGGCGATGGGTTTCCCGGCGGTGGTGACCATGGACGGCGACGGCCAGCACGTCGCCGCCGACGTGCCCCGCCTGCTGGCCGCGGCGCGCCAGCACCCCGGCCACATCGTGCTGGGCGCCCGCGTGCTCAACCGCCACCGGCAGCCGGCCTACCGGCGGCGCGCCAACAACTTCGGCGACTGGGGCATCGGCTGGGCGATCGGCCAGGCGGTGATCGACACCCAGAGCGGCCAGCGCTACTACCCGCGCGCCGCCCTCGAGCTCGCCGACATCGACACCGAGGGTTTCGTGTTCGAGAGCGAGATCCTCATCGAGGCCAACTGGCAGCGCGGCCTGCGCATCGCCGCCGTGCCGATCGAGTCGCGCTACCACGGCGAGTTCCGGGCCAGCCACTTCCGCTCGGTGCCGGATTTCATGAAGATCACCTGCCGGGTGATCGGCAAGATCGTGCGGCGCGGCTTCCTGCTGGGCAATTACCGGCGGGCGCGACGCGACACGCCGCTGCTGGTCGACCCCCAAGGGGTTTCGGCCGATGCCGGCCACTCAGACCAGCCCGGCGGCGTGCCGGGCTGATGAACGCCGCCAACGAGAGGACGCAGGAATGACATCGACGGCCCGCTGCGACGTGGCGATCATGGGCGGCGGCCTGGCCGGCCTGGGCCTGGCCCTGCAACTGCGCGGCCGCTTCCCCGACCTCGACATCCGCGTGCTGGAGCGCCGCACCCATCCGCTGCCGGCGGCCGCGCACAAGGTCGGCGAATCGACCGTCGAGATCGGCGCGCACTGGCTGGCCGACAGCCTGGGCCTGCGCGGCCACCTCGACGCCGAGCACATCCGCAAGTTCGGCTTCCGCTTCTTCTGGTCGGAGGGCCGCCGCGATCTTCATGGCGTCACCGAGCTGGGCGTGCGCAAGGTGCTGCCGGTGCCCACCTGGCAGATCGACCGCGGCATCCTCGAGAACCACATGGCCCTCGAGGCGCGCCGGCGCGGCATCGTCGTCGAGGAAGGCGCCGTGGTGCGCGGCTTCGACCTGGGCGCCGACGACGCCGACCACACCGTGCGCTACCAGCACGCCGGCGGGGACAAGGCGCTGTCGGCGCGCTGGCTGGTCGATGCCAGCGGCCGCGCCGGCCTGGTCAAGCGCAAGCTGGGCCTGGCACAGGACAACAGCCACAACGCCAATGCCGTCTGGTTCCGCCTGGATGCCCGGCTGGAACTCGACGCCTGGTGCCAGGACCCGGCCTGGCAGGGCGCCTGCGAGCCGCCGGAGCGCTGGCGTTCCACCAACCACCTGGTCGGCGAGGGTTACTGGGTGTGGCTGATCCCGTTGTCCTCGGGCGCGCACTCGGTGGGCATCGTCTGCGACGCCGACCGGCACCCGCTGGAAGGCATGAACAGCTTCGACAAGGCCTTGGACTGGCTGCGCCGCCACCAGCCCCTGGTCGCCGACCATGTCGAGGCCAACCGCGACGCGCTGATGGACTTCCTGTTCTTCCGGAACTTCTCCTACGGCTGCCGGCAGGTGTTCTCCGGCGACCGCTGGGCGTTGACCGGCGAGGCCGGCGTGTTCCTGGACCCCTTCTACTCGCCGGGCAGCGACTTCATCGCCATCGCCAACACCTACATCGCCGCGCTGATCGGCCACGACCGCGCCGGCGACCGCGTGGCGCCCTACGCGCGCCTGTACGAGCAGCTCTACTTCTCCTTCTACGAGAACACCCTGTCGCTCTACCAGGACCAGTACCCACTGTTCGGCAACGCCACGGTGATGCCGGTCAAGGTGATCTGGGACTACGCGTACTACTGGGGCGTGCTGTGCGTGCTGGTGTTCCAGGACCGCCTGACCGACATCGCCCTGCTCGGCGAAATGCGCGGCGAGCTGGAACGGGCCGCCGCGCTGAACCGCGAGATGCAGGCCGTGCTGCGCGACTGGCACCACCGCGACGGCGGCGACAACCCGGCACGGATGCTCGACCAGGGCGGCCTGGACTGGTTCCATGCCATGAACGCCCGCCTGCACGAACCCCTGGACGATGCCGGCGTGCGCCAGCGCCTGCGCGACAACCTGGCCCTGCTGGAGACCCTGGCGGCGCGCATCCGCCACCAGGCCGGCGTCGCCGCCACGCCCCTGCCTCCCGCCGCCGCCGCCCTCGACCTGTTCGACCACGCCGCCTGAGCGGCGGGCCCGATCAGCCGCGCAAGCGCGCGAGCAGGGCGACCAGGCCGCGGTGGCCGAGCAGCAGGGCGATGCCGAGCGCCACCTGCAGCGCGCCGGCGACGAAGGCAGCCAGCTGGTCGGCGCCCAACCGTTCGGCCCCGGCACCGGACTCGCGGCTGGCCCACCAGACCGCCACGGCGTTCCAGACCAGGTCGAGCAGGCCGGTGGCGGCCAGCCACAGGCCCAGCAAGGAGAACGCCAGCGCCTGCCATTGGCCGTAGTCGAGCGTGCTGTCGATGCGCGGCGCGTCGGGGCCGGCCAGCGCGGCCCGCGCCACCAGGTCGGCGAACAGCCACAGCACCGCCGCGACCGCGACCAGCACCGCGACGCCGGTCAGCAGCGGTCCGAGCATCTCCAGGCGCACGTTGTCCCACAGCAGGGGCGCGATCCGGGTCAGGGCGGCGACGAGCATGTAGAGCGCCCCCGCCCGGACCAGCACGACCAGCAGCGAGAAGGCGTTGCTGCGCGTGACCGCCGGCCGCTCCGGCACGTCCGGCGGCACATGCGGGCCGGCCGCGCCAGCCATCAACGGTCGCCCAGCTCGGCGCCGTCGACCGGATTGGCCAGCCACTGGGCGATGTCTCGACCCAGGGCGCGCATGGTGCGGCCGAGCACCGAGCAGGACCCCTTGTAGCCGGCGAACGCGCCGCCCATGGAGTTGCGGGTGGCGTCGAAGCCGGCGACGTGCTGGCCGTCCTCGTAGAGGTCGCCGCGCACCGAGCTGCTCTTGGCGTGGCCGATGAACGCGTTGCCCTGGCTGATCGCCTGGGTGATCACCATGCGCAGGACCCGGCCGCTGTCGGCCGAGGCGTCGCCGACGCGCACCTCGACGTTGCTGGCCGGCGCGAACTCCAGGACGAACTGCGGCAGCTGGGTGTTGAGCTGGGTGCATTCCTCGCGCACCTTGCGCTGGATGCTGCGGTCGTCGGCGAACGGCACGTGGCCGTCGATGACCACCGGCGCCTGGGCGGCGGCGCCGCCGGCCAGGCCCAGGCCGGCGGCGAGGGCGATGAGGCGATTGCGCATGGATCGGTTCCTCCCTGGAACGATTGAAACGGAGACGGGCCCTCCCCCCGGGGCCGGCGGCGAGCTTGCCACATCCGGACGGCGGCGACACGCCGGGCGACACGGCGACGGCCGCTCCCGGCGGTGCCCGGCGCCGGCTGCGGCGGCAACGCAAGGCGGCCTCCGGCCATGCGCATGGGCACCGCCTCCCGCGTGGCCGGTGCCGCGCGCCGCAGCGCTCAGGCCATGCCGCCGTTGACCCCGATCACCTGGCCGTTCACGTAGGACGCCGCCGGCGAGGCCAGGAAGGCGACCACGGCGGCGACCTCCGCCGGCGTGCCGACCCGGCCGGCCGGCACCATCTGGCGCACCACCTCGGGCGGGAACAGGCCGTCGGTCATGCTGCCGGCGATGATGCCGGGCGCCACCACATTGGCGGTTATGCCGCGGCTGGCCATCTCGCGCGCCAGCGACAGGGTGGCGCCGTGCAGGCCGGCCTTGGCGGCCGCGTAGTTGGCCTGGCCGCGGTTGCCGGTGACCGCGGCCACCGAGGAGATCGACACGATCCGCCCGTAACGGCCGCGCGCCATCGGCAGCAGCAGCGGCCGGGTGACGTTGAAGAAACCGTGCAGGGACACCTCGATCACCCGCCGCCACTGGTCCTGCGACATGCCGGCCATGGGCGCGTCGTCGTGGATGCCGGCGTTGTTGACCACGACATCGATCGGGCCGGCGGCCAGCTCGGCCTCGAGCGCCGCCTCGCAGGCGGCGGGGTCGGTGACGTCGAAGCACAGGGCGCGGGCGCTGCCGCCGGCGTCGACGATCGCCTGCGCCACCGCCTGCGCCTGCGCCAGCCGGCTGTTGCCGTGCACCAGCACCTCCAGGCCGCCGGCGGCCAGGGCCTGGCAGATCGCGCTGCCGAGGTCGCCGCTGCCGCCGGTGACCAGGGCGCGCCTGCGTCGGGTGTTCATGGGGTCTTCTCCGGTTCCAGCATCACCATGGCCTGGCCGCGCGCCAGCACGCGGCCGCCGGCGGCGATCTCGAAGTGGTAGCGCCAGACCTGGTCGTCGGTGTGCTCGCGGCGGGCGACGATGTCGAGCGGCGCGGAAAGGCCGTCGATGCGATCCACCAGGAGGTCCACGGCGCGCAGCGCCACCAGCAGGCCGGGCCGGGCGCGGCCGCCCGTCGACTGCGCCAGCAGGGCGCCGTGCACGGCCATCGCCTGGGCGCCGTACTCGCACAGGTGCACGGCGGCCACCCCGCCGTCGCGGCGCAGCGGATGGTGCAGCGCGTCGGGGGCCGCCGCCTGCGCCCGGATCTCGTCGGCATCGAAGGCCAGCACCCGCTCGACCAGGGCCATCGGGCCCTGGTGCGGCAGCAGGTGGCCGAACCCGGCGCGCTCAAGCATGGGCGGGCTCCGGGCGGGCGCCGCGCGAGAGCAGCAGGGCGAAGGCGAACTGGCTGGCGACGCCGACCGCCACGGTCAGCCCCAGGGCGCGCAGCACCGGGATCGACGAGCTGGCCAGCAGCCCGAACACCAGGGCGGTCGAGGCCACCGAGACCAGCACGGCATGCAGGGTGCGGTCGGCCTCATCGCGCGCCCCCGCATGGCCGAAGAACAGCGCGTAGTCCAGGCCCAGGCCGGCCGACAGCATCAGCGCGACCAGGTGGAACAGGGTCAGCTCGACGCCGAGCAGGCGCAGCACCGCCACCGTCGCGGCCACCGCGAGCAGCACCGGCGGCAGCACGCGCAGGGTGCGCGCCGGGCCGACCGCCAGGGCCAGCAGGGCGAGCAGGGCCAGGGCGGCCAGCACCAGGCCGGTCAGCACGCGGTCGCGGAAGGCGACCACCAGGGACTGCGCGGTCGCCTTGAGGTCGACCAGGCGCGCCTGCGGCTGGTCGGCGATGGCCTCGCGCAGGGCCGCGAGGTCGGCGATGCCGGACAGTTCGACCAGGGCCAGGCTGCGCTCGTCGAGGCGACGCATCGCGGCCGCCACCCGGCTGCCCGCCGGGCTGTCCGCCTGGGCGGCGGCGCGGGTCGCCGCGCCCTCGGCCGAGCGTGCCGCGCGGACGTCGGCGACCATCGGTTCGAAGAAGCGCGGATCGAAGCCGGTCCATTCGGCGGCATCGGCCAGGGCGGCGCGCAGGGTCTCAGGGGCCGGCAGCCGCGCCAGCCGCCAGGCCTGCACGGCGGCACTGGGCTGCCAGCGCGACGGCAGGCCGTGATCGGCCAGCGCACCGGCGGCGACCAGGGCGTCCAGGCGCGGCTGCAGGGCCTCGGACAGGCGCAGCACGGCCTCGTCGTCCCCGCCTTCCAGCACCAGCAGGTGGCGCGCGTCCGGCGTCGCCAGTTCGGCGCGCAGCGCGGCATCCTCGGCCAGCCAGGCCGGCGGCAAGGGCGTCAGGCTGGCCAGGTCGTCGTTCCACCAGGACCTTTGCTGCTGGCTCAGCAGCGCGGCCGCCAGCAGCAACCCGAACACGACCACCGCGGCCAGGCCGGCGCGCGCGCCGCGCAGGCCGTCCAGCCGGCGCGCCAGGGCCGCCAGCAGCCGGCCGCGGGCGACGTCGCGGCCGCCGCGCGCCAGCAGGGCCGGCAGCAGCCAGCGGGTCACCGCCGCGGCGGTGAGCAGGCCGGTGACGGTGAACACGGCGAGCTGCGCCAGGCCCTCGGCGCGCGCCGTGAACAGGGTCAGGTAGGCCAGCACGGTGCTGGCCACGCCCAGCCGCAGCGCCGGCCAGATCGCGCGCGCCGCCACCGCCGGCGGCTGACCGGGATGGCTGTGGCTGAGCAGGTGGACCGGGTAGTCCTGGGCGACGCCGATCAGGGTGAAGGCGAACGCCAGGGTGATGCCGTGCACGTCGCCGAACACCAGGCGCAGGGCGACCAGGCCGACCGCCGCGGCGCAGGCCAGCGGCAGCGCCGCCGCGAGCACGAAGCGCGGCGTCCGGTAGGCGAGCAGCAGCAGGACGAGGGTGCCGACGCCCGCCAGCGCGCCCAGCAGGCTGGCCTCGCGGCGCACCGTCTCGCCCATGCGGGCGCTGAAACTGCCCGGCCCGCTCAGCACCAGGCCGGCGCCGCCGGCTTCGGGCAGGGCCGCGAAGGCCTCGCGCACCGCGGCGATCGCGCCGGCCTGGGCGGCCGGATCGAAGCCGGCCGCGGCGGTCTCCACCAGCAGCAGGGCGCGGCCGTCGGCGGCCATCCAGGCGCCGTCGACGCGCGCCGGCTCGCTGCGCGGCTGCCAGGTTTGGACCAGATCCAGGGTCAGCAGGTGCGGATCGTGCGCCAGCAGCAGGTCGAAGGCCTCGCCGCCCAGCCCGCCGAGATCGGCCAGGCGCTCGGCCAGGACCTCGGCCAGGCCCTCGGCATCGAAGCGCGCGGTGGCCATCGCCGGGCTGTGGCTGAAACGCAGCGGCAGCAGGGCCTGCAACGCCTCGACCTCGTCGAAGCGGCCGTTGGCGACGCGTTCGATGCCCGGCACCTCGGCCAGCGCCGCCGCCAGCGCGTGGCTGAGCGCCGCCGCCCGTTCCGGGGTCGGCGCGTCTATGGCCAGCACCAGCAGGCGCGCGCCCGGGCCGCGGCCGAGTTCGCCGACCAGCAGGCGGGCATCGGCCTGCTCGGGCACCGGCATGAAGCGCGCCAGGTCGTTGTCCAGGCGCAGGCCGACCGCGGCCAGCGCGCCGGCCAGCAGAAGCACGCCGGCGACCAGGGCGGCGCGCAGCCGGGGACTCAGGGCTGCGGACACAGGGCCTGGACCTCCTCGTCGGGACCGGCCAGCGGCTGCGGCGCCGGACCTGCGCCGAACACGGTCAGGCTGCGCGCGCCGGGCTGCTCGACCAGCAGGCAGCGGGTGCGGTCGTCCTGGCCGTACAGCACCAGGGCCGGGATCCGGGCGCGCAGTGCCGGATCGCGCGGCTCCAGCGTCAGGCGCCAGCGGCCGGCGCCGGTCAGGGCCGGTGTGAACTGCCGCCGCAACGCCTCGCCGTCGCCGGCGAACAGCGCCGCCAGGCCGCCGAACAGCACGTCCAGCTCCGGTGCGCGGGCGACCGGGATGATCCGCTCCGGACCGGTGCCGCGCCGGACCACCAGGGTGCGGCCCTCCAGCACCGAGGACTCCCGGTAGGGCCGCTCGACGGCGCGCACGAACACCTCCCCGCCGCGCCATTCCAGCGTCCCGGACAGCACCAGGGGCGCCTTCAGCGCGCGCCGGTGGCGGATCTCGTGGAAGGCCTCGCTGGCCGGCGCCGGCCGGCGCAGCGCGGCGAGCAGGTCGTCAAGCGGATCCGCCGCCGCCGGGAGCGGCAGGCACAGGGCGATCAGCCAGGCGACGGGCAGGCGGGGACGGGGCATCGGCGATCCAGAAGTCGTAGAAGTTGAACCAGTTGTAGGGCGCGCTGCGGGCATGGTGCTCGAGGCGCTGCGCATAGCGCTGCACCAGGTCGGCCAGGGCCGCCTGGCGGTCGCCGCGCGGCAGCTCGACGCGCTCGGCGAAGGTCTCGAAGTGCAGGTCGTAGCGACGGCCGCCGCGGTACAGGCCGAAACACAGGTGCACCGGCAGCTGCAGGGCCTTGGCGATCAGCCAGGGCGCGGTCGGGAACCAGGCCGGATCGCCCATGAAGCGGGCCGGCAGGCCGGGCTCGCCGGGCCGGCGGCGATCGCCGAGCAGGCCGATCAGGGCGCCGCGCTCGGCCTCGTCCTTGATCTTCAGCATCAGCTCGGCGGGCGGCAGGCCGAGGTCGATGATGCGGCAGGCCAGGTCCGGGTTCAGCTCGTCGAGCAGGCGGGTCAGCGCCGGATTCTGGCTGCGCTCCAGGAGCACCGCGACGCGCGCGTTGGGACGCTTCTGGCTGAGCACGCGCAGCACCTCGAAGCTGCCCAGGTGCGAGCCCAGCAGCAGCACGCCGCGGCCGCGGTCCATGCTGTCGTGCAGGGGGTCGAGGCCGCTGGTGCGGATCTGGTAGTCGTCCACCGAGCGGGTCAGCAGCAGCGGCCGGTCGAGGATCACCGCGGCGAAGGTGTGGATGTGCCGGGCGACCTGCAACCAGCGCGGCGGCCGGCCGAGGGCGCGCGCCAGCCAGGCGCGCGAGGCGGCCCGCTCGGCCGGCCGGCGCAGCAGGAAATAGGCGGTGATCGGGTACAGCAGGGCGCGCCCGACCGGCCGGCCCAGACGCAGGACGATGGTGCGGATCAGCCAGATCGCGAAGCGGCCACCGCCCTCCGGCCGCGCCCGCCAGTGCGCGGTCTCAGCCATCGCCGGGCTCCCCCTGCGCGGTTCGCACCCGGGCGCTGGCCATCAGCTGGCCGGCGTGCTCGACGCGCAGGTCGGTGCCGCCGTCCGGGCGCGGCGCCAGCACCAGCTCCAGGTCCATGCCGGGCAGGCAGGGCCGCAGGAATTTCGCCTGTTCGATGCGCAGCGGCCCGGCCGTGGCCAGCGCCGCCAGCGCGGCGTCCAGCAGGACCACGCCAGGCACCACCGGACGGCCCGGGAAATGGCCGTCCAGGCAGGGCGCGCCGTGCTCAACCCGGAATGGCAGGCGGCGCATCGGCGGGACTCCGGAGCGGGTTGCGGGCCAGTTCCACGGCGAAGGTCGGGCCCAGCCTGACGATCCGCCACAGGTAGTCGAACACGTTGCGGTACTGCTGCACCGGGAACACCCGCTTGCGCCAGGCGTATTCGGCCAGCAGGGCGACCGGCGGCAGCAGGTAGGTGCCGATGTTGCCGACCCACGACCACAGCGCCGGCGGCGCCAGCAGGCCGAGCACGCCGTTGACCGCGGCCATCAGCACGAACATCACGCACCAGTAGACGGTGACCGCGCGGGTGTAGGCGATGTGGCGGTCGCTGAGACGGTCCGGCCGGCCGTGCATGTGCCAGACGATGCGCTCGATCAGCGGCTGCCGTCCGGGCGCCAGGGTGCGCCCGAACAGCGCCGCGAGCAGCAGGGGCACCAGCACCGGCGGCGCGTAGAGCAGGAGCAGCAGCCCGTCGCGGGCGAACAGGGCCACCGCGGCCAGCGCCACGGCCAGGGCGACCTGCAGCCGCGGCAGGGCGCGCAGGGCGTACAGGGCCAGCACCACCAGCAGGGCCAGCGCGGCGTAGCGCAGCTCGATGCGGCCGGTCAGCGCCGCGGCATGGACCAGGCCGATGTAGGCGACCGAGGCGAGCAGCGCGATCACGGCGCGGTCCCGGCGGCGCCGCGGCACCGCGCCGTGCCGTGTGGAACGGCGCAGCGCCCGGCCACCGGTGCCCGCGGACCGCGGCCGCGCTCGTCGCGGGCAGGCCGGCCGGGCACGTCGGCTCAGGCGCTGCGGTTGGCCTCGACGTGGGCGGACAGCGCCCGCAGCGAGGCGAAGTTCTGCCGGTTGTCGGGGTTGTCCGAGCGCAGCTGGAAGCCGTACTGCTTGGAGATCGCCAGGGCCAGTTCCAGGGCGTCGATGGAGACCAGCCCCAGGCCCTCGCCGAACAGCGGCGCCTCCGGGTCGATCGCGTCCGGGGCCACGTCCTCGAGGTTCAGCGATTCGACGATCAGGCGCGCGAGCGCGTGCTCGGCCGGACTCTGCGTGGTGGTGACCGACACGGTGGATCCCTCCGGGGAACGCATGGGAGATGGGTGGCCGGCCGCGTCCTGCGGCGGGCCTGGCAGCGGCGGAAGTGTATCATGGGCCGTTTTCCGGACCCGGCTGACGGGCAGCCCAGCATGCAGGACGCAACCCCCCAGCACTGCGACATCCTCGTGGTCGGCGGCGGCCCGGCCGGGTCGACCGCGGCGGCGCTGCTGGCCGGGCGCGGCTGGCGCGTGCTGCAGCTGGAGAAGGACCGCCACCCGCGCTTCCACATCGGCGAATCGCTGCTGCCGGCGAACCTGCCGCTGCTGCAGGAGCTGGGCGTGCTCGACGCCGTGCGCGGCATCGGCCTGGTCAAGCGCGGCGCGGACTTTCCATCGGGCGCGCCGGGCGGCTACAGCACCTTCCGTTTCGAGGACGTGCTGGGCGACACCCCCGACCACGCCTTCCAGGTCCGCCGCGACCAGTTCGACGCCCTGCTGTTCGACCATGCCCGGACCTGCGGCGTCGACGCCCGCGACGGCCTGCGCGTTGAACAGGTGGCCTTCGTCGGCGACGACGTGGTCGCCGACTGCCGCGGCGACGACGGCGCGCGGATCAGCGTGCGCGCCCGCTACCTGGTCGACGCCTCCGGCCGCGACACCTTCCTGGGCAGCCGCTTCGGCAGCAAGCGGCGCAACCGGCGGCATGCCAGCGCCGCCCTGTTCGCGCACTTCGACGGCGTCGCCAGGCGCCCGGGCGAGGACGCCGGCAACATCAGCATCTACCGCTTCGATTTCGGCTGGGCCTGGTTCATCCCGCTGCCGGACGGCCTGATGAGCATCGGCGTGGTCGCCGGCCCCGAGCATTTCCGGCGCCGCCGGGGCGACCAGGCGGACTTCCTGCTGGACACCCTGCGCAGCCATCCGGAGGCCGGACCCCGCCTGGAAGGCGCCGCGCTGGCCTCGCCGGTGCACGCGACCGGCAACTACTCCTACGCCTGCCGGCGCATGGCCGGCCCGCGCTGGCTGATGGTCGGCGACGCCTGGGCCTTCGTCGACCCGATCTTCTCCTCGGGCGTGTTCCTGGCCATGCACAGCGCCCGCCTGGCGGTCGACGTGGTCGACGGCAGCCTGCGCGCGCCGGCCCGTGAACGCGCCCTGCAGCGCGGCTTCCAGCGTCGCGTGCGGCGCGGCGTGCGCGCCTTCTCCTGGTTCATCTACCGCTTCAACACGCCGGCGATGCGGCACCTGCTCGCGCATCCCACCGATGCCTTCGAGCTGCGTCGCGGCGTCATCTCGATGCTGGCCGGGGACGTCTTCGACAGCCGGCCGGTGCGGCGGCGCCTGCTGGCGTTCAAGGCCATCCACGGCCTGTTCAGCCTGGCGACGCTGCGCCAGCGCCTGCTGCAGGCGCGCCGGCATCGGCGCCAGGCGCCCGCCGCCGTCGAGCGCGACGGCATCGGCAGCGGGGCCGCCTGATGGTCGCCGTGCCCCGCACCACGCCGGCCCTGCCGGCGATCCGCTTCGACTGCCTGAAGACGCCGGGAGACGAGCTGCTGGACCGCCCGGACACGCTGGCGGTGGTCGGCTTCGGCACCGGTCCCGGCCGCGACCCGGATCCGCGCCGCCTGCGGGTGCCGCTGCGGACCCTGGACCGGCCGCCGCCGGTGGAGCGCTGGTCGGTCGCCGGCGAGGTGCGCCACGGCGGCGATGGCGAACTGGCCTGGAGCTGCGGTGGCGGTTACCTGCTGCTGTCGGTGGTGGTCGCCGAAGCCGGCCATGGCGGTCCGCGCGGCGCCGCCGCCCATGCCTACCGCCTGCTGCTGGACGCCATGGACCGGCACCGGCACCGTTGCCTGCTGCGCTGCTGGAACTACCTGGACGCGATCAACGACGGAACCGACGACCGCGAGCGCTACCGGCAGTTCAGCATCGGCCGCGCCGAGGGCATCGCCCGGCTGGACTGCAGCGACTACCCGGCGGCCACCGCGATCGGCCGGGTCGACGGCGAGCGCGAGCTGGTGGTGTTCGCGCTCGCCGCGCAGGCGCCCGGCCATCCGGTCGAGAATCCCCGCCAGGTCAGCGCCTACCGCTATCCGCGCCAGTACGGTCCGGTGCCGCCCAGCTTCGCGCGGGCCATGCGCCTGGCCACCCCGCAGCCGTCGCTGCTGATCTCGGGCACCGCCAGCGTGGTCGGCCACGCCACCGTCCACGACACCGTCGCCGAGCAGACCGACGAGACGCTGCGCAACCTCGACGCGCTGGTCGCGCAGGCCGGCATGGGCCGCACCCTCAGCCACGGCGAGATCTGCCTGAAGGCCTACCTGCGCCACGCCGGCGACCTCGACGTCGTGCGCGACCGCCTGGCCGGCGCCGGCCTGGACCTGTCCCGCATCCTGTTCCTGGAAGGCGACATCTGCCGTCACGACCTGCTGGTCGAGATCGACGGCGTGCTGAGCTGACGGGCGGTCCAGGCCCGGCCTGCCGGCGGCGGCCATGGCGAGGCGCCCGGCGCGGCATTCGCGCGAACGGACGGCCTGCCGACAGGCCGTCCGGACCTGCGCCCGACAGGCGCGACCAAGAACACGCGGGACGTTCGGCCTTCGCCCGGCTGCCTTGAGCCTGCCCGGCCCCGGCGCCGCCCGGCGGCAAGCTGCCGGACGGCCACCGCCAGGACGTCCGGTCCCGCCGGCCGCCGGAGCGCGGCCTGGCGGGCCGCGGTGGGCGCCTCCGCCCGGCTACCAGGCGCGGCCGTCGGGGATCGGCCGCCCGGTGACCTCGCGGTGCCAGTGCTCCAGCAGCCAGCGGGCGATCGACAGCGGCGGCGACAGCACCACGGTGCCCTCGGCGAGGCCGGCGGCGAGTTGGTCCGGGTCGAACCAGCGGGCATCGTCCAGTTCCTCGCCGACGGCGATGCGGCGGTCCTGCGCACGCGCCTCGAAGCCCAGCATCAGCGAGCCAGGGAACGGCCAGGGCTGCGAGCCCAGGTAGCGCGCGGACGTCACCCTGACGCCGGCCTCCTCGTGGACCTCGCGGGCCACCGCCGCCTCCAGGGTCTCGCCGGGCTCGACGAAGCCCGCCAGGGTCGACCAGCGTCCGGGCGCCCAGGCGGCCTGGCGGCCGAGCAGGCAGGCGTCGCCATGCCGCACCGCGACGATGATGGCCGGATCGGTGCGCGGGAACTGGACGCTGCCGCAGGCCGGGCACTGCAGCCGGTGGCCGGCCGCGGCGACCTGCAGCAGGCCGCCGCAACCGCTGCACCAGCGGGTCCGCAGGCGCCAGGCCAGCAGGCCGCGCGCCGCGGCGAGGATGCCGGACTCGCTGGCCGGCAGGCTCGCCGCGGCCTCGCGCAGCCCGGTCCAGGCGCCGGCCGGCACCGGCGCCACCTGTGGCTGCTGGGCGGCGAACAGGGCGCGGCCGGCGCGCCGGCCCAGGAACAGCCATTGCGGCGGCAGCACTTCGAGGGCGTCGCCGGGCACCAGGGCCAGGCGGCGCTCGGGGGTCAGCACCGCCGCGCCGTCCTCGCGCAGGAACAGCCAGTCGGCCTCGGCCGCCATCGCCAGGGTGGCGACCAGGTCGTCGCGTTCGCGAAGCTCGGCACAGCGGTCGAGGTCGGCGCTTGCGAAGGCGTAACCGGGCGGCCCGGGCGCGTCGACCGGGACGTCCGCAGGCCGGCTCATCGGGGCAGGCTGCCGGGCGACACGCGCGGCGGCGCCGGCGCCACCGCGGTCAGGCCGAGAACGACGAGCCGCACCCGCAGGTGGTGCGGGCATTGGGGTTGCGGATCACGAACTGGGCGCCGCTGAGGCCCTCGGTATAGTCGATCTCGGCGCCCTGCAGGTACTGCAGGCTGAGCGGATCGACCAGCACGGTGATGCCGTCGCGGCGCACCGCCAGGTCGTCGTCCTCGGCGGCCTCCTCGAAGGCGAAGCCGTACTGGAAGCCCGAACAGCCGCCGCCGGTGATGTAGACCCGCAGCTTGAGGCCCGGGTTGCCCTCCTCGGCCACCAGGGCGCCGACCTTGGCGGCAGCGGCAGGCGTGACCTGGATCAGGCCTTCGGGCGGGGCGGGCACGGCAACGTCCATGGCCGCCATGATCGGGGCGCCGGCGCCGGGGTTCAAGGCTCGCCGTCGGGCCCGGACAGCTGCCGGGGGGGTTCCCGCTCCTGGACGAGCTGGCCGGTCACCGCGGCGCCGACCGCCATCTGCAGCAGCTTGTAGTGGATGTTGCCCTGCACCTGGGCGTTGGGCAGCAGCTCGACCTTCTCGGCGCCCAGGATGTTGCCGGCCAGATGGCCGTTGACCACCACGTGCGGCACCCGCACCTCGCCCTCGACGCGGCCCTGCTCGCTGATCGAGAGCATCGCCTCGCCGCCCTTCTCGGCCAGGATCGAACCCTTGACCTGGCCGTCGACGTACAGGCCGCCGGTGAAATGCACGTCGCCCTCGACCCGGGTGTTGCGCCCGATCAGGGTGTCGACCTGGCCGTTGCCGCCCTGCCGGGCCGGTTGCTTGCCTCCGAACATCACGATGTCCCTTGCTGTGCCGCCCGGCTCCAGGCCAGCGTGCGCTCGACCGCCGTGCCGCCGCGCGGGGCGAGGCGGATGCGGACGGTGTGCGGCTGGAAGTCGCCGGGCAGGGTGATGCGCCCCTCGAGGCGCTGGAAGTAGCGGAAATCGAAGGCCAGGCCCTCGGCGCTGCCGGGCGGCACCAGCGAGGGCCAGTCCAGGCGCTCGGTGCGGCCGTCGCGCTGGCCCTCGACCGCCAGCGTCAGGCGCCCCGTGGTGGTGCCGCGCGGGTCGCTGGACTGGGTGACCAGGGCGCTGAACGCGACCGAGCCGTCCTCGGACGGCCGCAGCACCAGTTCGTGCAGGTCCAGCGGCTGGCGCTGCGCGCCCGGCCCGATCAGGCGGTCGTAGACCGCCAGGTCGCGGCGCAGCTGGGCGATCTCGTCGTCCTTGGCGGCCAGCGCGCCCTGCACGTTCTCGTTGGCCAGGCGGGCGATCTGCTCGGAGCGCTCGACCACGGCCAGGCGCTGCTCGATATCGGCCAGGCGCCTGCGGTTGACCTCCAGGGCAGCCTGCGACTGCGCGAGATCGGCCGCCAGCGTGCCGGCCTGCGGGATCATCACGTAACGGCCGACCACGTAGGCGGCCAGCACGGTCAGCAGCCAGCCGGCCAGCAGCAGCAGGCGCTGGCGGCGCACGCGCTGCGGATCGACGATGCGCAGGCTCGGCATCGGCGTGTGGCCGGAGAGGGACATGGCGGGCAGGTGACCGGAAAGGGGACGATTAGGCCGCCAGGCGGCGGACCAGGTCAAGGGCAGGGGTCACGGACCCGGCCCGGGCCCGCCGGTCGGCCAGGCAAGGGCAGGGCCGGCGGGGCACCGGACTCGGTGCCAGGTCGCCGGCCGCGGCCTGCCAGCCAGCTCAGCCCGCGCCGGTGGCGGAACCGGAACCGGAACCGGAACCGGTGCCGGTGCCGGGCCGGTGCCGGTCGCAGCAGCCGCGTCCGGACTCAGCTCTCGATCTTGGTTTGCAGGTAGGGCGTCGCGCCCAGGCGCTCGATCAGGGCGAGCTGGGTCTCCAGCCAGTCGACGTGCTCTTCCTCGCTTTCCAGGATGTCCTCGAGCAGCTCGCGGCTGACGTAGTCGCCGACCTGCTCGCAGTGGGCGATGCCGGCCTTGAGGTCCGGGATCGCCTGCATCTCCAGCGCCAGGTCGCAGCGGAAGACCTCCTCGGGGTTCTCGCCGATGCGCAGCTTGCCCAAGCTCTGCAGGTTGGGCAGGCCGTCCAGGAACAGGATGCGCTCGATCAGCCGATCGGCGTGCTTCATCTCGTCGATCGATTCCTTGTACTCGTACTCGGCGAGCTCCTTGAAGCCCCAGTTGCCGAACATCCGCGAATGCAGGAAGTACTGGTTGATGGCGATCAGTTCGTTGTAGAGCGCCTTGTTCAGGTGCTCGATGACCTTGGCGTCACCCTTCATTGCGGGCCTCCTGGCATGCGTGGCAGGCGGTCAGGGTAGCGGGGATGGATTCGCCGGGGCGGAACGGGAATGGGAATGGTTGGGGTCTGTCTCTTATACACATCTGACGCTGCCGACGAAGAGGATAG
>ERZ761602.4172-NODE-4172-length-19059-cov-10.639497_pt1 | contig 19059 bp, 15 predicted proteins | sample MGYA00512165_ERZ761602 | MGnify/ENA primary metagenome ERZ761602 (study PRJEB28899, sample SAMN02445085) | bioreactor sludge metagenome | biome: EBPR sludge; isolation source: Thorneside wastewater treatment plant | place: Australia: Brisbane, Thorneside... | reverse complement strand
GTATGATTATATCATATACGAGCCACGGCAGGCGGAAAGTCCGACAGGCTGCTAGTCGGCAGGGGTTTCGTGGCCTGTGTCGGCGAGCTGGTGAGGCCGCCTGAAGCACCGTGAGCCCAGATTTTTTTCTTGGAAACACGGCATGATAAATGACCGCTATCGACTTGTCGCCTTCAGGCTGCTTCAGAGGATCGCTAAAGCCCCCCGCAGAAGCCCGCCGTGGCTGCACGCAAGCTTACTTCCTCGGCGTGCCACCCACATCGCGCACTGCCGACTCGTACTCGGAAGACTGACGCATCAGCCGGGCAGCGACGTCGCGCAGGCGGTCGATATCGTCCGGAGGCAGTACGAAGCTGGTCGGCAAGTTCATGAAGTAGCGTTTCTCCTCGGGGCCGCGGATGGCGCTGAAGCTGCCATCGATCACTTCCAAGCTCAGCTTCGGCATGCCCCCTTCGGCCTCGGCAAAAGTTGCTCCCGCGAGGCGCGCTCGCGCGACGTGCAGCTCACGCTGCCAGCCCATGATGGCGGCACGATCCTTCATCGTTTCAATCGTTTCGAAGGAATAGTGATCGATGGGTACGCTGGTGGACTGCAGCAGTTGAGCGACGATGCCCGGTGGCTCCTCGCTGCGATCCCAGTCGCTGCTCGGCGAGGATAGCGAGTTGACCACCAACAGAATGATCCGCCGAATGCGGCCGAATCCCAACTCACCGCGAAAGGCCGCACTGGCAGCCTGTTCCTCGAGGAATTCGAGCACGCCGCGCACGCCGATGTTGTCGGAAACGCCACCATCGACGAGATGGATGAAGGGGCGATCCTTGCTGTTCTGAAGACTCTCCATTTCGCGATAGCGCTGTACCGCGCGCGCCGAAGGGCGAGCCCGGCTGTCCGGATTGGCAACATCGTCCGCCCACGCCGGATACTGGTAAGCACAGCTGCCGCCGTAGTTGTTCAAGGTCACCGGCGAGAGCACCACCGGAACTGCCGACGAGGTGGCTGCCGCGTGCGACAAGCGCACCTTGCTCAGATCCGAGCACAAGAGATCGAAATCATTCTGAAAGAAAGCCGAACGCGCGCCACTGGAGAGGTCCGTCCCGGTGGCCAGCGCCACCGGCCCAGGTTTCTCCCACAGATCGCTGAAAGTCGCGCCCTCGAAGAGAATTTCGTCGTAGTACTCGGCCGCCAACTCCGAGCGCCCGGCGCTGCCGCCGACGAATTTCCACCATTTGAAAGGGTTGAAGCCGCGGGCGATCAGCGCGCCTTGCACGTCGCGCTTGAGGAAGCGTTCTTCGTACTCGGCGAATAGCCGGTCGCCATAGAGGGCGTACGAGAGCGCCGTGAAACTACCACCCGAAACCCCAGTGATGACTTCGACTTCGTCGATCAGCCGACGGCGCTGCCCGTCGACGACGATCTCGGTACGGCGCAGTTCCTCGAGCACACCCTAGGAGAACGCCGCCGCACGCGTCCCGCCACCGGAGAAAGACAGCACGAACAGCGTCGATAACTGCTTGTTTTGACGCTTCGGTATCAGCAACTGGGGGCGATAACCGGTCTGCGGATCGACCTGGGTGAGATCGCCTCGTTGATCGGCCGACTGGCACAGCCCGCGAGCAGCGCTGCGGCGAGAAGGAAAGCGAGAACACAATCAGAACGCATGGCTCACGATTTCGCTTTTTTGGCCGACCTTGGCAAGCATCGAACTACGCACATAAGAGACAAACGACGTCGGGACCGCCAGCGTCAAGGCAAAGGGGCCGACGGCGGAACTGGTGCCAAACCGGCAGGCCAGGAAGCATCGCCTTGACGCTGGACGCGGTCCTGCATGGCCATCAGTGCCGGCGCCGAACGCACATGCAGGTCGCGCTGCGGAAAGGGAATCTCGATGCCATGCTCGCTGAGCACGGCGTCAATGGCGAAGTTAATTTCGTGGGTGACGCGCAGGCGCTTATCGAAGGAGCCGACGAATGCCCGCAGCTCGAAGTCGAGCGAGCTGTCGCCGAAGCCCATGAAATACACCGACGGCGACGGATCCTGCAGCACGTCGGTGTTGCCCTGCACCGCCTCCAGCAGCACCCGCTGGACGAGCGCGATATCGCTTCCGTAGGCGACGCCAACCTTGAGCAGCAGGCGCGTGGTCTGGTTCGAGAGCGTCCAGTTCACGACGCTGCCGGTGATGAACGCCTTGTTCGGGATGATGATTTCCTTGCCGTCAAAATCGAGTACCGCGGTGGCGCGTGCGCGAATGCGCGCGACGGTGCCGGTCACATCGCCAACCGTCACGATATCGCCGATACGTATTGGACGCTCGGCGAGCACGATCAGTCCCGACACAAAATTGGCGACAATCTCCTGCAGGCCAAAGCCGAGACCAACGCCCATGGCGGCGATCAGCCAGTGCACGTCGCCCCAGGCGATGCCGAGGATGCTGCAGGCGCTGATGATACCGACGGCGGCCAGCACATAGCGGGTGATGACCTTGATCGCGTAGGTCGCGTCGGCCTGGATGTCGAAACGCTGCAGCAGCACGATGTCGAGCAAGGCGCCGACATTGCGCACTGCAACCGCGGTGACCACGCCGACGACGACGGCCAGGAACAGATTGCCGACGGTCAACGGCAAGGTCGTGCTCTGCCCATCGACCGTGGCATGGTAGGTCCACAGCGTATAGTCGAAGATCACCGAAAGCGCCGGCAGACCGCCCTTCCACACCCACCAGATGCCGCCAAGCAGCAACAGCGTGATGAACAGGTTGAGCAGCGATCGCGTCTGCTCGCTGATCGCCGCGATATCCAGCCGGGTTGGCGGCGGTTCGGCGACCTCGCTCGCTGCCTCGCCGGCCTCCGCCGCCTCCTCCCGCGCCAGACGCATGGCCTCCAGCGCCTGGTGACGGCGCAAGCGTTGGCGCTCGACCTGCACCCACAGCGCAATCACGCCATAGAGTGCCACGGCGCCAAGGACCAGGAACAGGGACATCAAGGTGTGAGCAAAAAAGTAGCCGGCAGCGACGAAGTAGCCGGCGGCGCTGAGCGCTGCGATCGCCAGCGGCAGAGCCACTGCGGCACTGCACCACAGAGCGTAGAGGCGAACCGCCCAACTGCGCGGCGCGCGCGCGTACAAGCGCTGAATCAGGGGACTCTGCCGCCGTAGCATGCGGTACAGGAAAACGGCGAAAACGATCATCGCCACGGTAAAACTCGTTCGCCCAAGACTTTCGCGGTTGGCGTAGGGCGCGTGGTCCAGTCCGTTCAGCGCGACGACCAGCATCAACGGCACGAAGACCATGGAGAACCGCTGCAACGCATGTCCGGTGAAACCAAGGAGCGACTCGTCCCAGCCGAAATGGCCGCCGGCGACACCGCGCCGGTCGAGCAGCCAGGCAAAGGCCGACAGCGCCAGCAGTAGCTTGGCGGTCACCGCCAGGGCAGCGGCCAGCGCCAGCGCGAAGGGCTGCGCGTCCGGAGCCGCCGCCAGCAGCTTCGCTGCCGTCGCCAGCAGCAGCGGTCCGGGCAGCGCCAGCGCGATGGTGATCACCAGCGCGGTAAGCGTGTAGCCGATCCAGTAGCGCCCGAAATTGGTCGCCCCCGGAGCGAGTACGACCAGTTGCGCTTGCAGGCGCTTGCGGGCGAGAAACAGCGCCCCCGCCAGCAACATGGCCAGCGCCGGCCAGAACGGCCGCCACGCCAGCTCCTCAGCAACGGCACCAGCGGCGGCACGCCAGTTGGTGGCCGAAGTCATCCACACCCAGGAGGTGGCAAGTTCGCCGATGGTCTGCATGCTTGGGCGCGCGGGCACCCAAAAGGACAGCCGGGTCAATTCCGCGCGCGCCGCCTGCGTTCGTCGCGCCAGTTCGAGAGCGGCGGCATCACTCGCCTGCAGCGCTTTCAGCAACTGGCCCTGCAGCTCGTCAAGACTGGTCAGCAAGACTTGCTGCTCGGCGAGTAGCGGTCTCGCCGCCGCCTCGAACCGGGGCCACAAGTCGTCCGCCAGCGGCGGCTCTGCCGTCCCGAAGCGCAACACCACCGCCGTTTCGATGTCCCCCAGTGCCTCGAGCGCGTGTTCGGTGCGCAGGTTGGCATCACTCGCCGCCTCCAGCTGGTCTTCACGCTGGTCGCGCCCGGCTTCGAAACCCTCGGCGCCAGGCAGTCCGCTCAACTGCTCAATGACCGTCTGCGCAAACACCTGGCCCAAGGCGGGCATCTGCGCGTGCCGCTCGATTCGCTGCAAGCGTTGATCGAGTTCCTTGCTACTGTTGCGCAGCCGCACGAGATCGCTGCGCGCCGAATCGAGCGCCGTCGTTGTGTCAGCGATCTGAGCGGCCAGGCGGGCGTTCTCCGTACGGATACTCCTGACCACGTCGGCCTGTGGGCCGAGCTCGGCGTGCGCCGGCAGGACCAGCAGCAGTGCCACGAAAACCCCGACAAGCGCTGCAACGACCCGGCGGCTGATCCTCGCCCTGCCGCAGCACCCGGCGCAGCTACCCAGCACCACCAGCCTCTGGGTCACGGTGCGCTGATCGCTACCGCAATATCACTGCTAATGCGCGCCAGAGCACGGCTATGCGCAGCAACCAGCGCCTCGAAACTACCGCCAGCGGTCGGCTCGCGGATCAGCGATCGCCCGCTTTTCGAGCTGTCCGCAGCGACGCGACGAACGGTCCACAAGGCCTCGATCAGCACCGCATCGCCAAGTGTCGACTCGAATCTCTGGATATCGATGCGCACCTGGTAGTCGGCCGTGACTTGGCTGCTCTGCGAATATGGCCAGACGCGCTCCGTAGCCAGTTCCTGCCCCAGATTGGCGGCCATCACCCGCGTGATATCTTCGGGAAGCGGCGATGCCCAGCGGTTGAATTCGTCCAGGCGCACCTCGTTTGCCCCCGTATGCACGACGATCTGCGGACGATCGACGACCGTGGGCAGCACCACCGGACCGACCGCGACCGACGGGCCCGATGCGCTCCCGGCCGAAGGCGTTGGGCTGCTCAAGGCGTAAAAGCGCGCTGGCGGCGAAGTGCAGGCGGTGACGATTGCGACCAGCAACACAGGGGCGATGGCGGTCAGATGACGCATCAGATTCTCTCCTCAGTTCTTGCCGCGAAGTAGTGCTTCGGGATGTCGTTCGAGGTAGTCGGTCAGCACGCGCAGTGAGCGCGCAGCGCGTGCCACCTCGCGCATCGCTTCGCGCAAATCCTGCTGGCCCGGCGAATCCGGCGCCAGGAGCCCCTTGTCGGTATTCTTGATCAAGCGGTCTGCGGATGCTGTTGCACGGCTGATCTCCTCAAGCGCTTTCTTGAGGTCCGGGGTGACGTCCGAATCGAAGCGCTTGACGGCCTGGCCGGCATCCTTCAGCGTCTGGTTGAGCGTTGCCAGTACTTTCCTGGTGTCGGCACCGAGCGCCTCGTACGGCAACTTGTCGAGCTTCTCCAGAATACTGCCGATCTTCGCCTCGAAGTTCGGAAGGGTACTCGGGATCGCCGGCACCACCGCCTTGTCCTTGCTCCAGTCGACCTTTGCTTTCGGCGCGTCCGGGTGAAAATCAAAAGATACATAGCGCTGGCCGGTAAGCAGGTTGCCACTCTGAATCTGCGCACGCAGTCCGAAATCCTCGACCATGCGCTCGAAGAACGCCTCGCGCCTGGCACTGACGCGCGCGAGCATTTCGCCGCGAACTTGCTCCGGATCGTGCATTTGCGCAACCAGGCGCTCGGGATAGACGACGAACTCGACGCGGCCGCGGAGACGCTGCGTCTTCGGGTCGACATCAAGCCCGACACTGGTCACCTCTCCGCCTGGCAGACCAAGCAGGGTGACCGGCGCGCCGACAGAGAGCCCGCGCAACGACTCATCGAAATTAAGAACGTAGCGCCTGGCCATCGGCTCGGGCTGCTTCATCGCCGTCACCTGATCGCCATGCAGAATGAACTCGGCGTCGGCGGCAGCCGGTTCCGCTGCCGGCGAAAACGGAGGTGTCTCAAACGCCAGGCCGCCGGCAATCAGCGCCACCATCGACTGCGTTTGCACGTCCAGGCCGTCAGCACTGACCGAGAGGTCAAAACCACTGGCGTTCCAGAAACGCGTTCCGGCATTGACGTAGCTGTCGTACGGCGCGTTCACGAAAATCCTGATCTCGACGGCTTGGCCGTCTTTCGCCAACGCGTAGGCGACCACCTGCCCCGCCGGCAAGCGTCGATAGTAAACCGGTGATCCGATACCCAGCGAGCCCAGGTTGTCGGCCTTGAGCACGAACTGCCGCCCAGGCTGATCGGTGATGATCGGCGGCACTTCCAGCCCGCTGAAGCTGTCCTCGCTGCTGGCCGACTTGCCAGCCTCGAAGCCGATGTAGTTGCCCGACAGAAGCGTTCCCAGGCCGGAAACACCGCTCAGCGTGATGCGCGGCTCAACGACCCAGAATTTCGCGTCTTCGACCATCAGGCCGGCCGCGCTCTTGGCGATCTTGGCGGTCACCTTGACGCTGCTGTAATCGTTCGAAAGCTGCACCGCAGCCACTTGACCGATGCTCACGTCCTTGTATTTGACGACCGTCTTGCCGGCCTCGATGCCTTGCGCATTCTTGAAGACGATGGTCACCGTCGGGCCTTCGCTGAGAACCCGCTGCACTGCTATGCCGACGGCGACCACGGCGGCAAGGATCGGAATCACCCACACCGTGGACACCCGGGTCCGCTTCTTCGGCACGACCGTCGCTTGCGGAAGGTCGTCGCGTTCGCTGCCGTCAGCCATCCTGCTTCTCCATATCAGTTGCCGAATCCCAGAGCAGGCGGGGATCGAAGGTCTCCGCCGCCAGCATGGTCAGCACCACCACCGCCGCGAAGAACAGCACTCCGGCCCCCGGCAGCACCGACATCAAGGGTTGCAATTGCACCAGCGCGACGGTGAAGGTGGCAACGAAGACGTCGAGCATCGACCAGCGGCCGATGAAGACGACGATCCTGAACAGACGCGCCCGCTCATGGTGGCTCCCTGCCATGCCGCGCTGAACGCTGACCAGAAGGTAACCGAGCGCCAGCAACTTGCCAAGCGGCACCATGACGCTGGCGACGAGCACGATCAGCGCCAGCGGCCAGGATCCTGAGGAATACAGGTAAACCACGCCGCCCATGATCGTTTCGGCATCGGAGGTAGCAAAGGTGTTGCTGACCATCACTGGCAGCAGGTTGGCCGGGATGTAGCAAATTGCCGCGGCGATGATCAGCGCCCAGGTACGCTGCAAGGACTGCACGCGGCGAACCTCGAGCGTCGCGCCGCAGCGCGGGCAGTGGCCGGCATGCTCGGCGTTAACCGGCCGGGTGAGCAACTTGCAGGTTTCGCAGGAGACCAGCCCCGCACGCGCCCCGGTGACGACCGCACCGCTCATCGGCCGCGCTCCTCGTAATTCCCGTCGGCAAATGCTGCTGCGAGATCGTCACCATGCTTCCATTCAACCCTTTTCCAGACTTCGCGGGCGTCGAAAGTGACCGAGATCGCCGGCAACAGAAGCGCCAGCAGGCCCATCGCAAACAAGCCAACGCCGGGATCTACGGTTGCCAGTTGGGCGATCTTGATCAGCGCCACGAGAATGCCCAGCAACATCACGTCGTACATCGCCCAGGGCTGCATGTGCAGCCCCCAGCGCAGCAACTCGCCGCTCCAGTGCGGCAGCGGGGGGCGCCTGGCTGCGAGCAGCACGGCCAGCATCATCAGCAGGTAAAGCGCGGGAGCAATCACCGCACAGAAAACGACGATCATGGCCGTGATGCGTTCACCGTCCAGCCACATCTGGCGCGCACCGCCGAGGATCGTCGTGCTCGCGTAGCGCCCGACCGCCGAGAGGTCCATCAGCGGCATGGCGTTGGCGACGACGAAGACGATCAGCGCGGTGAGCGTGAGCACCAGCGGCAGCTCGAGCGGATCACGCGGCCTCGCCGCCAGTACGAAGCCACAACGCGCGCAGCGCGCCCGGCCACCAACGGGAAGTACCGGAATGCGCTGCAGCAGATCGCACTCCTGGCACGCCATCAGCGGCTGCGAAGACCTGGCCGCGTCACTCATCGGTCCCACCCACTGGTATGAGCTTCATCCGGCATCGCGCGCAACGCGGGCACGCCTCACCCTAGAACTTCCAGTTGTAGTAGGCCGCAACAAAGATGGTCCCGATGTTCTTGTACGAGCCGACGAGGTCACCGCGCCCGCCTACCGCCACCGGCAGGGTACTCCGCAAATCGGTGTCGAGCGTTCCGCCGTAGAGGTACTCGCCGGCAATGCCCCAGGAGGCCGTCTTGCTCAACTTCTGCTCGCCACCCACCCCGAAGCGCCAGGCCGAACCCACGGGCAGCAGCGGCGAGACATCGCCCGACTGCATGCTCGAGTCGTAGGCAACGCCAAAATTGAGCAGCCAGGGTTCGCTGATGCGATACTGCGCGCCGGCGGCGAGGTGCCAGGTGTCCTTGAACTCGAGGTCGGTCGTCAGGCTACTATCCGTCGACGCGTTATCGACGCCGATCTGGACCTGACCGAACTTGGACCACTGCTGCCAGCCGACGCTACCGAGCACGGCCCAGCGGTCGTTCACCTGCGTAAAGAGACTGCCCATGACCTGCTGCGGCACCTTGATACCGACCTTGATATCCGAATTCAGCGCGCCACGATTACCAAGAACCGTCGCCAGCCCGGGAGCGAGATTGGAGAACTTCGCCGCGGCCTTGAAATCGAGATCGATCTGCGAATTCCAGGTCAGCCCAAGGCGAGTACCCGGGTCGATTTCGTAGAGCATGCCGAGGTTGAGGCCCCAGCCCCAGGTATTGTCCTCGAGCTTGAGCCGCCCGTCGCCGAAGGCCGGGGCAGGATTGTTGATCGCCACCTGGTTGGTATAGATTCCGTACATGGCGTTTACGCTCGCCCCCAGCGAGAGTTTGTCATTCACCTTGTAGGCAATCGACGGCAGGAAGGAGATGCCAAGCAGGCTGGTGTTCTGAACGTAATAACGTCCCACCCAGTCGTTGTCGTATTTCAAGGGCATGCCGAAGTTACCGGTCAGCGCGAAGCCGAGCTTGAGATCGGGCGACACGCTGTAGCTCAGGAAGCCGCCACCGCCGACGAACCAGCCGTCCGATCCCAGCAAGTAGCCGGCCTCGTCGCCGCCCAGCCCCGGTGAGGTGCCGGTGCCCGCCGAAAAACGCGTGTTGCTCCACAACGCCTGCCCGGCCGCCAGGAATTGCGTCCCCTCCAGTCGCGTCATCCCGGCCGGGTTGCTGAGTACGGTCGACGCGTCCTGCGCGCGCGCGCCGTAGCCCGCCGAAGCCAGACCGACGTCGGCAGTGCCGACCTCATAAAGCGTCAGTCCACCCGCTGCCACCGGCCCGCCAGCCACTACGCCGGCGCACAAGGCCAGCTTCGCCACCGTGCGGCAACCTTTACCCATCGCCACTTGCCAAGTCATCATGTAACCATCCCCAATTGGATTGCTGTCAATGTTAGTACCGCGCGACCGTCGACGGTGGCGGCAAAGAGCTGCCGCCGCGTAGCACAAGCCCCTTACGCAGCGGAGCGGGGCTCCGCTTGCAGCCGCGCTTGCACCTTCCACAGGCAAGAAGACTACCGCCAGCCGACACCGCGACGACCGACACCGACACCGTGGAAGCCAACGCCAACCCCTCCACCCGGACCTATCCAGTCAATGAACACGGAGGTCACGCCGCCGGCTCGGCATCTTGCCTTCGACAAGCTTGTAACTGTACACCAGGTCCTTGCCTTCGAGGACCGGCTTGCTGATCTCTATGACGGTCAGCGTGTTGCCATCTTTCCCCGGCTCCTAGACCGACAAGGTGGCTTTGGGAGGATCGGCGCTGAAGTTGTTCGCGCCAGCGGCCGCCGACAGGCCTAAACCGGAGGAGCTTGGGTACCTTACTGCGTCAGCTGAACGAGGATCTTCTTCTTCGCCGTCTCGTAGTCGCTGGCGCTGATCAGGCCCTGATCGTAAAGGGACTGCAGTTCCTTGAGCCGCTGTTCCGGCGTCTTGGTCTGGCTGGCACGCGCTTCTGCCTGATCGGCAGCCGCAGCCGCCTGTTGGGCCGCCGCGGCTGAAGCGTTGGCAGCTGAAGCCGCTGCTGCCGCCTGCTGCGAGGCGGCAGCACTTTCGCCAGCTACGGCAGCCGTGGTTGCAGCGCCTAGAATCACCGTACGCCTCGCCGCTCGACGCCAAACGCCAAAAATTGCCCAGGCGGGTTGCGTGCACAGCAGCAGCGCCAGCCCCCCCAGCAGCTTCCGTCGCGAAGAACTCCTGCCCGTTTCGCTTGGCTTCATCTTCCTTCTCCTTTTCCAGTCAGCTCGCCTACTTGCTTCGCGTGTAGCGCAGTTCCATCATCTTGAACATCTTGCTGCCGAGGCCCTTGCCCCACAGCTCGGTAAGGTGACCGCCATCGTCGCCGAGATGCATGCGCAGCTCGACCGGCGACGGCTTGCCGCTCAGCGGGTCGGGAAGCGAGCCCTTCATCGTTGCCGATTTCCCGGAAGCGTCGAAGCCGCCCTGGTACCAGGTCATGCCGGTACTGCCGTTGTCCATCCAGGTCGCTTGATACAACTTGCTGACGTTATCGAACGCAACGTAACCGATGCCACTGAAGGGCTGACCCTGTGTGTCGCCCGAGAGCATCATCTGCACGTAGCGGTCGCCGAGCACCCAGGTGCTGACGCTGGTCGCCGACGATTCGATCGGCGGCTTCGACGGATCAACCCAGGTGCGGATGGCAACGTCGAAAGTGCCGATCATGGCCTGCAGCCGCTTCTGGCCCTCACCCGGGGTCATCGCCTTCGCAAGCGCTTTGGCCACGGCCGATTCCTGGGCCGAATCACTGACCGCCGCCTTGCTGACACCCTCGGCACTAACCGGGTTCGTCAGACAGAGGGTCGCCGCCAGCAATCCTGCCAAGCGATAAGACTTTTTCATTCTCAAGACTCCTTTTCAATCAATAATCCGCACCCGGAAAACCCCCGATGCCGATTGGCCGCCCACTTCCTCCCGGCGCCACGCTGGGTGCCGGCGGTTCGTTCACGAGCTTGTGTCGATTTCATCTTCGTATCCATCGTAGTCATCCACCTCGCACACGCCGATGATCGGGCGGATCGGCCCGCAGCCAGCCTCGCTGCTCGGGACAGAACCGCCCGTCCGGGATATCTTCTACCATCTTGAACTCGCTCGCTACCTGGCCGACGTCAGCCCTGGCTTCGGCATCGCCTGCAACACGTAGAAGCCCTTGCCCGCAGCGCTTGGGAAGTACACCCGCCCGCCATAGCCCGGCGGGGTCAGCGAGTTACCGGTCAGCGGCTCGAAGTAGTCCGACTCGGCCAGCAGCTTGCCGGTGGCGGCGTCGCGCCAGGTCAGCTGCTCAGTGTAGTTCTGCGTGAAGAAGGCAGCCTTCACCGGCTCCTTCGGCACGTTCCGTTTCATCTGCGTGAGCATCAGCAAGCGCGTGTCCTTCGGCCCGAACAGCGGCTGGAAGGTGGTGGTCATGTTGTCGAGCACGAAGACCACCTTCATCTCGCCACTGGCCGGGTCAAGCTTGATGCCCGCCACCTTGCCGATGCCCATGTCGGCGGAATAGAGCATGTGATTCTCGGGGTCGGCACCGTTCTTCGGCATGGCGAAGCTCCACTCGCCCTTTTTCAGCTCGCCGAAGGGAAAGACGATCTGTGTCTTCCTGGGGTCCTTCTGGTGGGCGACCACGACGCTGGAAGCGACGCTTTCGCTGCCGATGCCATTTAGCTGCACCGCGATCCAGTCGCCGATCACCGTCGGTGCGGTCGCTGCGCTCTGCCCTTTCTGCATCGGGCGGATCAACCACGATTCATCCAGCGAGAGTTTCTTCGTCGCCGGGTCCCAGAAGGCACGCTGCACCATCGTGTCCATCGGCACGTAAATGGCGATGCGCCCTTCGAACATGGTGACGATGTGCGGCGAGGTGGCCGGCTCGGGCATCTGAATGTCGTGCAGCACTTCCAGGGTGTCCGGGTCCACTGCCACCAGCTGTGAGGGCGGCTGTTTCATGCCCTCGGCTGTGCACTTGATGATGGCGATGGTGCCCTGCAGCTTGCAACCCCTGGGCCGTGTCTGGTCCTTCAGGATCAGGGTGCGGTCGGGCGCGATCGTCAGGTGCTTGTAGTTCACGTCGGCGGTCGGTGCCGCGCCACTGGGTAAGCTGTTGTGCTTCAGGACCTGGCCGCTGTCGGCGTCGATCAGCACGATCTGGTTCGACCAGGCGAAGGCGATCTTGCCGTTGTCGAGGATGTTCAGGTTGGCGTTACCGATCCAGCGCCCCGAGGCATTGAGGTTGTCAAGATAGGTGCGCCAGATCTGCTTGCCGGTGGCGGCGTCTGCCTTGGCGACATAGGGCCCGGCCATGTTCGGGTCCTCGAAGGTCGGGTACTCGCCGCCGACGAGGTACAGCTCGCCGGGCTTTCGGTTGTTGATGTACGAGATGCCGGGGTAATCGTCGGCACTGCGCCAGACATACACCGTGTTCGGGCCGTCGCGAGAGCCGAGGAAGCTGGCGCAGGGGAAAAGGCCGCTGCGCTCGCTGTCGGAAATCTCGGCCCCGTTCAGCGACGGGTAGTAGCCCGGTGTCGGAATATTCTGCTGGCAGTCGAGTTCTTGCGCGTATAGGCCGACGTCGCCGGGCAGCGGGCCGTTGGCCGCGACCTGGCCCGGCCTCAGACCGATTTGCGCGACACGCGCCTCGATTTTCGGCTCGATCACCGACCAGCCCAACCTATAGCCGGCGTAGCCCAGGGCAAGGACAAGAACCAGGGCAAACCATTTCAACACAGGTGATCGGGTCATGAGATTTCTCCGCTGTGAGGCGTGAACGGCCGGGCCCGAGTGGCCCCGGCAGGAGTTACTTCTTCAAGCCGCCGGCCTCGAAGGCAGCCTTGGTGGTGTACTCGCCACGCGGGTAATACGGCCCCATCACTTCTTCTTCCATGCCCGGCTTGGCGATGTGGTTTGGACTTTGCTTCCAGTCGGGGTTGTTGGCCATGATGCGCAGCATCAGCATGCCAAAGTCGGCGCGGTTCTTCGGCCCCGGAACGCCCTCGCCGCGCGGGCTCCACTCGATCCAGGCAACGCCGTTTTCCGCAGTGGCATTCGCCGGACGGTCCTCCTTGCGGCTGTAGACGATGGTGTAGTTGCCGTCCTTGTCGAGCGGAATCTGCATGTCAGTCAGCCCGTCGACGATCTGCCCCGAGGGCATGGCCTCGCAACTGACCAGCGAGAAGTACTGCGTCTGCGCAGCAGGCATCACTTCCAATCCGCGTCCGCCACTCCCGGCATAGGTGTTCGGGAAGCTGGGCATCTTGCCGCGCATCACGTACACCGGGCCGAACTTGCGCGACAGCTGGATGAACATGTACTCGGTCTCGGGGTCGCCGCCGCCGTCGATTGCGCTCTGGTAGGGAATCTTCGCGCGCTCGACGGGCGGCAGGAAGGAACCAAGGATCGAGTAGCGGATGTTCCAGTACTTCTCCCACTTCGGCACTGGCCGCGCCGGCGCCGTCGCCGGATCCAGGGTCGGGTCGTTGCCCTTTGCGGTCACGATGTGCTCCCACTGCTCGGGCGTCAGCGGCTGCTTGGTCGCGCCGTCGATCGGCCTGCCAAAGCGCTCGGCAACCTCGTCCTGCGACAGCTTGCTGCCGTCGGCAAGCATGCCGCTGTAGGTGGGCAGGCCACGCACGCCCGCAGGCTTGTCCGCCGGCGCCCAGCCGGCACCGTCGCTGCCCTGATCGGGCAGGTAGATGCGGTTCACAAACTGGTGCTGGCTACCCTCAGTGCCGACATACAGCGTGTTCTTCGGCCGCGGCTGACCGGCCGGCGGCGGGTCTTTCGCCACCACATGCATGGTGAAGCTGCGTTTGTCGGACAGCCGCTCGGCACCAACGCGGAAAGGATTGATCGAACCGGCGTCGGGTTCGATGTCGGGCCCGACCAGCGCCTCGCCGGTGGACACGAAGGTGCCGTGCTCTTCCTTGTACAGCGCGAACTGGAAGTAGCGCGCGCGCGGATACTGGTAGTTGAAACTCACCGTGCTGCCGGCCGGCATGGCGAAACGGCCGATGAAGTAGGTCGATTGCCAGTCGGGCCACAGGTTCGGATTCTGGATCAAGCGCGGATATTCCAGATGGTTCCAGTAGCCCCAGCCGCGTGGCCCCTGGAACAGCGGGTCGTGACCATAGCGCTGATCGGTACGGATGAAGTTCTCCAGCGACTTGTCGCCGAAGCGGCGCACATCCAAGGCGTTCAGGTTGCCCACCGGCACCACCGCCGGCGGTTGCCAAGCACCCTTGCCGAGCGGATAGACGGAGGGGGCCTCGGTCTTCGGCCAGTACATCCGCATCACGATGAACATCGGCCCGTTCGGCGCCGGCAGCCAATTCGCTTCCTTGTCCTTGCCCGGAGAATCCTTCTGGATGTAGACGGTAAGCGAGCCGTCGGCGTTTTTCTTCAGCCCCGGCAGCATCGGCGAGTTGATCAGGTAGCGCTTGATCGGGTTGTCGATCAGCAGCTGCGTGCGCCCGTCGTACATGGTGATCGACCAAAAGGCGTTGACCGGCGGCAGCTGCCCCGCTGCGAAGCTCATCTGGTAGCTATGCTTGGCTCCGTCGAGCACGATGCCGTTGATGTCGTTGCGGGTGAACGGATAGACCGCCTCGGCCTCGCTGTTGCCGTAGATGCCCAGCTTGGCAGCCGCGGCGCGCAACGCCCAGTTGCCGTTGTAGAAGGCACGGTCACCCGCCGCCGCGCCGATGTTCCAGCCGTTGACCACGGTGCCCACGCTTTCGGCGGTGTGGCCGATCTTGGCCAGCGCGGCCTTCATCGCCTCGCCCATCGCCGCCTTGACGGCCGGTGTCATATGCTCGCCGCCGGGCTTCAGGCCGGCGCCGATGCCGACCTTGGCGAAGCGTTCGCGCAGCGGCTTTTCGATCTCTGCCGTACCGATGGCCGGTGCGAACTGCAGCAGGAAGTTCAGGTAGGTCGTGAAGTCGGTGCTGAAGGCCTCAGGCTTGAAGGCTGGCCACTTGACCTCCGGCGCGGCCAGAGGCTTGGCGCCACCGGTGAAGGCCGACAGCGTCTTGACGCTGTAGCCGGCCTGGACCTTCTGGACATTTGGCATGTCCGCCGGGTCGAACAGCTGCGTGCGGTAGACCGCCAGACTGAACTGTGTTTCGCTGCGGAAGGTCTTGGCTATAGACGCTGGCGCTGTGCCGTTCCAGTCGGGCCCGGCGACCAGGTAGCAGCCGGCATCGCTGCCGGTACTGCGGCTGCCGATGTAGCCATAGTTGTCGGTGTACAGATCGGTCAGCTGCACGTCGTAGTAGCGCGCCGGGTCGATTTTCGGCATGCACAGCACCATCGGCTCGGCGCGCAGGTCGAGCATTACCTTCGAATACGGGGTGTCGCTGTTCGGCGTGCTGATCGCCGTGTCCCTGGGTGTGAACACCCGCGCTTCGTTGTGCAGCTGGTTGATCGGCGCCTTGAACTGCCCTGACTGGGGGTCGATGAAGAAGTCGTGCATGACCTTGTAGCCAACAACCATCGGCAGCCCGTACAGGTAGGCCTCCTCGACAACGGCCCTGAGCTCGGCGAGATCACCCTCCCCCTGCGCCGCCAAGCTTGCGCTTGCCATGGAAGTTGCCATGGCGATCGCCGTCGCCAGTCTGAACACGAGTTTGCGCATGAGCTGCTCCCTGTTATGCGTACGACGGATCTGAAGACCGCCGCCGCTAGCGGCAACGATCGCCGTGCCCGCAAGAACCGCGATTGTTGACTGTTGCGTACCGCGTTGCTTGATAATTCGCGACATTTTCATTTCCCGATGGCACGCGAAGGCTCACCATGACCAGGGATGCACGCTTGCGGCCCTTGAAGAAGGCCTATGGCGAAGTACCAGAGGGCTTCGGCCGGGTTGGCCCCTTGACGAACATCGCGCAGGAAATCGAGCGCTTTGACGTCAACGCCGACGCGCTGTTCGCCAGCGTCGGCGTCAGCAGGGAGCTGTTCACCGACCCCAACCACCTGATTTCGCCGCAAACCTATGGCCAATTGCTGCAGCGCTGCGCTGCCCTTAGCGCTTGCCCGCACTTCGCGTTGCTTCTCGCGCAGAGTCAAGGCGCCTCGTCGCTCGGCACGGTCGGCGAACTGCTGCCCCACTGTGCCGACGTCGGCACGGCCCTGGCGCACCTGCAGAACTATCTGCATCTGCATGATCGCGCGGGGATGGCCACCCGTACCATCGAAGGCGACACCGCCACCTTCGGCTACACCTTGTTTGCCGGGCCAATCGCCGGCGTCGACCAGATCTACGACGGCACGCTGGTCATCGCGCAGAACATCATGCGCCTGCTCTGCGGCCCGCAATGGAAAGCGCGCGCCGTGCTGCTCGCGCGCCGCCGGCCGAAGAACCTGCGTCCCTATCAACAAGCCTTTCAGTGCCCGATTGAATTCGACGCCGAAAGCTCGTCACTGGTCTTCCCCACCAGCGATCTGCGCTTACCGGTCGCCGGTGCCGACCCTGATCGCTTCAAGCTGTTGAAAGAAAAGCTGGAAGACATCCGCAGCCGGCATGACCTCGACCTCGTCGCACAAACCCGTCGTGTGGTGCAGGCGATGGTCGTCCTGCGGCGCTGTTCGCTGACCGGCGTTTCAAGAGAGCTGGCGATGAACCCGCGCCGGCTGAACCGCTTGCTCGAGCGCGCGGGAACTACCTACCGCGAGTTGCTCGACGAAGCCCGCTGCGGTCTCGCGCTGCGCCTAATCTGCCTGACCGATCTGTCGCTCGGACAAATCGCCGTGGTCCTCGACTACTCCAGCGCCAGTGCGTTTACGCATGCATTCAAGCGCTGGAAAAACGTCTCTCCCCTGGCATGGCGCAGCGAGCATGGCCGCTCGCTCGAGGCCACTGAAGATCTGCCCGATTCGCGGTAGACTAAGCCAAGCATCCGTTATCCAGGTGCTGGATCTCCATTCGGAAAGGGACTTCAATGAATTCAGATGCAAGAAAAACAGCAACTTCTGCAGGGCGCAGCGTTCCAGCGCTGGCCCTCTCCATCGCACTTGGCCTCGGAGTCTCGGCAAGTGTGAGCGCGGATGAATTGGACGCCAAGAGATTGGTCAAGGCGATGTCGGAGTTTCTGGCAGCACAACAGGCGCTCTCCTTCAGCTACGACGCCACGCTCGAGGTGGTCACGCCCGACGCCCAGATTCTCGGGCTGGCGAGTTCGGGCAAGGTCGTCGTCAATCGGCCCGACAAGATCCACGCCACGCGCGCCGGCGGCTTCGCCGATGTGGCCATGTCGTTCGACGGAAAAACGCTGACCATCCTGGGCAAGAATCTGAATGCCTATACTCAGGTCGAGATACCGGGCTCGATCGATCATCTGGTTGATGTGATGCGTGACAAGTACGACCGTCCCCTCCCGGCCGCGGACCTGCTGCTGACGAATTCCTACGAAATGCTGATGGAGGGTGTCGAAGACATCAAGGATCTGGGCAGTGGCGTGATCGGTGGTGTTGAGTGTGATTCACTGGCTTTTCGCAGCAAGGACGTCGATTGGCAGATCTGGATCGCGCACGGCGACAAGCCTTATCCCTGCCGCTACACCATCACCTCCAAGAGCGTACCGAATGGCCCGAGTTACAGCATCCAGTTCAGCGATTGGAAGGTCGGGAAAGCGGTGACGGCAGCTAGTTTTGCGTTCAAGAATACAAGCAAGGCTACTCAGGTCAAACTTGAAGATCTTAAAGGTACGGGTGACTTGCCCGAACACTTCACCAAAGGAGCAAGCAAATGAGCAGGCTGAAACCAGTTGCATTTTTCGTGATGGCCACGGCGATCGTTGTTCTCGGATCTGAAGTTGGCGAACAGCTAGCCATTCCGGGGATTCATGGCGTCGTCCCGAGCGCCGAAGCCATCGTCGGCAGACCTCTCACGCCAGTGAGCTACGCCGGCGTCGCACGGCGCACCGTTCGGCGGCATTATTAACGTTCGTGACATGACGAGATGCACTGGATCATGAAAGTCATGACCGTTTCCCTTTTTTAGCGTGGGCATTCCGGCTTACACGCCGGAATCGTTCGCCGGGCAGGGAGCATGCTCCCTGAATCCCCCGCCTCGCAGCGTAAGAAGCCGCGGGAGTATCGCGCCTAGTCTGGCGGCGTGACGGCCAGGAGTGTGGGAGTGCGGAAGTGCAGAGACGCGCGTCACGCACCGCTTGCGGAAGCCGGCGCAAGCCCCTGCAGAGACGACGCCGGTAGGTGCGGAAATCCGACCAGCACCCACTGCGCCTTCAGGCGCCGCCTTTTGGCGCAGGCGACTCGTCCGGCGAAAGCCGGCCGGCGTCCTGGACGATGCCGAAATTCCGCAGCCCGGCGATGAAGGCATTGGCGGCATTACCATCGCCACCTGCACGCACGACATCCAGGAATTCTGACGCCAGTTCAGCGATATCTTCGAGGCTGCGCGCTGCGTCTAGGCTGGCGCTGAAGTAATCCGCGTCCGATCCCATGGCGGCGAGCAGGCTGTTGCGCATGAACTGCCGCGCGGACACGATCGGATCTGCCGATGAGTCGCCGGCCGCCGTCGCGGCGACCTCGATGAAACCGCAAGCGAGCAGGCCGGCAATGCCGGTCGCGGCCTGTGCCGGAGAGGAGAAGCGGCGAACCAGCGCCGCGGCGGTGGACTTCCCGTCAATGGTAATCAACAGCGCCCGCAAGCGGGCCGGCAGCTTGTGCCGACGCCATCTGATCTCGTCGAGTCCCTTGGACGTTTTGGTGTAAACGATGCCCGGATCCATCGCCACTCCTCGGCTTCTTACCGTGGAAGTCGCGCATGCGACTCACGAAACTCCTTCCTCACCTCGGCGCGAGAAGGGCCGGGGGGTGAGACGGGGAATTCAGGGAGCATGCTCCCTGCCCGTCGAACGGTTCCGGCGTGCAAGCCGGAATGCGCACTGCAAGTGGAGACGGGGAATTCAGGGAGCATGCTCCCTGCCCGTCGAACGGTTCCGGCGTGCA
>ERZ761602.4170-NODE-4170-length-19073-cov-4.438374_pt1 | contig 19073 bp, 22 predicted proteins | sample MGYA00512165_ERZ761602 | MGnify/ENA primary metagenome ERZ761602 (study PRJEB28899, sample SAMN02445085) | bioreactor sludge metagenome | biome: EBPR sludge; isolation source: Thorneside wastewater treatment plant | place: Australia: Brisbane, Thorneside... | reverse complement strand
CGCGCGCCGATACTATCCCGTCCATGCAAATCAGCCTGACCGTCAACGGCTCCCGCCGCGCACTCGACGTGGAACCGACGATACTGCTCGTCGAAATCCTTCGCGATCACCTGCGCCTCACCGGCACGCACATCGGCTGCGACACTAGCCAGTGCGGCGCCTGCAACGTTCTGATGGACGGCAGGGCGGTGAAGAGCTGCACGGTGATCGCCGGGCAGGCGGACGGCGCCGCCGTGACGACGATCGAGGGGATCGGCGCTGACGGCGCGCTGCACCCGATGCAGGTGGCGTTCCGCGAGGCGCACGGCTTGCAGTGCGGCTTCTGCACGCCGGGCATGGTGATCGCCGGGATCGCGATCGCCGGGCGGCACGGACCGGACGTGGACGAGGAAACCATCCGCCACGACCTTGAAGGCAATCTCTGCCGCTGCACGGGCTACACCAACATCGTGAAGGCGATCCGCGCGGGAGCGTCTGCGCTGTGACGGCGTACCACCGGCCTGCAAACCTTGCCGAAGCCGCCACACTCCTCGGCGCGGGCGGCGATGTCGCCTGCCTCGCGGGCGGGCACACGCTCATTCCGGCGATGAAATCGCGGCTGCGGGCGCCCGATGCGCTCGTCGACCTCGCGCGTGTCCCCGGCCTTTCGGGTATATCGCGCGAAGGCGACCGTGTGTGGATCGGGGCGATGACGCGCCACACCGAGGTCGCGAAGACCGTGCCGATTGCCGCGCTGGCAGGTCTCGCGGGCGGCATCGGCGATCCGCAGGTACGAGAGCGCGGCACGCTCGGCGGCAGCGTTGCGAACAATGACCCGGCGGCGGACTATCCGGCGGCGGTCCTCGGGCTCGATGCCGTGATCGAAACGAACCGCGGCGTCCATGCGGCAGACGATTTCTTCCTCGGCATGTTCGCAACCGCGCTCGAAGACGCCGAGATCATCACGCGCATCGGCTTCCGCGTGCCGCAGGCGGCGGCTTACGCGAAGTTCGCGCACCCGGCCTCGCGCTATGCGCTCGTCGGCGTGTTCGTCGCCCGGTTTGCGGAGGGCGCGCGCGTTGCCGTGACCGGCGCGGGGCCGGGCGTGTTCCGCTGGACGGGCGCGGAAGCCGCGATCGACGCGGGCAGCGCGCTTCCGGAGCTTGCGCCGGACGATCTCAATACCGACATCCATGCCGGCGCCGAATACCGCGCGCATCTCGCTGGCGTGATGCTGTGCCGCGCGCTCGGAGACATGGCATGATCCTCTCGACCACCCCCACCATCGAAGGCCGCCCGGCGACCAAGTATCACGGTGTCGTCACCGGCGAGGCGATCCTCGGCGCGAACATCTTCCGCGATCTCTTCGCGGGCATCCGCGACATCGTTGGCGGGCGGGCGGGTTCCTACGAAACCGTGCTGCGCGATGCGCGCCAGCAGGCGCTTTCGGAGCTCGCGGAAGAAGCGCGCAAGATGGGCGCGAACGCCGTCGTCGGCATCGATCTGGACTATGAGGTGCTGGGGCAGGGCGGATCGATGCTGATGGTCTCGGCCTCGGGGACGGCGGTCACCGTTTCCTGAACATTGCCAGTAGGCGCCTCGCTCGCGTAAAGACCCGGCCACAATTCCAGAAACCGGCACGAACGAGTCCCATGGCAGGCCATTCCAAATTCAAGAACATCATGCACCGCAAGGGCGCGCAGGACAAAAAGCGCTCGGCGATGTTTTCCAAGCTCTCCCGCGAAATCACCGTCGCGGCCAAGATGGGCACGCCTGATCCCGACATGAACCCGCGCCTTCGCGCTGCCGTGATCGCGGCGAAGGCGCAGTCGATGCCCAAGGATAATATCCAGCGCGCGATCGACAAGGCGAGCGGCGGTGACGTCGAGAACTACGAAGAAATCCGCTACGAAGGCTTCGGCCCCGGCGGCGTGTCGCTGATCGTCGAGGCGCTGACCGACAACCGCAACCGCACCGCGACGAACGTCCGCACGATCTTCTCGAAGAACGGCGGCAACCTCGGCGCCTCGGGATCGGTGAGCCACGGCTTCGACCGCATGGGCCTCATCGAATATGCGGCCAAGGCGGGCGATGCTGAAAAGGTGTTCGAAGCGGCGCTCGAAGCCGGCGCTGAGGACGTGCAGTCCGACGAGGACGGCCACGAGGTGTGGACCGCGCAGGATACGCTGCACGAGGTGGCGAAGGCGCTCGAAGCCGTGCTCGGCGAGCCGGAGGGCGCAAAGCTCGCGTGGCGGCCGCAGACGATGGTGTCGGTCGCAGAGGGCGACGCGGGGTCGCTCCTCAAGCTGATCGATTCGCTCGACGATGACGACGATGTCCAGACCGTGTCGGGCAATTACGAAGTCTCCGACGAGGTCATGGAGAAGCTCGGCTGATCATTCTCGGCGTCGATCCGGGGCTGAACGCCACCGGCTGGGGCGTGATCCGGGCCGAGGGCAACCGCATCTCGCACATCGCGCACGGCACGCTGCGCATCCCGGCGGACATGCCGATGGCCGCGCGGCTCTCGGCGCTTTACACGGGCCTTGCTGGCGTCGTCGCAGAAAGCGGCGCCGGGACGGCGGCCGCCGAAGAGGTGTTCGTCAACAAGAACCCGCAATCGACACTGAAGCTGGGGCAGGCGCGCGGCGTGGTGCTCGCGGCGCTCGCTGGGTCGGGGCTGGAGGTCGCGGAGTATGCGACGCGGCTCGTCAAGAAGGCGCTGGTCGGAACGGGCGCGGCGGAGAAGGATCAGGTGCGCGCGATGGTCGAGCGGCTGATGCCGGGCGTGAAGATCAAGAGCACCGATGCGGCGGACGCGCTTGCGGTGGCGATCTGCCATGCGCATCATCAGGCGAGCGCAAAGGCGCTGGGGGGATACCGATGATCGCCAAGCTGAAGGGCCTGCTCGACACAGTCAACGCAGACGCTGCGGTCATTGATGTGAACGGGGTCGGGTATCTCGTCGCGGCATCGACCAAGACGCTTGCGTCGCTCGGCGGCGCGGGCACACCGGTGACGCTGCATATCGAGACGCACGTACGTGAAGACGCGATCCAGCTGTTCGGTTTCGTGACGGAACGCGAGCGCGACTGGTTCCGACTGTTGCAGACGGTGCAGGGGGTCGGCGCGAAGGTGGCGCTGGCGATCCTGTCGGTGCTGACACCGGATGAAATTCATGCCGCCATCGCCAACCGCGACAAGACGATGGTGGGCCGCGCGAGCGGTGTCGGGCCGAAGCTCGCCGAGCGCATCGTCAACGAACTGAAGGACAAGGCGGGCGGCATCGCCGGGGTTGCGATCCCGGTCGGCGGCTTCGCACCCGCAGCGCCGAAGGGCGGCCTCGCGGCGGACGCACTCTCCGCACTCGCCAACCTCGGCTACAAGCCCGCCGAAGCGAACCGGGTGGTGACTGCCGCCATCGAGGAAGCCGGCGCGGGCGCGGATGTCGGTACGGTGGTGCGGCTGGCGCTCAAGAAAGCGGCGCGGTAGGGTCCGCGCATGGCCACGCAACACGATGATCAGCGCTTTGTGACCGGCGAACGCCGGGCCGAGGACGTGGATGCCGCGCTCAGGCCGAAGCGGCTGGAGGAGTTCGTCGGGCAGGCGGCGGCGCGGGAGAACCTGCGCGTGTTTATCGCGGCTGCGAAGCAGCGCGGCGAGGCAATGGACCATGTGCTGTTCTTCGGGCCGCCGGGTCTCGGCAAGACGACGCTCGCCCAGATCATCGCACGCGAGCTTGGCGTCGGGTTTCGCTCCACGTCGGGACCGGTGATCGCGAAGGCGGGCGACCTCGCGGCGCTGCTCACCAACCTTGAACCCAACGACGTGCTGTTCATCGACGAGATTCATCGGATGAATCCGGCGGTGGAGGAAATCCTCTACCCGGCCATGGAGGACCGCGCGCTCGACATCATGATCGGCGAGGGGCCGTCGGCCCGATCGGTGCGCATCGACCTGCCGCCGTTCACGCTCGTTGGCGCGACGACGCGATCCGGGCTGATCACGACGCCGCTGCGCGACCGCTTCGGTATTCCGGTGCGGCTGAATTTCTACACGGTCGACGAACTCGAACACGTGGTGACGCGCGCCGCCGGGCTGCTCGGCATGGCGCTGTCACCCGAAGGTGCGCGCGAAATCGCCGGGCGTGCACGCGGCACCCCGCGCATTGCGGGGCGGCTCCTGAGGCGCGTGCGCGACTTCGCGCATGTGGCGGGCGCGGACATTGTCGACCGCACGATGGCGGATACGGCCCTCCTGCGGCTGGAGGTCGACGCGCTCGGGCTCGATGCGATGGACCGGCGCTACCTCGGCATGATCGCGGACATCTACAAGGGCGGCCCGGTGGGTATCGAGACGCTGGCGGCGGGGCTTTCGGAGCCACGCGACACGCTCGAAGAGGTGATCGAACCCTATCTGATCCAGCTCGGCCTCGTCGCGCGGACCGCGCGCGGGCGGATGCTCAACGGGCGTGCGTGGACGCACCTCGGCCTTGCCCCGCCCGCAGGCGCGGGCGACGTGCTGCCGTTCGAGGACTGAGCCGCGCTCACGAATCGGCGCATTTTCGGGCTTCCCCGCCGAGTCGCGCCCGGTTAGACACCGGACGGAATGACGGGTGAAACAACAAGCGGCCCGCCCTCAGGCGCCTTTGTGGACGGTGTTCACCGCTTTCCCGTGCGCGTCTATTTCGAGGATACAGACCTTTCGGGCGTCGTCTATCACGCCAACTACCTGCGTTTCATGGAGCGCGCGCGCTCGGACATGCTGCGCGCAGCGGGCATCGACCAGCGCGCCTTCTTCGAGGCGGGCGATGGCGCCTATGCGGTGACGGACCTCCAGATCCGCTATGTGCGCCCGGCGCGGCTCGACGACGTTCTTCATGTCGAAAGCCGCGTAAAAAGCATCGGCGCGGCGTCGTGCCGGATCGCGCAAGTCATCGTACGTTCAGGGGAACTCGTCACGGATGCGCTTGTTACAGCTGCACTCGTCGGGCGAGACGGCAGGCCGAAGCGCCAGCCGCCGGAATGGCGCAGGGTATTCGAGGAATTGGCCGTAAAGGCGGGAAACGGGGAGCCGGATGGAAACTGAGGTTGCAAACGTCGCATTGGCGGGGGCCGCGGACATGTCGCCCTGGGCGCTGTTCATGCAGGCGGATATCGTCGTCAAGGCGGTGATGGTCGGGCTCCTGTTCGCATCGATCTGGTCGTGGGCGATCATCATCGAGCGCGCGCGACGGCTGAAAGTGATCGGCAAGCAGACCGAGGCGTTCGAGAACCGCTTCTGGAAGGCGAACAGCTTCGAGGATATCCGCGAGGCGCCGGGCAAGGCCGAGCATCCGGCAACCAAGGTGTTTGCCGCCGCGATGAGCGAGTGGCGGCGTTCGACCGCGGGCGGCAAATACGATCGCGTCGGCCTCCGCACGCGCCTCGGCGGTGTGATGGGCGTCGCCATCGCGCGCGAGATCGATACGCTTTCGGACCGGCTCAACATTCTTGCCACCATCGGCTCCGTCTCGCCGTTCGTCGGCCTGTTCGGCACCGTGTGGGGCATCATGCGCAGCTTCACCTCGATCGCGGCGACGCAGAACACGACGCTCGCCGTCGTGGCGCCCGGCATCGCCGAGGCGCTGTTCGCGACCGCGATGGGGCTCTTTGCCGCGATTCCGGCGGTGATCGGCTACAACCGGCTGCTCTATGGCATCGGCCGCGTCGAGGGGCGCCTGCACAACTTCGCCGAGGAGTTCCAGGGCGAGCTGTCGCGCGAGCTTGAAACCATGGCACCGAAGGCCTGACGCATGGCGATGGGCATCGCACCTGGCGGACGCAGGGGCGGCAAGGCGCCGCCGATGAGCGAGATCAACGTGACGCCGCTTGTCGACGTCATGCTCGTGCTGCTCATCATTTTCATGGTCACGGCGCCGCTGCTCGTCTCGGGCGTTCCGATCGACCTTCCCGACAGCAAGGCGGGCGCGCTCAAGCAGGACAACACGCCGATCCAGGTCTCGCTGAACGCGGAAGGGGAGATCTATATCGACGAGCAGCTCGTTCCCGCCGAAGAGCTCGCCGCGAAGCTCGCTGCGATCAGCGAGGCACGTGCGGGCGAGGCGGAAGGGCCGCGCATCTATGTGCGCGCCGACCGCCGGCTCGACTTCGGAAACGTGATGCGCGTGATGGGCGAGGTGAACGCTGCGGGTTTCAAAAAGGTCGCGCTCGTGAGCGAGGCCGGCGCCGACGACCGGTGACCGAGAACCGCGCGATCCTGATCGCGGGCGTGGCGCACCTTGCGCTGTTCGCCGGGCTGTCGCTGAGCTGGAGCCTGATGTCGAAGGACATCGCGCCGATCGTGGAGCCGATCCCGGTCGAGTTCGTCGACATTTCCGACGTGCCGACGGTGCAGGAAAAGCCGAAGCCCTCGATCGAGGCGGCGCCGCGCGAGACGGTGGAGGAGGCCGAGCCCGAGGTCGTCGAGCCGGAGCCGACGCCGGAACCGACCCCGCCGCCGGTCGAGATGGCGCCGAAGGAAGCGCCGAAGCCCAAGGCGGAGCCGAAGAAGCCCACGCCCAAGCCGGTCGAAAAGCCGAAGCCGAAACGCGATCTTTCGAACCTGATCGACAAGTCGCTGAAGGATGCGCCGCGGAAGACGAAGCCGACCGACTTCGCGAAGTCGATCGAGCAGGCGATCCCCGAAGGCGCCAAGCTCGACGCGCGCACGATGGCGACGCTGGCGCAGGCGATCCGCGACCGCATCTATCGTTGCTGGGATCCGGGTGCGGGCGGACCGGATGCGCGCAACATCAAGACGCTGCTGCGCGTGCGCGTGCAGCGCGACGGCACGATCATCGGCCGGCCGGAAGTGCTGTCGCAGAGCGGGATCGGCGCAGGCAACGCCGCCTACGGCCGCGTGGCGCGCGACGCCGCGATCCGTGCCGTGATGAACCCCGCCTGCTCACTGGAAGGACTGCCCCCGGAACTTTATGACGGGTGGAAAGATTTCGAACTCAATTTCGACCCAAGCGAGACGCTGTAAGGATATGCCTGTGAAACGCCTCATCTCCGCACTGTCGGCACTGCTGATCGCAATCATTGCGACACCTGCCGCCGCCCAGCTTCGCGTCGATATCAACGCGGGCATCTCGAAGCCGATGCCGATCGCCGTGCCGGCGTTCACGACGCCGGCGCTCGCGAGCACGGTTGCGGGCGACACCGCCGCGCTCGGGCGGCAGGTCGCGGAGGTCGTCTCGAACGATCTTGCGAGTTCGGGGCTGTTCAAGCCGATCAACCCCTCGGCGTTCACCACCACCGTCGCCTATGCCGACGTGCTGGCACCGCGCTTCCCGAACTGGCGCACGGTGGCGGCGCAGGCGCTTGTCACCGGCTTCGTGCAGGTGAACGGCGACGGCTCGATCACGGTCGGCTGCTACCTCTACGATGTGTTCTCCGAAGAAATTCTCGCGCGCGAGGGCTTCTCGACGCAGCCGGCGTTCTGGCGCCGCGCCGCGCACAAGTGCGCGGATGCGGTCTATTCGCGGCTGACAGGCGAAAGCGGCTACTTCGACAGCCGCATCGTCTACGTCTCCGAAACCGGCAGTCAGACGAAGCGCATCAAGCGGCTCGCGATCATGGATCAGGACGGCGCCAACCACCGCTTCCTCACGAACGGCCAGAACCTCGTGCTGACGCCGCGCTTCTCGCCGAGCCAGCAGACGATCGCCTACATGTCGTTCGCGCAGAACCGGCCGCGCGTGTACATCTACAATATCGGCACCGGTCGCCAGACGCTGGTCGGCAACCTGCCGAACATGAGCTTCGCACCGCGCTTCTCGCCCGATGGGCAGAGCCTCGTCTTCTCGATGGCGCAGGGCGGCAACACCGATATCTATCGCATGAGCGTGAACGGCGGCACGCCGCAGCGGCTGACGAGCGCGCCGGGCATCGACACGGGCCCCAGCTATTCGCCCGACGGCAGCAAGATCGTGTTCGAATCGGATCGCGGCGGCACGCAGCAGCTTTACGTGATGAACGCAGACGGCTCCGATCAGCGCCGAATCAGTTTCGGTGGCGGACGCTATGCGACGCCGGTCTGGTCGCCGCGCGGCGATCTCATCGCCTTCACGCGCATGGGCGGCGGCGGTTTCCGCATCGGCGTGATGCGTACCGATGGTTCGGGCGAACGGCTGCTCACCGACAGCTGGGGCGACGAGGGCCCGACGTGGTCGCCTAACGGCCGCGTTGTGATGTTTTTCCGCAGCCAGCGGGGCGGGCGCGCCGATCTGTGGTCGGTGGATCTCACCGGTGTCAATGAGCGCCGCATCCCCACGCCGCTCGATGGATCGGACCCGGCATGGTCGCCGCTCCTGCCATAATTTATGTCACGTTCATCCGAGATTAAGGCTTGTCCTCAGACTTCGGATAGGAAAGCGTAATGATTCTTGAGTGTTCGCGTGGCAATGTCGTTGTCGCGCATCCGAATTGCTTTCGTTTGAGACAGGGAGACGACTGATGATGAACACTGCTTTGAAGGCTGCGATGGTCGCGGCGCTGGTTGCCACCGCCGCGTGCTCGAAGAAGAAGGAAGAGCTGCCCCCGCCGCCGCCGCCCGCGGCTCCGGTCGAAACGCCGTACACGCCTCCGGCCGCGCCCGTCACCAGCACTGTCGTGCCGGGCAGCGTCGAGGACTTCATCCAGCAGGCGGGCAGCGACCGCGTGTTCTTCGAGTTCGATTCGTATCAGCTCGACAGCGCGTCGCAGGCGACGCTGACGAAGCAGGCCGGCTGGCTTGCTCAGTATTCGAACGTGAAGGTCACGATCGAAGGCCACGCCGACGAGCGCGGCACGCGTGAATACAACCTCGCACTCGGCGAGCGTCGCGCCAACTCGGTGAAGAACTTCCTCGCCGGGCAGGGCGTTGCCGCCGATCGCATCAGCGTGATCAGCTACGGCAAGGAACGTCCGGCCGTTGAAGGTTCGGACGAGAGCGCCTGGGCGCAGAACCGCCGCGCCGTCACGGTGCTGGTCGGCGCCGCCGCCAGCTAAGACCCGCATTCATTGCGCAGTTGGAAAGGGCCGTCCTTCGGGGCGGCCCTTTTCCTTTGCCACAAAGCCTATGAGCGGGCGGAGCCACGGCACGCTGCGGCCGACGATATAAAAGAGCCAGCTGCCCGCCGCGGTTGCCGCGACGAGGATCGCGAACGCGGCGAGGTTCGGGAGGTCGAACGGAAGCAGCCACCAGCCGACGGCGACGATGATTGTCTGGTGCGCGATGTAGAGCGGGAATACGGCTTCGGTGAGTATCGGGCGGATCGGCGCGTCGCGGTTCAGCCAGCGATCGGCGATGCCGATCAGCGCAACGATTGCCGCCCAACCCTGAACCGCACGCGCGCCGCGGAACAGCGCGGTCAGCGTGTCATCAAGCGGAGCCTCGCCGGGATAGCGATATTCGATCATCGCGACGACGGCGTAGGCGGCCACGGCAAGCACGGCGGCGAGGCACCACCAGCGACGGATCGCGGTCCAGAGCGGGGGCGACCCGCGCAGCAGCACGCCGAAGAGGAAGGCGGGGAAGTACACGGCGTGCGCCGCCCAATCGTCGACAAGAGCGTGCGTTTCGTCCGCGCCGGGGAACAGCAAGAACGTTTTCAACGCGAGCAGCAGGATCGGTACGGCGAGGATCGCGGGGCCGGTGAGCGCGCGTTCGAAGGCGCGTGCGCTCCGGCCGCGAACGTCTGCGGGGAGCAGCAGAAGCAGCGCAAGCATCATGTTGTAGACCCACAGGTAGACGACGAACCACAAATGCTGCCACGTCGGCAGGATGATACCGTCGAGCGCGCCGAAGCGGAAATAGTCGTGCAGCCAGAAATGCGCAAAGCCGGCCGTGTAGCCGTGCTTGAACATCAGCTCGATCCACGGCTGCGGCGGAATGACGACGAGAATCGCGAACACGAGCGGGATCAGCAGCCGCGCCGAGCGCGAGCGCGCGAAGCCGGCGGAGCTGGGCTGGCGCGCGAAGACCGCGGCGCTCGCATAACCCGAAACGACGAAGAGCAGCGCGAGCCGCCAGCTGTTCGTCGCCAGCATCAGGATCGCGACGTGCGGATCGGGATGCGCCGCCTTCACGTGCCAGTCCCACGGCACGAAAACCATGCCGACGTGATAGAGGATGAGCAGGGCGAAGGCGCCGACGCGCAGCCAGTCCATTCCGTAATGGCGCCCCGTGGGCAGTCCTGACGATTGCGCCTCCCCCATGCAGGAAGGCTAACCGATCCGCACTCCCGCGCCAGCCCCCGATACCGGCAGGTCTTGGGTTCGCCGCGAAGCTCGCGTATATCCGCCCGCGAAAGGTGAGATTCCCGAGCATGTCCCTTCGTCCCTGGCGCGATATCGCGCGGCGCAAATCGCGGCAGATCATGGTCGGCAGCGTTCCGGTGGGCGGCGATGCGCCGATCACCGTGCAGACGATGACCAACACGCTCACGTCGGACGCGAAAGCGACGATCGATCAGATCCGTCGCTGCGAGGAAGCGGGGGCGGACATCATCCGCGTGTCGTGCCCCGACGTCGAATCGACCACGGCGTTTCGCCAGATCGCGAAGGCGGCGCGCGTGCCGCTCGTCGCCGACATCCACTTCCACTACAAGCGTGCGCTCGAAGCGGCGGACGCGGGCGCCGCGTGTCTGCGCATCAACCCCGGCAACATCGGTTCATCGGAGCGCGTCGCCGAAGTGGTGCGCGCGGCGAAGGCGAACGGCTGCGCGATCCGCATCGGCGTCAACGCGGGCAGCCTCGAGAAGGACCTGCTCGAAAAGTACGGCGAGCCTTGCCCGGAGGCGCTCGTCGAAAGCGCTCTCGATCATATCCGCCTGCTCGAGGAGCATGACTTCCGCGAATACAAGGTGGCGGTGAAGGCATCCGATGCGTTCCTTGCCGTCGCGGCCTACCAGCAACTCGCCGAGGCGGTGGATTGCCCGCTGCACCTCGGCATCACCGAGGCGGGCGGGCTCATCGGCGGCACGGTGAAGTCGGCGATCGGCATCGGCTCGCTGCTCTGGTTCGGCGTCGGCGACACGATCCGCGTGTCGCTTTCGGCCGAGCCTGAGGAAGAGGTGCGCGTCGGCTATGAAATCCTGAAGACGCTGGGTCTGCGCACCCGCGGTGTCCGCGTCGTGTCCTGCCCCAGCTGCGCGCGCCAGGGCTTCGACGTCATCCGCACTGTGCAGGCGCTCGAAGACGCGCTCCAGCATATCAAGACCCCGATGTCGCTCTCGGTTCTGGGCTGCGTCGTCAATGGCCCCGGCGAGGCGCGCGAGACCGACATCGGCATCACCGGCGGCGGTAATGGCAAGCACATGGTCTACCTGTCGGGTATCACCGACCACACGATCGCGGATGCCGGCATGATCGCGCATATCGTGGGGCTGGTTGAAGCCAAAGCCGCAGAGATCGAGGCGGGGAGCGCGGTGAGTATGGACACATTGCACGGCAAGGCCGCATGAAGACCGGGTCCGACATCAGGCTCGAACCCCCGGTCGCGCGCAAAGCCGTCGCGACAGGTGCGTCGGCGACCGGGGCCACGACGCTTGGCTATGGCGCCGTCGCGGCGCTGACGCTTGGGGCCTTTGCGCTTGGGGCTGTCGCCGTCGGCGCGCTTGCGATCGGCCGGCTTCGTGTCGGCAAGGCGCGCATCCGCAAATTGCGGATCGACGAACTGGAGGTCGGAACGATCGTCAGGATCGGCGAGGATCGCGCGTGAGCCTTTCGATTCGTGCCGCCGTGCCCGCCGATCTGCCGCTGATCGCGCAGTTCATCCGCGATCTCGCCGAGTATGAGAAGCTCGCCCACGAGGTCCGCTTCGACGAGGCGAAGCTCGGCGAGAGGCTGTTCGGCCCGCGCCCCTACGCCGAGGTGCTGATCGCTGAGGACGACGGCACGCCTGTCGGCTTCGCGCTGTTCTTCCACAACTTCTCGACCTTCGAAGGACGGCCGGGCGTCTATCTCGAAGACCTGTTCGTCGTGCCTGAGGCGCGCGGCAAGGGCGTCGGCAAGGCGCTGCTTGTGCGGCTCGCGGCGCTTGCGATCGAGCGGGATTGCGCCCGCCTCGAATGGTGGGTGCTCAACTGGAACACCCCCGCGATCGATTTCTACCGTTCGCTCGGTGCGCGGCCCATGGACGAATGGACCGTCAACCGCGTCGATGGCGAGGCGCTGAAGGCGCTCGCCGCCTCAGGGTAGCGGATCGAGCACGCGGTCGAGCAGCGCCGGGCCGCTGCCGACGCGTTCGAGGTGCGGATACCGGAGCCCGCCCGTGTAGCCGAGGCGGATGGTGCGGTAGCGCGGGCCTTCCTTCAGCAGCAGTTCGATGGGGCTCTTGCCGTCCTTCGCGGCGGTGATCGTCGATTTGAAATCGGCCTCGTTGAACTCGCGGCCGTTCACCGCCATGATTCGCGTCGCGGTCGTCACGCCCTCGCGGAACAATGGCCCGTCCCACACAACGTTGGAGATCACGCCCGAGGCGCTGACCATGACGCCGACCGAATGGCTGAGATCGGCGGCGCGGCTGCGCGCGTCGTTCGAGACCTGGTAGGCGCTCGGCGTTTCCTTGAAGACGAGTCGGTAACCGCTCTTCTCGATGCCGCCGAGCGGAGGCTTCGCGATCTCGTCGACGCGGGTTTTCAGGAAGGTCGCCCAGTCATGCGGCGCGACGGCATCGAGCGCGGCGACGACGTCCTCGAACGTGTAGGTGACCGTGCCCCAATCCCCGTTCCGCACGCCGAAGAAGCCGCGCGCGAAATCGTCGAGCGACTTCTTGCCGCCGGTCGTCTCGCGGATCAGCATGTCCGCTTCCATCCAGATCAGCGCGCCTTCGTTGTAATAGTCCTCCGAGCGCTGCCACGTGCGGAAGGCCTGCGGACGGCGGGCGTTGGTGATGGGGTCGTTTGTGGTGTCGATCAGTGGCTTCCATGCACGGCCCGGTTGCTGCTGATAGAAGGCGGCCTGGCTCGCGAACTCACCGAGCACGACATCCTTGGGAATGAGGCCCGAGCGCGCGGCGAGCACCGAATCCCAGTAGCTCGTCTGCCCTTCGTAGACCCAGAGCAGGCTGTTCTGCATCGGCGTGCGATAGTCAGGCGTCCAGAGATCGGCGCCGCGGCGGAACTTGCCGTTCCAGCTGTGCGTGAATTCATGCGGGAGCAGCCCGCGCATCGCCGCCGTGTTGGCCCAGTCGGTGAAATAGGTGCGCGGCAGCGCATTCTCCGAGCTGCGGTGATGTTCAAGACCGATGCCGCCAAGCTCCGTGGAGAGCGCAAACAGGAACTCGTAGCGGTCGTAGTGGCGCGATCCGAACAGCTTCACCGCCTGATCGACCATGCGCCGATGCGCCTCGATCTGGTCGTTCGTGGCCGCAAGATCGCCGGGGCGATCGGCGAAGACGTTGAGGCGGACATCGTGGCCAAGATCCCACGCCTTGTAGTTGCTCCCGGCGAACATCGGGCTGTCGACGAGTGTTTCGAAATCGGTCTCGGCGTAGCGGAGCGTGTTGCCGGTGCGCACGACACCGTCGAGTGCGGCGACGCCCTGCCAGCCTTCGGGCAACGTCACCGAGGGGCGCACGCGGATCTGCCGCGTGTAGTGACCCGCCGGATAGAGCGCGACCGTCTCCCACTGCAGGTTCAGCATCTCCGCCGTCACGCTGACGCGACCCTGATTGCCCTCTGTAGGCGAGAGATACTGGAAGCGGATATCGAGCGCCTTCGCGCCCTTCGGCACATCGACGGTGAAGGCGTAGACGTCGCGCGGATCGCGCTTCCACGGCACGGGCTTCCCGCCCGCGCTGATCGTGAGCCCCGCAAGTGCGGCGATCGGCCCGCGCGGCGCGTGCTTGCCGGGGAGCCATTCGGGGTAGCGCAGCGTCAGCGGTCCCGGCGCGGCGACCGGGATCTGCTGGCGGACGCCGAGAATGCGCCGCGCCGTATCCGTGGCGTCGACATCGAGCGTCATCACGCCCGGATAGCGGAGATCCTGCGCGGGCTGTTCCGCGTGAACATAGGCCGGTGTTCGGGGAAGGCTGTTTTCAGCGGCGGCGGGCGCCGCCAGAAGAATCAGGAACGAACAGAACGCACGCAAGACAGTCTCCCCGGGAAATGACTTTCCGCGAGGAATGACGGAATTGTTTCAGCCGGTAAAGCTCAGCTCTTGGTCTTCGCGCGCTCGACGCCGTCCAGAATGAGCTGGCGTGCCTTTTCGGCATCGCCCCAGCCGTTCAGCTTCGCCCACTTGCCGGGTTCGAGGTCCTTGTAGTGCTCGAAGAAGTGCTCGATCTGGCGGAGCACGATCGGCGGTAGGTCGCTGTGGTTGGTGACGTTGCCGTAGTAGGGGAAGGTCGAATCGACCGGTACGGTGAGCAGCTTCTCGTCACCGCCCTTGTCGTCTTCCATCAGCAGCACGCCGACCGGACGCACGCGGATCACCGCGCCCGGGATGATCGGCGAGCGCGTGATGACGAGCGCGTCGAGCGGATCGCCGTCCTCGCCGAGCGTGTGCGGGATGAAGCCGTAGTTCGCCGGATAGCGCATCGGCGTGTGCAGGATGCGGTCCACGAAGATGGCGCCCGAGTCCTTGTCGAACTCATATTTCACCGGTTCGCCGCCGATCGGCACCTCGATGATCACATTGAGTTCGTGGGGCGGGTTCGGTCCGACGGGAATCTTCGATATATCCATGGCGCGCGGCGTTTAGCGGTTCTTCGCGCCGAAGGGAACCGCCGAATGTTGCGTCGCAGCAGAAATCGTATGAGCGGTTCCCACGGCCCCCGAACCCGTCTAAAGCGCGGCGCTTATGAGCAGCAAGATTCAGGCCGTCCGCGGCACGCAGGACATGGTGGGCGAGGATGCCGCGCGCTTCGACGCGGTGGTGGAGACGTTCACGCGCGTGCGCAGGCTCTATGGCTTCCGCCCGGTGCAGGTGCCGGTGTTCGAGTTCACCGGCGTGTTCGCGCGCTCGCTCGGCGAGACCACCGATGTGGTTTCGAAGGAAATGTACACGTTCGAGGACCGCGGCGGCGAATCGCTGACGCTGCGCCCCGAGTTCACGGCGGGCATCGCGCGCGCCTACATTTCGAACGGCTGGCAGCAGCACGCGCCGATGAAGCTCTCGGCCTGGGGTCCGGCGTTCCGCTACGAACGGCCGCAGAAAGGCCGTTTCCGGCAGTTCCACCAGCTCGACGCGGAAATCCTGGGGTCAGGCGAACCGGCGGCGGACGTGGAAATCATCGCCTTCGCGCAGCACCTGCTCGATGAACTCGGGCTTCAGGGCAAGACGGTGCTGAACCTCAACACGCTCGGCGACCCTGAGACGCGCGCTGCGTGGCAGGCGGCGCTGATCGCGCACTTCTCGGCGCATCGCGATGCACTTTCCGCCGAGAGCCGCGACCGGCTGGAGAAGAACCCGCTGCGCATCCTCGACAGCAAGGACGCCGCCGACAAGGCGCTCGTCGCCGATGCGCCCAGGATCGACGCTTATATGTCCGCCGAGGCGGGCGCGTGGTTCGATGCCGTGCGCAAGGGCCTCGACGCGGCAGGCGTCGCCTATCAGCGGAACGAAGCGCTGGTGCGCGGTCTCGATTATTATCGCCACACCACGTTCGAGTTCATCACCGATCACCTCGGCGCGCAGGGCACGGTGCTCGGCGGCGGGCGCTACGACGGGCTGATGGAAGCCCTCGGTGGGCCGGCAACGCCGTGCGTCGGCTGGGCGGCGGGGATCGAGCGGCTCGCGATGCTGCTGGATGCGCCCGCGGCAGAGACGATCGACGCGGCGGTGGTGCCGATGGGCGAGGCGGCCGAGGCGAGGGCGTTCGAGGTGCTGCAGGCGCTTCGCCGTGCGGGCCTGTCTGCCGAGCAGGCATGGCGCGGCAATATGAAGAAGCGGATGCAGAAGGCCGACGCGGCAGGTGCGCGCTATGCCGTCATCATCGGTGACGATGAGCTGGCGGCGGGTGAGGTGACCGTGAAGCGGCTCGCGACCGGGGAGCAGTGGCGCGTCGCACTCGATGCGTTACCGGAGGCGTTGCGATGAGCGGCGTTCCCACCGCCCGCATCCGGCAGATCGAGGCGCGCTATGCCGAGCTGACCGAGCAGATGTCGGCGGGCGATCTTCCGGCCGAGAAGTTCGTCGCGCTTTCCAAGGAATACGCCGAGCTGAAGCCCGTCGCCGAGGCGGCAGGAACCGTGCGCGCGATGCGCGACGAGGCGGAGAGCCTCACCGCAATGGTGAACGGCGGCGAGACCGACCGCGAGATGGTGGCGCTTGCCGAGGAAGAGCTGCAGTCTCTGAAGGAACAGCTCCCCGAGGCCGAGAAGGCGCTCGCCGTGCTGCTGCTGCCGAAGGACATGGCGGACGAACGCTCGGCGATCCTCGAAATCCGCGCAGGGACCGGCGGCGAGGAAGCGGCGCTCTTCGCCGCCGATCTCTACCGCATGTACCAGCGCTATGCCGAAACGCAGGGCTGGCGTGTCGAAACGATGGAAATGTCGTCGGCCGACGCGGGCGGCTTCAAGGAAGTCATTGCGAACGTCACCGGCCAGGGCGTGTTCGCCCAGCTGAAGTTTGAAAGCGGCGTGCACCGCGTGCAGCGCGTGCCCGCGACCGAGGCCTCCGGGCGCATCCATACGTCCGCCGCGACGGTGGCGGTGCTGCCGGAAGCCGAGGATGTCGATGTCCAGATCGAGGAAAAAGACCTCCGCATCGACGTGTTCCGTTCGTCCGGCCCCGGCGGCCAGTCGGTGAACACCACCGATAGCGCCGTGCGCATCACGCACCTTCCCACCGGCCTCGTCGTCAGCCAGCAGGACGAAAAGAGCCAGCACAAGAACAAGGCGAAGGCGCTGAAAGTGCTGCGCGCGCGCCTCTTTGAGCTGGAGCGCGAGAAGCTGGCGAACGAACGCGCCGGCGCGCGCAAGTCGATGGTCGGTTCGGGCGATCGTTCGGAACGTATCCGCACATATAATTATCCGCAGGGGCGCGTCACCGATCACCGCATCAACCTGACGCTGCATCGTCTGCCCGAGATCATGGAGGGCGGGGGCCTCGGCGAACTCGTCGCGGCGCTCATCGCCGAGGATCAGGCGGCACGGCTCGCGAACCTGAATGAAGGCGCTTGATCTCGTAAGGGACGCGGCGGCGCGCATCGGCGGAGAAACGCCGCGCCTCGATGCGGAACTGATCGTCGCCCACGCGCTCGGGGTCAGCCGCGAGGCATTGCTGCTCGGCAATCCGGAGGTCATGGCGGAGGCAGCTGAGCCGTTCATCGCCCGGCGCGCGGCGGGCGAGCCCGTCGCCTATATTCTCGGGCGGCAGGAATTCTGGTCGCTCGATCTGGAAGTGGGGCCCGGTATCCTCGTGCCGCGCGGCGACACCGAAACGCTGATCGTGGCGGCGCAGTGGCTGTTTCCGGCGGATGCGGCGCTTCGCGTGCTCGATCTCGGCACAGGCTCGGGCGCGCTGGCGCTCGCCGCGCTCGCAGAATGGCCACAGGCTACCGCGCTCGCGACAGATGTGTCCGATACCGCACTCGCCGTTGCCGCGCGGAACGCTGCCCGGCTCGGCTTTTCGGCCCGGTACGGCTTCCTGAAGGCAGACTGGGCAGAAGGTATCGAAGGGCGCTTCTCTTTAATCCTCTCCAATCCGCCCTATATTGGTGAGCACGAGGCGACCGGCCCGGGCGTGCGCGAATACGAGCCGCACGGCGCGCTGTTCGCCGGCAGAGATGGCCTCTCGGCTTATCGGCGCATCGTTCCCGCGCTCCCGGCATTGCTGGAGGCGGGTGGCGCCGCGATCCTCGAGATCGGCTGGCGGCAGGCGGAAGCGGTTCTGGCGCTGGGGCGCGAAGCGGGCCTCGGTGGCACGGTGGAACGCGACCTGGCCGGGCGAGATCGGGCGGTTGTTTTCCGTCGCATCGCCTCTGTTTTTTGACTTGGAATGCGATGGCAATGCCGCTAGAGCGGCTGTGCATGGGCGAGGACGATGATCCCCTCGCCGGGCACTTACGATAGGCAGAATCGTTTGGCGGTCGCTTCCGGACCCTTGCGTGGATGGCCGCGCATGTCCTGAACAACGACAGTCGGCTCGGCCGGCAGTATCGGGGAAAAGAGTATTTCATGAGAAATGGGCAGCAGCAGTCCGGTCGGCGTCGTGGGCGCGGCAATCCGCGTCCCCAGCAGGGCGGCGGTCGTGAAATGGGCAACCGCAACATGGAGCCGCGCCAGCGCGGCAATGCGCTTCAGCTGCTCGAGAAATACACCAACCTCGCGCGCGAGGCGCATCAGCAGGGCGAACGCGTCCAGGCCGAATATTATCTGCAGTACGCAGACCACTACCACCGCGTCGTCGCCGAGATGCGCGCCCGGCAGGAAGAGCGTCAGTCGCAGTACCAGCAGCACAACGATCGTCCCGATCGCCGTGGCCGCGAGCATGACGATCGCGATATCCGCGACGAGGATGATGACGGCGACGACGAGGGCGATGAGGACGAAGAGGGCGAGGGGGATAACCGCGCGCCCGTCCACAACAATCGCCAGGAGCGTCAGCGGTTCGAGCCGCGTCCGCGGCAGGATCGCCAGGACCGCCCGGAACGTCAGGACCGCGACCGTCAGGAACGCCCAGAGCGAGCGGAACGCCAGGAACGCCCTGAGCGCCAGGATCGCGAGCGTCAGGAGCGCGACCGTCCCGAACGGTCCGAGCGTCAGGAGCGGTATGAACAACCCCGCGCGCCGCAGCCCCGCACGGCGCCTCAGCCCGCCGATGACGAGCGCGAGGATGAAGGTGCGCTCCGCACGCTCGCCCGCAGCGCTCGCCGCGCCGATGCCGAAGAGCCTGTGGTCGCGGAAGCGCCCAAGCGGCGCGGCCGTCCCCCCGCGCAGCCCAAGCCGGTAGCCCTGGCAGCAGCCGAAGCGCCGGTCGCGGCTCCCGTTGCCGTGGAAGCCGAGGATGAGAAGCCGCGCCGCCCGCGCGGGCGTCCGCGCAAGGTTCAGCCCGTCGAGACCGTCGACGCCTGAGTTCCGCGCGCCGGGTCGGGTCTTCGGCCTGCAACGCAAGGTTCATGTG
>ERZ761602.4169-NODE-4169-length-19073-cov-4.685456_pt1 | contig 19073 bp, 11 predicted proteins | sample MGYA00512165_ERZ761602 | MGnify/ENA primary metagenome ERZ761602 (study PRJEB28899, sample SAMN02445085) | bioreactor sludge metagenome | biome: EBPR sludge; isolation source: Thorneside wastewater treatment plant | place: Australia: Brisbane, Thorneside... | reverse complement strand
AACTGAATCGCTACCGGGTCTGCGAGAATAGAAATGATCCGGGATATTATAGTAATTTTGGGTATGAATATAGATTTCCAGCAACATATTCCGACAGACCTGAACCCTAAGTCGAGGGTATGGATCTACCAGAGCAGCAGGATGTTTTCCGTTCACGAAGCCCTGCAGATAGAAGCCCTGCTGAAGGATTTTATTGAGCGGTGGAATGCGCATGGAAGCGCGGTAAAAGGATATGGCAACCTGTTTTTCGGACAGTTTATCGTATTGATCGCCGACGAGTCTTATACCGGCGTCAGCGGCTGCAGCATAGATAGTTCGGTGAGGTTTATTAAAGACATCGAACAGCTTTTCCAGGCGCAAATGTTTGACCGCCAGCTCCTGGCTTTCATCGTCAAGGAAAGGGTTCAGCTGATACCCTTATCACAACTGGATTATGCGCTTCAGCATCATTTTATTAATACCGATACGCTTTATTTCAACAATACGGTACAATACCTGGATCAGCTATTGACAGACTGGCTGGTACCCGTAAAAAAGAGTTGGCTGAACGCAAAATTTTCCTTCCCTGCTCCTCAGGCTACGGAACTGTGAAACGCGGCGCGTTTCTTGGACGCCGGCTGGGGAGCAATAGATACCTGGCTGAACCGGATAGCCGTCCATACATGGTCAAGAGAAACCTCTGTAATGGTCTCATATCCCTCATTCCGGATACAATCCCAACTACAGGTTTTATAAAGATCGGTGGCTATTTTGGAAGTGACTTTAGGATAAGCTACCCAAAGGATGCCGTTATCCTGTAAAGCGGGAAGCACTTCCAGGAGAATACTTTTTAATTGGTTCTCATTGATGGCAAATACAAGCGCAAAATCTATCCCCCTGCTTTTTAACAGCGGGGTAACATTTTTGGCGAATGTGAGTTTTAAAAACTGCTTTTCTATTGAGGAAGGAAGGCCCTGAATAAGGATGTTCTTTTCTTCATTGTACTGAAGTTTTTCTAACAAGTTCTGCACCATGCCTAAAATTTTAATTAGCAAAACAATCGAGGGAATGCAAAATTAGAAAATTACAGGCGGAGCATAAAATTAAAATTGATTAAATAAAAATGCCTGCCAGGATGATCTACCGGCAGGTATTTCAAGTTTAATTTTAATTATTTTGATGTTTGCATTGGCTTATAATATTTTAGGGCCTCTGGCATGAGTTCCTGGAGTTTTTGAATCCGGGTATCTTCCGGTTAATTGATGCCACTTCCTTCAACCTCCTCCCGTAATGATGTCTTAGTTTTTTTTCTTCACTTTTGGGGTTTCCGGAGGTATGCTCCGCATCTCTCCCTGGAGAAACCCAACGACCGCTTCAGTGACCAGCCCGGTGGTTTCAGGAGCAAACGGGGAAACAGTCTCTACTTCATATCCCCCATATTTCCATTCTTCTTTGGAAGGAAGATAGCCCAGCCACCCGTTTGTATATCCATAGTAAAAAGTAAAAGGGAAAGGCGACCGCTCGCGGACCTCGCTGGCTATTTCACAGAACATCTCCAGGGGCGCAGACCAGATAGCGATATCATCATTGATCTTCAGAAAACGTATGGGTAGCCTGACCAGGTTCATCCCTTCCCTTGTTGTCCTGGTATAGTTAGAAAGATATGCGGGCCATTCTAAGTTCGCTCTCCTGGGCGTTTCAACGGTCATCCCCCCGGTAAACAACCTGACGCTGTCGAGAGTGGCGTATATCCTTTTATTGGCCTCCAGTATCCTGTCGCCCAGGAGAACGCGGAAATGATTCAGGTGACCGGCCTGGGGATTCGGGTAAACGCTATAAATGGGCGCCATGTTTCCTGCGGCCCCATTAATAAACACAAAAGGTATCCCGGTTTTCTGTTCGATATAGTTTGCCACCACCCCGGCCACGTCTCCGCTGATCTCCAGTTGCGGAGGGCCCAATACCGTACCGTGAATAGGATAGTTGGCGATCAGGGCGATGGGGCTGCCGTCCGGTCTGTCCAGGCGGATCAGTCCTATACGGCGGTCAACCGGTCCGTCGGGATTAAGTCCGATGGAAGCCCTCCCGTTCACATCTATTGCTCTTCTGTTGATATTGGCCTGCGAAAATCCCCAACCTACTCCCAGCCTGGCGGGCTCCAATCGCTTGCGGGCCTCTGTGATCCCTTCAATAAGCTTCTCTTCAACGAACGAGGTATACGCAGTATCAACCGGATGCGTGTAACGATTGGACATATACGCTTCCCCCAGTCCCGGCGGACCGACCTCCGGCGCAGAATGTGTATGCGTATCGGACCACCAGAAATTGACCGGGTCGATCCCTGATCTTTTTTGAAGCAGTTCCGCTACATGATCATATTCAGAGGGCGCTTTCAGGCAAATGTCGGTGGACACGATGAAAAACTGAGTGGTCCCGTCGTCAAGGGCGATGACCCGGTGATAAATACTATCATGCACGCCTGTCGACACGCGTGCGCCGTATCCCAGGAGCTGCTTCGGGGAGTCGGGCGTAATATTTATTTTTACCATCGAGGCCCTGAAAACAGTCGGCTTTGGTTCAGGGCTCTTTTTCTGTGCGGCAGCCTGCATGGCCAGGAATATGAGAAAGCCCGTAAAAAAGCGTCTCGCTTTGGGGATCCCGGAAAATGAAAGGATGGATACTTGCATATGAAGAAATTATAGTTTGATGATGCAATAAGAGTTTGGACGGGTTCTTTTACCTGAATGTCCTGGTGATTTTTTTATATACTTAATTCTTGAATACTTTTTATGGCTCATAGACAGTCTGTCAGGGTTTTCTCAGGAATGCAAGCAAATCCGCCATCTGCTGGTGGCTGATGGTCTTTTCAAAACCGCCGGGCATGGCAGAAAGGTTCAGCGCTGACAGCGAAACGATATCCTTTCTGTTGAGCGTCCTGTCGAGTTTCCCGTTATTCCTGAATGTTATGGCAGTGGGCGTTTCACTAACAATGATGCCCTGCGCCAGTTCGCCGTTCGCTGTTCTCGCTTCCCACATATCAAAACCGCTGGAGATCGAGAGGTTCGGATCTAAAATATTGGCCATAATATCTTCCCTGGTCCAATTGTGAATGGTTCCGAGATCGGGACCTATGGCCACTCCTATTTTTCCTCTTACCTGGTGACAGATGGCGCAATTTTCCCGGTAAACCACCTGTCCCTTTAACGGGTCTCCTTTCAGTTCCAGCGCCTGCTGATATTCCTTATTGATTCTTTTCATTTCTTTTTCCGTCTTTGTGAACAGCGCCCTGGCTCTGTTGCGGATATTATCATTTTTGGTCAGCATGATCTGTACGCTAGCGCCGAAGCTGATATGAGCAGCTTTGATCTTATCTGCTTCCATAGCCTCGATCAGCATGAGCATTCTCAGCGTATCCGCTAAAAATGTTTTGACCGCCTCATCTCTCACCTCCGTGGTCAGCGCCGGCCATTGTTGTATCGTGTGTTCGCTCACAACAGTTCCTTTTACCTGGCTCAACGCCTGTAAGGCGGCCAGTTGCACGGGCAGCTCTTCCCTGGGCGCGATCAGCTTTTTTAGTTCCTCCATGTATACCGAAGGATCGCCGATAGTAATGAACATGATGGCCTCCGTTCTTCTTCCAAAAGGACTGGCCGTATCGGTCATTATCCCGGCGGCTCTTTGAATAGAAGAAGTTTTTAACGCTGTATCTGTAATACCATTGACCCGCAACAGTTGGAAAGCAGCTTTCCTCATATCTGCGGAAGCGTTCTCAAAAAAATCAGCGATCAGTTTCCGCTGGACCGGAAGGGATATTCCGGGAGGAGATTCCCTGCTGCCTATTCCTTCCGCCAGCCCCTGGATGATAGCTGCCTGGTTATCGGCTAGCGCTTTTTCAATAAGCTGGCGAATAGCTTGCTCGTCCCCTCCTTTCCCGATCATAGTGGCGAGTCTTTCCACCAGCGAGGCGGGAGGAGGCGTTTTCCCCTTCAATTTGTCCAGGACAACCTTCAGTAGCGCCGCTGTTTGAGCAGGAGGAGCGGACAATGCAGCGATCTGCACCCATCTGTCATTGACATTTCCAAAGAGTAATTTATTTCTTACCCGGACCGATTCCGGAGAATTTATAAAACCCAGCGTCAGCAACAGTTGTATCCTTACTTTGGGATCGGGATCATTCTGCAGGGCAAGCAATTCCCGCGAAAGCCGGGGCGTATTTTGCAGATGAAGTTCAGCCAGGCGGACTGCATTCTCCCGGATACCGGCGATGCTGTCTTTTAATGCCCGTGTTATCAGCTCCGGGCTGAGCGCTCCCATTCCTTCGAGGGTCCACAAAGCATGCAGCCTTCCCATCTCTGAAGGATCTTCAGTCATCCTAACAAGGAACGGCACAGCGTTTTTATCCGCGCGGTCGACCAGCCGCCGCTGCGCATTTATCCGCTGCCAACCGTTGGTATGCGCCAGGTAGCTTACCAGCTCTTCGTTGCCCGCATCTCCCAGTTTGAGACCCTTTGTCCAGTCCGCTTTCCCTGCATCCGTGGGAGTGATCCTGAATATTCTTCCTTTATCGGATCCTTCATATAAATCTCCTTCATTGATCGCTTCCTCAGACATCCATTCGGGCGATTCGATCACTCTGCGGTAATAATCGAGCACATACAACGCGCCATCCGGACCGACATACATATTCACAGGGCGCGACCAGGAATCGGTGGAGGCCAGAAATTCCTTGCGCTGAAGAATACGCTTTGCAGTGAAGCTGGCGCCTGTATCTTCCAAAACATCCACATGCACCAGGTTACTGACGGGCTCCGCCACAAAAGTAATATTCCCATCGTAGGGGGCCGGGAAAATGCCTCCTGAATAAGAAGTCAGTCCGCATGCCGAGGTCATCACCCCCACATTTGTAAATATTTGCCTGTCCGGATTGGCAGTAACCGGAAAAACTTCTGCGGCATTCATATGATCAGACATATTATGCACTGCAACGGAAACAGGCAGATCCGGGTTCCGCTCAAAGTAATGGCTGGCGATCACCTCATGAAAACCCTGGTTAGAATTATGGCAGGCGAACCGGCGACCCCATTTGTCAAAAGTATGACCGAACTGGCACCTGCCGCCGGCCATTTCCAACTGCATGGTCTCCGGGCGGAACCGTATAGACCTGCCATTCGCATTTTTGGGAAGCCTGGGCGTATGGGGTTGCCCGTAAAAAACAATCTCCGAACCTTCATCCCCGAATGCTTCCTTGTATTCGCGCGTAGTCACTGCGCCTTCGTTTGCAACGTATATAAAATTATCAATGCTGTATACGGGGCTATTTACATTATGCTGCGGGTTGGTCAACGCAAACCCGTGCAGGAGCGTATCCAGCGTTTCCGCATACCCATCGCCATCAGCATCTTCCAGGTAAAGGAGGTTGGGGGCGTCCGTCACCAACACTCCTTTCTTCCACCGCATAATGCTGTTGGGCAATACCAGGTTCTCCCGGAACACCGTTCGTTTATCCATATTCCCGTCGCCATCAGTATCGGAAAGCAGGATGATCTTACCGCTTCCGCTTTTGTCGAGCGGATAGCCGTGCATCTCCACAACATATAATCTCCCGTACTCGTCAATTTCCATATCCACAGGATCCGATATCAATGGCTCCGAAGCAATCATTTCGATCTTAAAGCCATCGGCGACCTGAAAAGTGGCAAGGGCATCCTTTGCCTCTACCCCGCCTGCTGTTTTGGACGGTTGGCGCCGGCATCCCGCGAAAAAAAGCAGGATTAATAGCAGGCACAGAATCCCCTTTGCTGCAATGTTTAAGAATTGGAATTCCCGTTTGGAAGTTTTTTTCATTGCCATGTTTTTTACTATTCTATTTAGATAAAACCTTATTCATTTTATATATATTGCCATCCGTTTTTGTCATGATATATATCTCGCCTTCCGCATCTATTCCGAATCGCAGATCTGTTCTTTCCTGTTCGCATAGCGTTGAAAGCGTTGTTTTCTTTCCATCAAAAGATACCTGCCACTCTTTAATCCCGGTCCGGCTATCCTCCTTTACTTCACTCATGTCTATGTAATACAACTTACCTGAATGTATATCGCCAAAAAAGTATTTCCCTTTCAAAGCCGGAACAGCGGAACCCGAGTACTGATACCCGCCCGATATTGCGCTATATCCCTTCCCTTTGTGATCATACTGAGCGATGGGATAACTGAAATGATAAATACTATCATTGGCGGGCAAGGGATAAACCTTCTCTACATCGCCATCCGGGTCAAGCAAAAAACTACCCTCCCGAAAGGGCCATCCAAAATCATTGCCTGGTAGAACTATGTTAACCGATTCAATTTTACTTTGCCCGATATTGCTGACGATCATTTGTCCCGCCTTGTTCCATGATATCCTGTGAGGATTTCTAAAGCCGTAAGCATAGACTTCTTTCAATAACGGCTCCCCTTTATAGCTGATTGAAGGGTTATCAGATGGAATACCATACCTGCCATTTTTACTATTTGATCCGGCAGGATCAACCCTGATAATACTGCCCAAAATTCTTTCGGGGCTGTGCGGTAAAAATGAGAATCCTACATCAACGCTACCCCCATCACCGATGCCCAGGTATAACTTCCCATAGTCTTTACTCCCCTTCTTTGCATTAGAATTAAATTCCAATTCCTGGAATCCATGCATAACCGAAGGCATATCAGCCCTCAACAATTCTCTATGTGTTCCCTGAAACTGATCGGCGGCAGGGTTATTTGCTTTCCACTCCGTTAACACCCATTGCAGAGCGACCTTTATCGAATCAGGCAAACGGAAATCCGCGTTACCAGAACCAGCCGACTCGGTGTGAGTAGTATACAAAAGCCCATTTTTTGAAAAGTTTGGATGAAATACAAAACTGCCAAAACCTGTACCCTGACCGGGATCCGAAATAAAATGAGGCGATAGTTGCGGCAAATCCATATAAATGCTAAGCTGGTTGTTCTTTAACTTATATAACTTCCCATGCAAGTCGACAATAAACAATCCATTGACGTTTTGCGCAAAACTTAATTTGTTGATCCTGGCAAGCGGCTTTTTCCCGTTTATACTGGAGGAAGGTATCTGTTTGACAAACTCCAGATCTACGACCAGATCCGACATTTGAATAGTATCCGGGATAGGATCCTCAATGCCTTGTTTGCCATCGCTATTTTTTTTCACAACTGGCTTTTGGCGAGTATGTAAATAAGATATGATTTCGCCTATTTCTTCATCGCTTATCGCCAATGTTGGCATAACGGATTTGTATTTGTGTTGAAGCGCCTTTGACCGGCCATCGCCTGATTCAATCATTTTTCTGGGGTCTTTGATAAAATGATAAAGCCAGTCGCGCGAAACCTGTGTGGTAATGCCTCCCAATTGGGGTCCGATGCTTTCATATCTGAAGCTGTGGCAATTACTGCAATTCTTCTGAAAGGCCGTTTTATCTCTTTCGATCGTCGCCGAATCTCTCGCAATGTCGCTATAGCTGGTTGAGTTCGCAGTGTTACATGAATACTGCAAGAAAAAATACAATAATGCCAACGGGATGATAAGTAATTCCTTATTCATGAGTAATTAATCTGGGAATATTGTAGCGCTTCTTCGTTCGGCCCGCTTATTTTGCTTGAAGTTTAATACTGTTGATTCATGCGCAAATACATTGGAAGCCTACAATCATCGTCTCATTTTATTTTGTATCATTTCCGCCTCTGCAATCTGTTCACGAAAAGTAGGAATATCAAACTCTTTCAAAATATCCGCTACCTTAACGCTTGCGTCATTGCTTTCTATTACCGCCCAGTTCTCAGGATGGTATATCCTAAATCGGACTTTCCTTTTGTACTGCCGTTGTATCCTTCGGAACTTGTTCACATGCGGCCAGAGGTAGATAAATTCCTTTTCAAGGTTCACCGGAGCGCAGACCCACCTGGCGAACTGCCCGTCAGATGCAATAGTATCGCCCGTAATATCCACAATGCGCGCATCTCCTCCTGTAGCGGAAAGGATATAATAATTATTCACCCAAGCCCGGTTGCTTAAGTGAGCGGCGTGAGGATCCTGAGAGGAGAAACAGACTATCTCGGCCCCATCTTTCTTAAGCGATCTCCATCCGTCCGTCCACTCCGCATCGGCGCATATCTGCATGCCTATTGTCCCAAAATCAGTCCGGTACACTTCGGGCTGGTCGGAGCCTGGCGTGATACCCTTGCCCTTAAAGTGATCATCAGGAGTTATCTCGGAGATTAGCGTATGGATTTTGTGAAAGATACCTGCTGTTTTTCCCTGGCGGTTCAGCAGAATGGAGCTGTTGTAAAAACGGCCGTCCTTTTTAGTGATGATCGGGCAAACGACATAACATTGCTGCTCCCTGGCCACCTTTGCTATCATACTGGTTATCGGGCCGTGTATAACCTCATCTTCAGCGATCTCTTCCAGTACTTTCGGTATAGTCACCCACGATACGTTCACCATTTCGGGAAGGCAGATGATATCCGGCTCAAAAGCATAAACGCTTTCCATCCTTCCCAACACATCTTTCATCCTTTTTTCGACCGACCTGACCGGCCAGAGTTCTTTTAGGCTGATTGCAGCCAGCCAAACCTCGCGGGGAAGGCGATTGGCTTTCCTTGCAACGATGTGTTCTGTATTGCTGTTTTTGTGGGGTTTTCCGTTCATATATCTCTTTGTTTTTACAAAAACTTATTTGTTGTAACGGGTCTATATTTTTCCTGCTCTTCCGATTCATGCTTCAACTGTTCCAGGTACGTCAGGATATTGAATTCTTTCAGGACGTTCCGAACTTTCAGCCCGGGGTCCCTGCTTTCAATAGTGATCAACTCTGCGTTAGCCCATACCTTGACCGCTACTCTGTCCCGATACTTTCTGAACATAGATGCCAGTTTATTATTGGTAGGCCAGGTGGCCGCCACAACTTTTTCCAGGTTCACCGTCGCCCATGCGTAGCGGACGAACTCACTCGTAATGTCGAGATCATTGCCGGAGATATCGATCACCCGGGCATCTTCCGCAGTACTGGAAACGATATAATAATTATGCTTCGAAGCGTAATAGTTCAACATTCTCCCTGCCGGGAATGCCGAAGAGAAAAACACTATATCCGCCCCCTGCTTTGCATAATTTTCCCAGCCATCGGACCAGTTGGCATCATAACATATCTGCATTCCCACCTTTCCGAAGTCCGTCGTTATGACCGGCTGTTCAAGCGCCCCGGGAAGCACTCCGCCCTGTAAAACATCACTGTGAAAAATTTCCGTCTTCACCGGGTGGATTTTATGATACACCCCGGTAATAGCGCCTTTCCTGTCGATCAGCAAACTGCTATTGTAAAAATCCCCATCTCGTTTGGTATATACCGGGCATACTATGTAACAATTGTGCTGTTTTGCAAAACTCCCTATACGACCTGTCATTGGCCCGGGAACGGTTTCATCTTCCGCTACTTCTTTAAGCGGCCTTTGCTGTTTAACCCACATCGTGCTGAACAGTTCCGGCAGGCAAATGATATCGGGTTTCATTTCGGCGACTTCTTGCATCCTGCCCAGTACCTGTTCCATCCTTGTATCAATGGTGTCGCTGAAAGTGATGCCTTTTAGGTCGATGGTAGCGATGCGTAGTTCCCGTGGAAGTTTTCTATATCTCTCCGTTCGTTCAGGGGCGATAAACGGATCCGAAATATTCAAGAAACCTGCGCCCAGGCCAAGAGAAGATTGTTTTATGAAATCTCTCCGGGAAGCGTTCCTGTCATCTTGCATATATTACTGTATTAATAATCATATGGAATAGTTGCTCAATTAATCATTACAGCATTCACGCCGAGATAGTCTGCAATCTTCTTTATCGTTTTCGCATGGTGACCGATACCCAATGCAAAATGATGGGTAGGGCCTTCGCTGATCCAGCTTTTCAGGAAGCTCCTCACATCAGGCTTAAAAGCTCCCCGTGTATTGGTATTGCCCGTCGGAGGTATCGGCCCGGACACTGATTCTCCCTCGGCTATAATAAACTTAAACCTGCCGGCATAGTCCGAGCTTATACTAAGCATTGTAATGGGCCCCTCCTTGATCTTGAACTCTACACTTGCCCCAAAGCCCGGCTTGCCATGATATTTTTTAAGACTTCTCAATACCGGCTTCCCTTCAGCTATGGCCAGGTTATGCGGGCCATCGTGACCCACCAACACAAAATCTTCATTGAAATCCACCGGATGGAACTCCGCGAAACTACCGCCTATCCCCAGGCGGTCCATGATCATCATAGCCAAGCAGGTTTTGAGGTCCGATTCACCGCACATTGGGAAGCCAGTGGCCGTCAATAAAGAATTACCTACGATCAAATTCGACATCACCAGTCTTTCCGTACTTCCTTCCGCGCCTTCATAATAATAAGCGAGCCCGTCGAGATGCTTTTCTGCCACAAATCTTTCCAAAGCCACCGTTATCGCTGCGGCCGTGGTAAGATCGGATGCTTTCAGCTTTTCGGATATGGGATCGGATACAGGATCAGGCGTATCAAAAAAGTCGAGTATCCTGCGCTTAGCGACCTGTATTTCCTGTTCCGTTACTTTTTCATAATGAGACACGATCTCATGAGCCTCACATTGAAGGATATGCGCTCCAAAATGCCCGGTAATCATGGTGGAGTCCGAATGCATGTCCAGCATGGCTTCTATCGGATGGCCGATATGTCCTATCCTGGCCCGCTTAAGATCATGCAGTACTCTCGCGATCCTGCAATATTCGTCCAACTCGCGATCGGCGCCCGGATCGTCGTGCAAAGTGCCAATGATCATATCGGGCGCCCGCTTTCCCATCCTCACAGCTACCCCGGCAAATTCAGGCAAAGAACAGATATCATCGTTATACAATTGCAGGTAGGTCGAGGAGTTGCCATAGTCCAATGCTTTATCGGGTTGCAGTGCGACCAGCACGATCGGAACATCTATACTTTTGATGATAATTCCAAATGTGCTAGAAGTGGCATATGTAAGCATGTCGCAGAAGATCAGATCAGGGGAGGCGGCATGTAATTTCGGCGCTAAATCATAGGCAGCTTGAGCATTATCCACCAAACCAAAATCGATCACTTCCAGGTCCCTGACCCGAAGTTTTTCAAGAAATACGGCCTGCTTTTTCAGCATTTCTTCCAACAGACCTTCAAACTGAGGCCAGTATTTATGATACCCCACCCCAAAGACGCCGATCTTTGGAACAGTGTTCTTTTTTCTTTCAATTATCCGTTGCATAAATTCGTTCGTTTTCATATCCCGATTATTTTATTTTTATTCAATAAAATTTTTCTTTATGATGCTATATAGCATTACAGCAAAATTTCCGGGCAGTTTACAATCTTTGCTGAAACGCCTACTAGCTTATTCAAAATCCAATATTTCTCTCGGTTGTTATAGTTGCCTTATCACAACCCTCGCCTATTTTCAATGGCGCTTTACAATTAGAGAGTCTATTACCATAGATGCGGATGTTTTTGCTATTATAGAGAAAAATAGCCTCCTCTTCAGGCTGATCCATAATATTGTTTTTGATATCAACTCCATCCGCTGACCCTATTTTTAAAATATTCCCGGTCGAACCAAGGAAAATATTGTTTTCAATTGAAATTTCCCTGTAGACTCCCGCGGGTATAGCGCTGCTCATTGTATGAAACTCTATTACTCCATGAAGATACCCTGGCTCGAATTTGACGTTAACAAACCTGTTATTTCTAATAATCACATCGCTTGCGCTAATAGCCTCCCACCAGGCGTTTATATCTGTTTCTAAAGCGATGCCGCATCCAGTTATGTCCTGGAAAGTACAATCTTCAATAATTGCATTCCGGGTCTTGATAATAAAACCTCTTGAACGATTGTTTATCACTACACAATTTTGTATTCGCAGGATAGGACATGAGGTAGCATTACCCGCAATATCTCCGATCTGCAAATTTTGAGGAAGGTTTTCAAGAAAACCGACTATTAATGCTTTTCCATCCTCGGTTGTATCTACTGACCGGACGGTCAGGGTTGAGTAAGGCAGCAGCGGCACGTTGCCGCTACTTAGCTCCAGTTTATCTCCTGTTTGCGGCGGCAGCGGTTTTCCTCCGTAATGGTTTCCCGTTTTTAATTTTACCTTATTAACTGATAATTGCTCTGCGACGAGCAAATACTCACTGCTTCTCACGTTGGTTGCATCGTCTCCCATACCTTCAAATAAACAATTTGTCATAGTAAGGGAACCCCTGCACGCCCGAAAATGTGTAGCATCGGCTGTTGATGACATCCATCGGCCTGAACCAGGCCTGATCATCACTTTCAAATGGTTGATGCTGATATTGCGGCACTCCTTACCAGTTACTCCCATACCAGGGCTTGAATAAATAGTAATATTTTCAAGCTGTACATTGGCGCATTTGGTGAATTCATAAGCCTGGTAGCCATAGACATGATGCCGGGCAATTATATAATTCCCGATTGTAGGCATAACCCCGGCAAATCTGTCTTTGTATCCGACAAATAATCGCATGATGCCTGGCCGTACCACTTCTGTTGTCTTCCTGTAATTCAATTGATAATGATCTGTAATTTTTCTGGACATCCTGTTATTCTTCAGGTCGTAACCCAAAATAGCTTGTGTTTGCAGCCCTGGCTTGGCAACAAAAGGGGGCAGGACTTCAATGTCAATATAGCCGGAATCAACTTGTACGACTTTACCCTGAGTAAAAGGCAAAGGATCCCAATCGATAGTCAGGTTATTTACAGTTACATTCGTGCAATTGACAAAATGAAACATCGTTGAGTAATCATGTCCGATCAGTTCAGCTCCATTCCCCTCGATGGTCAGGTTGTCAATGTTCTCAATAGTTATCGAAGGATCGAAATTACCCCGGCTATTTTTTTGGCTTCCATAAATATCATAAGCGCCAGATTCAAATATCAGTTTCGGATTAGCTTTGTTCTTGCAAGCTTTCAAAGCTGAAAGTATGGCTGGGGTATCATCTTTTTTATCATTGGGGATTGCGCCAAAATCTTTTACTTTTATTTCTATTGATTGCGCAAACAGAAATGAAGTAATCAAAAGGCCGGTAATTGATGTTGAAATCTTTTTCATAATAAATTTTTCAAAAAACAGGGTCTCAAGGTCGCCATTACCATCACAGCAATGCTCCTTCAAGTACCAGTCATCCCGGAACTGTTGCGAAAGGCAGCATCCGTATTTTAGGAATAAAGACGATCAGCACAAGAAACGCCAGGGGATACATAAGGCCCAGTACAAGCCACACAGGAGTGTAGGAATAATGCTGGACAATGAACCCGATAAAAGGATTGACCAGCAGACCTGCAAGGGCCCCGGCCGTGCCCGATAGTCCTACTACCGTAGCCGTTCCTCGTGCGCCGTAACTATCAGCGATCGCCGTTATATAATTAGTGATCCAGAAACCATGAGCGACCATGACCAGGGTCATAAGAGCGACTGCCGCTTCCACGGAAGAGACCCACGCAATGAAAGGCCCTGACAGGGTGGCCGCTGCCGCAATGCCCATAATCGTCTTCCTGGCACGGTCGATAGAGTATCCCGCCTTTACGAGTCTGTCGGAACTCCATCCGCCAATGATGTTGGCTACGCCCAGCCCCAGGAAGGGTATCCAGAACACGCGCCCAATCTCTTCGAATGAAATGCCACGTTGTTCATATAAATATTTGGGCGCCCAGAACATGATAAAGTAAAGCACGGGGTCCAGGAGAAAACGGATAAGAATAAATATTCGGGCTTCTTTGTTTTTGATGATCGAAAGAAAGGGAATAGCTTTCCCGGCCTTCCTGTTCGGGCGTGTTGCAGTTTCGCCCGGGGAACTTCGTTTACCCCAGGGTATGCAAAGCCATCCGATCACCCAGATCACCCCGATGAACCCAGGAATGATAAAACTCCATCTCCATCCGAAAAGCGCAGAAACCCAGATGACCAGCGGCGGAGCAATCACGGCGCCGATGGCAGAGCCGGCAATGGCGGCCCCGTTAGCAATTGCCCGTCTTTTTTCATCAAACCACTCATATACTATTTTAGCGGCGCCGGGGAAGCAGCCTCCTTCCCCTACCCCTAACAGGAACCTGAATGCCAGCAACTGGTAAAAGCCCGTCATGATCCCATGAAGGCCGCTTGCCAGGGACCATATCCCTACCGCCACTGCCAGCCCGATCTTTCCTCCTACGGCATCCATCAATCTTCCGCCGATGGTGAACATCAGTGCATAACTGATCAGGAAACTGGTATTAACCATGCCGTACTGAACGTCGGTAAACCCGAACTCTTCCTGGATTTTAATAATACACATTGATAATACCTGCCTGTCGAGGAAGCTCAACCCGGTGGCTACAAACAAAAAAGCCAGAATGATCCAATGTGCATGCCTGTATTTCATCCGAATATCTTTTGTTTTTCAAGAGTCGAACGGAACTCTGCATACACATTCCTCTGTGTGAGAAATTTTATCATGCTTCATTTCATTTTCGATGAATCCTAACTGTTAAACTATACACGCTTATTTTATTAATGCCACCGAGCGTATCACTACCGGCCCGAACAAACCCGATGGTATCAGGGGAGTATCGGCCCAGCGAACATTTTTTGAACTAATGGCAATATTCGTTTTCGTATACTGCTGACCGGTAATGGCGTCTCCCGTCAAACGGTTCGACCAGGTATTCGCTACTTCCACCATGATCTCGTTATTTCCTTTCCTGACCAGGCCGGTGATATCGTACTGATACGGTTTGGTCCACACAACACCCAGCGGATGACCGTTAAGCCATACTTCAGCGATCTTCGACAGATCGCCCAGGTCCAGGAATATTTTTCTTCCGGCTCCCGATATGCGGCGTTCATTGTACCGAAAGGTCTTCCGGTAAGCGCCTGTTCCCGAATAATACCTGATGCCCGGGTCGCGGCTGGATGTCCAGGAAATCAGCTCAGGGAACATGGTCGAATCCGGTCCTCCCCAGTTTTTGGAAAAAGAGACTTGCCATGGGCCATCCAATACCTGAACCGCTGGTTTGTTTTTGAACTCCTGTTTATTTTCAACCTGCCTGGAACCGGAACGGCCGTGCAGGGTAAGCGCTCCTTTGTTCAAAAAAAGAAACCCGTTCTCCGTGAATTGTATAAGGGGTGGATATTGGCCGGTCGAAGAGACCCGGGTATAGTGTGGGAGGAGAGCCCCTTTCCTGAATGCCACAATATAGGAACCGAAAGGAGCCAAAGTGACGGGAATGGTAATATGATGCTTATCCCGGTTAAAAATGGTAACAGGGATCACTGAGCCTGTTAAAGGGTCCCATATCTCCGGCGCCCGCGATACCTGCCGGAAACCGCATTCCCTGGAGATCCACTGATCACTGGTATTCCTGAGAAAGTAAAAATCCATATCCTCCTTGCGATAATGAATATAATCTATCGGGAAACGCGGTTCATCTCTGCAATAAAAGTCCGGCGGCGCCTCCAGGAACTGCAGCATCTCAAGAGGCGTGGTCCCTGCATACACCCTGCCTGTTTTATCCACCGAAAAGCCTGAAAGGTCGCCGGCATCTTTCCATAGTTGCTCTTTCAGTTCGGTGAGCGACGGAGGCTGGCCCACCATCGCGGTTACTTTTTGAGGTTTAGCGCCGACGATAACAGCGCCTGCCGCAGCCAATTGCCATAGCTTTTTCAACACCAGTGGATTAATGCTGGGCTCATTGCGCAAGGCCAGTATACTGAAACTTGCACCGTTGGACAAGACCAGTTCTCCATTCTTTACGGTAAGATCGTTGAGCAGTACATCTGTGTTCACCACTTCATAATCATATCCGGGTCCCACAGTAAACTGTGTATTTTTCGGAGCGACTGAATTGGGAATCTTATCGCCGTAGTAATACAACACGTCCGCTACAAAATCAGCCTCCTGCGCGATATAGGAGATGCGGGAGAGATACTCCACGAACGGCCCCGCCTTCGGCCACCATACCCGCTTGTCGTTGAAATGGGTCCCTGCATGATACACTATGCCCGGGAAGCCTGTTCCGGAGGGATTGTGACTGAACCCGTGGAAGACCACCCTGTTCATTCCCTCACAGAAAGCCCGGTCGCCAATGGGTTTGAGATCGGCAGGTCCCTCCTGCCAGTGCTGAAAAGAAGTAAACGCCTCTTCTTCCACAATTCTCCGTTTGTAGATATGGGAAGCCGCGGCCACTTCCTTGACCACCCTCAGGATATCAATGCTGTCCCTACTATCCTCATCCTTATAGTAGTTGGCATGGTTCACCCAGAACTCGCCGCGCGGGATATCCAGGGCGCCCAGCGCTTTTAAGGGTTCGGCCGGTCCGTTATACAGCGGATACCCGGGCCCTCCGGCTTCGCAGTTGATTTGTAATCCGTAACTGTTGCAGATCTTCCTGGCTGTTGTATAGAGGTTGTTGATCATTAATTCAGAGAGAGTTTTCCTGAAATCGGACTGTACCCTTTGCGTGGTTTCTTCGGTAAACAGAGCGGGATCAAAAAAAGAAGGCAGGAACTTATAAATATCGTATCCATGTATAGACCGGAAAGCCAAAGGCAGGGTGGAAGTCCAAACAAATCCCCTGGCCTCATAGCTCGCCAGGTAGAAACTCTTCAGGGCTGTATGGGAGAAGTCGCCCAACACGGATTGCAGCCGGTCAATGACATGCATCAAATGCATACGGACCGCGGCAGAATCGAAATGATCAATGGTCAAACCCGCTGAATGCGGGCTGGGAAGTACCAGCTCCTGGCCAGAGTTGGAACATATATACCTGTGAATTTCCCAATCGCCGGGAGGGGCTTTCCAGTTCAGCACATCCCTTTCGGGATCGAGAAACCTGGAAACGTCTATTACCTGGGAGGTGTCCAACAATTTTTTTTCTGTGCCGGCAGGTATGGCCAGAACGGCTACTTCTTCAAAATACACGGGTTTTCCGTTGGCCCCGAACGGCGCCAGCATTTTCCCGGTTCCTCCAATAAGAGAAGCCCTGGGAAATTTCACTTCCGGGAAGGGTATAGGGATAGCGTTCCCTGCATCGCGCCTGGCCGGATCTCCGCCGCTGATAACCGTTTTTGAATAATACAGCGATTTACCGCCGTGCCGGGGAGGAACCCAGCTTCCGCCGGCATTCCAGCTACTGGCCAGGTTCAGGCCAGCGGTCAGGCCCAGCTTACCGGCTTCATTCACGACAAACCGGAGTATCTTCAAAGATTCATCGCTTAAGAATGCAGGTCCGGCAGGAATTGCGGAATCCTGTTTCAACGCGCCGATCTCAAACAGGTCAAGCCCCCCGATCCCTGCATTTTTCATGGCTAAAAATTCCTGTTTGGCCCTAACGGTATCAATGTTACCGTTCAGACACCACCAATACACTTTCGGCCTTGCAGAAACCGGAGGGTTCTTAAAACCTGACTTAAAAACTACGTAAGAATCACGCTGAAAATCCTGGGCATCTGCTGATAAAAAACCAATAAGGCAATTAAGCAGTCCGACAACTAACAGCCATTGATTTTTCATCAGTATGTAATTTTCAACTTGATCTTATTTTTAATACGATTAAAGAACCAGTAATCTGATCATTCATCCGTGACGCCTAATATCCCGGGTTCTGGGTCATATTCGGATTGATGTCCAGTTCATTTTCCGGTATTGGAAATAGATAATGTTTGGGTAATTCAACGATGGGAGCGTCGAATCTTAGCGTACTGCTGGGATCCATCCAGTCGGAATAGACATGGGCTTTAACGGTAGTTCCATTGGGGAATATCTCGCCAAGGTTCTTCCAGCGCATCAGGTCGAATATTCTCCGGCCTTCGAATGCCAGTTCAACCCTGCGTTCATGACGCACAATATCGACGAGATTGCCATCTGCCATTGTTTTGGGAGGCATGTTCACCGAGGCGCGCGCTCTTACTTTATTCACCCATACCAGGGCTTCGGAATTGCCAAGCTCCGCATAAGCTTCAGCGATCAGGAGGTACAGGTCGGCCATCCTTAATACAGGAAAATCCAGGCCGTCCCTGTCGACCCTTTCCAGGGCTCTTACATCTTTTGTCAGTTTACGCTGACCGATGCCGGTCAGGTCCCAGTCGGAGCTGTATTCCACCGAATCCCCGGCGTTGTAGGTCTTCGAGTATTCAATTTTTTGTCCGTTAGATTCGTCATACCTGGTGTAATTGATGGTGAAGGTGTTGCTCCCGGTATACACTCCGTAAAAATCTCCAGGGGAATACATGGTATATCCTTTCCTGGGATCTCCCGGTTCAAAAGCGTCATACAGATCGCGCTGCACGGTCGGGCCGGTCCAGCCTGCTCCCCTGATGGTTACGATGTCCGGGGGCAGGAGGCGCGACTTCCGCATCACCGTGGCGTTGGTGCCATAATCAGGATGCGCTATAAAAGTAAAATAGAAAAGAAGCTCCGGGTTGCCTTCATTCTCTTCTTCAAAGATCGAAAGATAATCATCCACCAGGTAATAACCGTCGGACTGGGCGATGGACGACGCTTCAAGTCCGGCCGTTACAGCATTCTGCCATTCTTCGTTGAACGCATATGCTTTAGTAAGCAGCGCTGCGGCGGTCGCGCGAGTCGGCGAGCCCTTATATTCGGTAGGCCAGCTTGCCGGCAGGTTTTCTTTTGCATAAATAAGATCTTCAATGATCTGTTTGTAAACATCGGCCTTGGGCGTTCTTGCCTGGAAGAATTCTTCTTCTGAAGCAAGCGGCTTGGTGATCAGCGGCAGGTCGCCCCACAGCGGCGCCATAAAAAGATAGTTATAGGCCCTCATGAACCTTGCCTCGGCAATGTAAGGCTTCTGCAGCTCTTCGGTAAAAGCAGGGTCCGAAGACGTGGGAATGCCCTGGATAGCGAAATTCGCCGCATTGATACTTTGGAACAGGAGGGGCCATAATCCAACGATAAATGTGTTGGTAGAAGTAATGTCCCATCTGGCCATCTGGATATTATACGCAGTAAAAGGATCCCATGCCGCATCGTCCGTCATTGCATCAAACACGATATCGAG
>ERZ761602.4168-NODE-4168-length-19075-cov-4.241062_pt1 | contig 19075 bp, 14 predicted proteins | sample MGYA00512165_ERZ761602 | MGnify/ENA primary metagenome ERZ761602 (study PRJEB28899, sample SAMN02445085) | bioreactor sludge metagenome | biome: EBPR sludge; isolation source: Thorneside wastewater treatment plant | place: Australia: Brisbane, Thorneside... | reverse complement strand
CGAGGCCATCATCAGCGGCACCATGGACCGCTCGACGATCATCATCTGGTCCACCTACGCGCTGATCGTGGTGGTGGGCTTCATCGGCACGACGAAGCTCTTCGGCTGATCCCGAAACGGCCGCGCCCCGGGGAGCAGGACTCCCCGGGGCGCGGGTCGCAGCAGTCCCTGGTGAGGTAAGGGGCCCTAGAGGCCACCCCCGAACCGGTAGGCACCGCGGATGCCGAACACCCGCGGATCCGGCAGCGTGGCGAAGTAGTGGGTCGTGCCGAAGCCGGCGGTGAAGCCCAGCTGGGTGACCTGGGTGCCGAAGTCCGGACCGCTGCCCGCGGTGATGAAGCGGTCGTCGTCCAGCACGTTGTCGATGTAACCGATGACTTCCCACTTGTCGGACACGAGGCCGAGCCGCATGTCGAGCCGGGCGTAGTCGGCCAGCTTGGCGTTGTTCTCCGGGTCGGCCCAGCGCTCGTCCTGCCAGCTGCCCTGGAGCTCGAACAGGTATTCGAAGGGCGTGTCCAGAAAAGGACGCTGCAGGGACATCGAAGCCGCATAGGACTGCTCCGGAGTGCGCTCGAGTTTGTTGCCCGAGTAGTCCAGGCGGCAGAAGGCGACCGGCAGCGCACCACCAAAGGCAGCATCCAGCGGATCCGTCGACTCGACGTCACCCCGCTTGTAGACGACCGGGCAGTCCCCGTAGACGGCCGCCTTGACCAGGTTGCGGGTGTCGTCCACCCAGCTGGTGTACTCGGCGTCGAGCAGGGTGCCCGCCAGGCTCAGCGTCAGGCCCTCCAGGAAGGCCGGCTGCCACAGTGCCTCGAACTCGAAGCCCCAGACCTCGGTACCGTCCACGTTGACGACCCGGGGCTGGGAAACGCCGCTCTCGGCGACGATCTGGATGCCGACCTGCTTGTCCGTGTAGTCCTGGAAGAACACGGAACTGTTGACGTTCCAGAAGCCGGCGGCCTCGAAGCTGGTCTTTACGCCGAGCTCCCACGCCTTCAGCTTCTCGGATTCGAAGCGTTCGGCCTCGATGGGTGGCGGCTCGGCGCCACCGCCGCCAGCCAGCTGGTTGATGCCACCGGGCTTCTGCGCGAAGCCGAACGAGAAGAAGTAGTTGGTGTTGTCCGTGGCCGACCAGGCGAGGGTGACCTTGGGCGTGTCGTAGCTGGAGTAGGTGGAGCCCTCGACGTAGCGGAGTGTCAGGCCGGCGGTGGTCGGGTCGAGCGGGACGGTGTCCGGGCCCGTGAGGCCCAGCACGAGCCGCTCGATGTCACAGAGGCTCCGGACCTCCCGGGGCCAGGACACCGGGTTGCCGGCGTTGAAAAATGCCGTCTCGGTGCAGCTCGAGGTACCCGGCTTGGTCAGGCTGAATTCCTCGTCGACGAAGCGGTCCTCGAGGCTCAGGGTGAGGTCCTCGGTGACCTCCCAGTCGATGCGGCCGTAGAAAGACAGATGGCGCGTCTCGGCCTCCCAGCGGGACGCGTACTGGGGGTTGGAGAACTGGCGCCGGTACTGCTGCCAGCTGTCCACGGACGGGTTGCCGTCACTGTTCAGGATGCCGGGGTTCCCGTCACAGGCGCCAGCCACCATGCTGAGAAACCCGGTGACGGGGTCGGAAACCGGGACCAGGTTCTCCACGTCCGGGTCCGGGTCCGAGTCCCGGAACACGAGGGCACCGCCGTTGCTGGGGTCGGTGAGCTGGGTAATGCCACTGGCGCGGCCGTAGGGTGCGCAGAACGTGATGTTGTTGCGGTCATCCAGCTTGCGCTCCTCGTGCCAGAACAGGACGCCGCCGGTGAACTGGATCGGACCGTCGAGCTGCGTCTCGTAGCGGAACTCCTGGGAAAACTGGCTGGTAAAGGACTCGGCGTTGGCCTCCTGGGCACCCATCAGGGTGTCAATCCGGCCGCCGCGGGGGTCCGACGTCGTGTACGGCCGGCCGCCGTTGCCATTGAAGTCAACGGCATTGCTGGCCTGGTAGTCCTGGTCGTAGTTGTCCTGGCCATTGAAGTCCGTCCAGCCCGTGTAGGAACTCACGAGGCCATAGCCCAGGTCGAAGCTCGCCGTGAGGCTCGCCCGGAAGGTCTGGGTGTTCGTGCCGGGGAAGGCCTCCCCGGTCTCGGCATCTTCACTCTGCCAGACCCGCTTGCCGGACGAGCTCTTGATCACTTCCGGCAGGCAGAAGGACGCGCCCGTGCCATTGCCCGGCGTGTTCAAGGGATCGAAAGTCGTGGAGCAATAAGCCCCGAAGTTGAACAGGTTGGTGGCGCTGGAACCCGCCTGCTGGGTCGCCGGGTCGCCCGTGATGATGGGTCTGACGATGGCCTTGGCGGAATCTGGCAGCGCGTACTGCTTGTCGCCATCGATGCGGACGACCGCGCGGGGATCGTAGTGGTCGTCGCTGTACTCGAGGCGCGCCTTGACCTTCACCGGGTCCGCGGGCTTCCAGACCATGGTCAGTGCGCCGCCGTAGCCATCGACGCCACCCACGTCGGTGCCGAGCAGGGCATTGGTGTAGTAGCCGTCCTCGTTGTACTGGACGCCCGTGAGCCTCACGCCGAAGGTGTCGGTCAGGGGACCGCCGAAGGCACCGTCAATCGTGCGGCGGCCGTAGTCCCCCAGGTCGACGCTGATCCGGCCGTCGAACTCGTCACCGGGCTCCTTGGTGACGTAGCTCAGGGCGCCGGCGAATGCCGAACGGCCAAACAGTGCGCTCTGCGGGCCCTTCACGATCTCGATGCGCTCGACATCGGTCAGCAGGCGGCGGTTGGCGAGCAGGCCGGAACCGGCGGCGATGAGGTTCTCGGTAGTGGTATCGATGCCATCGACCAGGAAGGCCACGTTCGACCGGCCGCGGGTGTTGGAGAGGCCACGGATCGTGATGCGATTGTCGCTGGGGCCATAGGCCTGGTCGAACTGCACGCTGGGCTGGTTGGCGACGATGTCCTTGAGGTCGCTGATGCCCTGGCGCTCGATCTGCTCGGTCGTGATCGCCGACACGGCGATCGGCACGTCCTGCAGGCTCTCCTCGCGGCGCCGGGTGCTGACCACCACTTCCTCGATCTGCGCGCTGGCCCCGATGGGGAGCACCTGGATCACCGCGAAGGTCATCGCCTGGATCAGCGCGGAGGTCACTCCGGCGCCCACGGCAATGCCCCTGACATTCTTCACAATCGACATTCGAATCCCCCTGGGAAGTGGCCACGGGATCATACCAAACGGTCGCCCGAGTGCCACAGACTCGGGACCCGCGGTCTGCGCCTGCCCACCATGCAGACGAGACGGTCTCGCACCGGCTGGCGGCTGCCCGCGCTATAGCCAGTCAGTACCCGATTCGCTATAGTCCCCGGCGTTTTCGCTGATTCGCGCCACGCCACAGGGGGACGCTCCATGACCGCCATTGCCGCCCGGCCACGACCCGCCCGGACCATGTCCGACCCCCTGGTGCCTGTTGCAGCACCGCCACGCCGCCGGCCGGCGCTCGCGACGCTCTGCCTGGCCAGTGCCGCGGTACTCGCGACCGGCACCGCCGCTGCCGCGGACGACTACTCCGGAGGCCCCCGCTATTCCTACTTCGATGCCGGCTACCAGTGGGTAGACTCGCTCTATGCCGTCAAGCAGGAGGGTGGCCAGCACGACGGCTTGAAGCTCACAGGTTCCCTGGGTATCGCCGAGTTCGGCCGCGTGGGCGTGCACCTGTACGGCGAATTCTTCGACGGCGACTTCAGCGGCATCACGACGACCTGCGACGGTGGCGAGGGCGGCGGCAGCACCACCTTCAGCGGTGACCGGTCTTCCCAGGCCCTGGCCGGCGGCCTCGGTGCCAGCTTCGCCCTCTCCGAGATCACCGACGTGGTGGTCCGCGCCGCCTATGTGGACATCACGGACTTCGAGACCCCGGACAATACCTGCCAGCTGATCTCCGGCGACGACACCGGCTATCTCGGCGAGGTGCTGGTCCGGCGCCTGTTCTCCGAGAACGTCGAGCTCGAGGCCGGGTTCCGGTACTCGGACCTGGACGATTCGGACGTCTCCGACAACGAGGTGTCCCTGGCGCTGGGCTACCACCTCACCGACTACCTGACGTTGCGGGCCCGGGGCGTGATCTTCGACGACGAGACCGGCATCGAGCTCGGCGCCCGGCTGTACTTCGGCAGCTTCATGGGGCGCGACTCAATCTTCTGATCGGCGCGCGGGTCCCGCGCGCCCTTGGTCATGGCACTGAACAGAACGAGAATCGGGAGCGGGGGAATGAGTACGAGGACTGCTGCACCACTACTACTGGCGTCGATGCTGCTGGCGGCACCGTCGCTGGCAATGGCCGGACCGTACCTGGGCATCGGTATTGGCGGATCACGCACCGAGTCGAGCCTGAGCGAGCTGGGACTGTTCCCAGGGCCGGAACTGCCGCCGAATCCTCCAGGCGAATATGGCGGCGGCATACCGATTCCGCCCGACAGGAACTACCGGGGCGACGGGGACTTCTCCAGCACCGATGTGGCCTTTGACGTCGCGGCAGGCTGGATGTTCGGCTGGTTCGGCGTGGAAGTCGGCTACACGGAATTCGGCTCGGCCGAGCAGCGCTACGAACTGCCGGTGTCCTGTACGCCGAACCCGGGCGGCGGCTGCCAGAGCCGGGAGTGGACGGCGGAAATGGAGTTGGAGGGCTACCGAGCGTTCATCATCGGCAGCCTGCCCCTCAGCGAGTCGATCGATGGCTATGCAAAGCTCGGCGCCATCTTCTGGGAAGCCGACTATGCGGGGTTCGAGCGCAACCGGGACTTGATTCCGGGCGCGCCCATCGGCCCGCGTTACGACCGGGTCGGATTCGAGAATGACGATACGGCCCTGGCCGCCGCGCTCGGCGTCAGCCTGAAGAGTGATTCGCCCTTCAGCCTGCGCATCGAACTCAGCTACTACGATGTCGACACAACGGACCTGGTGCTGAACGCCCAGTTGATGGGCGTCTACACGTTCTAGCGGTCCGGCCCGGTGCCCGGGGGCGCCCCATGCGCATCCTGATGGTCACCGCCGAGTACGCGCCCTTCGCCAAGGCCGGCGGGCTCGCGGACATGGTCACCGGACTGTCCCGCGCCCTGGTCGCCGCCGGCCACGAGGTGCGCGTGGTCCTGCCGCGCTACGCCATGCTCGAGCCCGGCCCGATCCGGATCGGGGAGCCCCAGGTCTCGCCCGTGGCGGTGGACGGCGGCCATCCGGCGTACGAGCTGCGCGGGGCCGCGGTGGCCGGTGCGGGCGAACCGGCCCTCTGCCTCGTGGAGTGCCCGCCACTCTTCGGCGGGGGCACCGTCTATGCCAGCGGCGAGGCGGAGGCCCGGCGCTTCGCCCTCCTCGCCCACGCGGCCCTGCGCCTCGTGGAAGTCCTCGACTGGCGCCCCGACATCATCCACTGCCACGACTGGCACGCGGCACTCGTGCCCGTGCTGCTGCGGTCCGGGTACCGGACCTCGGGGCCACTGCGCGGGGCCGCCACGGTGCTCACGATCCACAACATCGGCTACCAGGGCGCCTTTGCGCCCGCCCTGCTGCCGGAGCTCGGCATCACCGCGCCAGAGGCCGGCATCCCGGAACTCAATTTCCTGCGGGCCGGCATCGAGTCTGCGGACGCCCTCACCACGGTGAGCCCGTCCCACGCGGAGGAAATCCTCACGCCCGAATACGGCATGGGCCTCGATCCGCTCCTGCGCCAGCGTCGTGCCCGCCTGGTCGGCATCCTGAACGGGGTCGACTACGGGGCCTGGGATCCGGCGACCGACCCCGCCCTGCCTGCCCGTTTCGACGCCAGGGACCTGGCCGGCAAGGCCACCTGCCGGGCCGCGCTGCTCGAGCGGGCGGGACTGCCGGACCGGCCGGGCCGCCCGCTGCTCGGCATGGTCAGCCGGCTCGCGGAACAGAAGGGCATCGACCTCGCGGTGGCGGCGCTCGACGGGCGGCTCCGCGCCGGCGATGTCCAGGCCGTCATCGTGGGCCAGGGCGAGGAGCGCTATGTCGCCCGCCTCCGGGATCTCGCTGCGGCGATGCCCGGGGAGTTCCGTTTCCTCGAGGTGCAGGACGAGGCCCTCGCGCGGCTGGTCTTCGCGGGCTCGGACGCCTTCCTCGTGCCCTCCCGCTACGAACCCTGCGGGCTCACGCAGCTGTATGCGCTCCGCTACGGCTCGGTGCCCGTGGTGCGGGACACCGGCGGCCTGCGGGACACGGTGCGACACTTCGATCCCCGGGCCGGCACGGGCACGGGCAGCGTGTTCAGGGATGCGGACGCGAACGGCCTCGACTGGGCCATCGGCGAGATCCTCGCCTGGTACCGGCAACCGGAGGCCTGGCGTCGCCTCCAGCAGAATGGCATGGCCGAGGATTACTCCTGGCGCCACCAGGCGCCCCACTACGAGGCGCTCTACCTGCGGCTGGCGGGAGTGCCCGCCTGAGGCTCAGGCGCGACCCGCCTCCGCGTTCTGGCGCCGGCACTCGCCGGCGAGGGCGGCCGGCACCTGGTCCCAGCGGAAGCGCCAGGTCCAGTTGCCGGTGACGGTGGCCGGCACGTTCATGCGGGCTGCTGAGCCGAGCCCGAGCAGATCCTGCCAGGGGAACACCGCGACCTCAGCAGGCGAGTGCCATACCGAGCGGAGCAGCGCGCCCGGCATACGGTCCGGGGCACAGCCCAATACCCGGTGCACGTAGTCGCGGGCGCGGTCGTCGAGGGCCTGGTACCAGCCGAGCGTCGTGTCGTTGTCGTGGGTCCCGGTGTACACGACCGCATCGGCCACCTGGTTCGCCGGCAGGTACGGATTGTCCGCGGAGCCGTCGAAGGCGAACTGCGCGACCAGCATGCCCGGCAGGCCGAAGCGCCGGCGCAGGGCATGCACCTCGGGCGTGATGGTGCCGAGGTCCTCCGCCAGGAAGGGCTGGCCGCCGCAGGCCGTGCCCAGGGCCCGCAGCAGCGCATCGCCCGGCGCCGGGCGCCAGGTCCCGCTGCGGGCGGTCCTCGCCCCCGCGGGGACTTCCCAGAAGGCCTCGAGCGCACGGAAATGGTCGATGCGCAGGTAGTCGAAGCGGCGCAACTGGGTGGACACGCGGCTGACCCACCAGCGGAAGCCGTCCGCCTGCATCGCCGGCCAGTCGTAGAGCGGGTTGCCCCACAGCTGGCCCTCGGCGCTGAAGTAGTCCGGCGGCACGCCCGCCACGGCCTCCGTGCCACCGTCCGCGTCCACGCGGAACTGGTCCCGGTGCCACCAGACATCGGCGCTATCCAGGTCGACGTACATCGGCAGGTCGCCGAGCAGCTCGATGCCGTGGTGACGGGCCCGCTGCCGAAGCGCCTGCCACTGCCGGTCGAACAGCCACTGCTGGAAGACGGTCTCCTGCACCCCGTCCCGCTCGCCGGCCAGGAGGTCGCTGATGGCCCCCGGCTCCCGGCGCCGCACGGGCGCCGGCCAGGTCCACCAGCCGCCGTCGCCATGCCGGCGGCGTGCCGCGCCGAACAGGGCATAAGGCAGCAACCAGGAGCGACCGGCGGCAAAGAAGGCCTGGAATTCCTGCCGTTCCGCCGCCGGGGCGTCGGCCTTGAAGTGCTGCCAGGCCCCGTGCAGCCGCTCGGCCCGGGCCGGCCAGTCGCTGCCAGTCGCGCCGTCGCCGGGATCCAGGAGGCGGGGATCCCCGGCAAAGGCCGAGACCGACTGGTATGGCGATAGCGAGTCGCCGACCGGGCCGAGGGGCAGGACCTGCCAGAGCCGGAAGCCGGCCTCGCCGAGCCAGTCGACGAAGCGGTGGGCATCGGCGCCGAGCACGCCCGCGTCGAAGGGTCCCGGCAGCGACGTGGGATGCAGGAGCACGCCCGCCCGGCGGCGGCCGTTGAGGAGGCTGACGCTCAAGCGCGCGACCGGCCGGTCAGGCGCCGCTGGCTGCCGGAGGCCCGTCGGGACGCAGGGCAGCGGCCCGGAGCATGTCCTGGGTGACCAGTACCACGCCCTCGCCGGTCACGTGGAACCGCTCCCGGTCGCGCTCCGCATCCGCCCCGATCACCGTGCCGTCGGGCACGACGCAACCCTCGTCGATGATGGCCCGCGAGATCCGGCAGCCCTTGCCGACGACGACGTGGGGCAGGATCACGGACCGGTAGATCTCGGAACGCTCGTCCACGGTGACGTGCAGCCGCCCGCCACCATCGAGTTGATGGCGGTACCCCGCCGGCCCTCCTCGTCCAGCACGAACTTGGCGCAGGGCATCTGCTCCTGGTAGGTCCAGATGGGCCAGTCGGAGTCGTACAGGTTCAGTTCCGGGCTGACGAAGATCAGCTCCATGTTGGCGGTGTAGAAGGCGTCGACGGTACCCACGTCGCGCCAGTAGGCCTGGGCCTGGGTCTCCACGCTCTGGAAGGCGTAGGCGAACACCCGGCTGCCCTGGATGGCACCGGGGATGATGTTCTTGCCGAAGTCGTGGGCGGAGCGGGGATCGGCGGCGTCCGCAGTGAGGACCTGCCGCAGGTATTCCCGGCCAAAGACGTAGATGCCCATGGAGGCCAGGGCGACGTCGCTGCGGCCCGGCATGGGATCGGGTTTCGCGGGCTTCTCGCGGAAGTCGACGATGCGCTGCTCGGCATCCACGGTGGCAATGCCGAACTCGTGGGCCGTGGCGACGGGCACCTGCACCATGCCGATGGTGATGTCGGCGCCCCGCTCCACGTGGAAGGCGATCATGGGGCCGTAGTCCATCTTGTAGACGTGGTCGCCCGCCAGCACGAGCACCAGTTCCGGCCCGTGGGCATCGATGATGTCCAGGTTCTGGAACACGGAGTCGGCCGTTCCCCGGTACCATTGCTCGCCGAGCTTCTGCTGGGCGGGCACCAGCTGCACGAACTCGCCGAGTTCGCCGCGCAGGTAACCCCAGCCCCGCTGGACGTGCTGGATGAGGGAGTGGGACTTGTACTGGGTGAGGACCAGGATCTGGCGGATGCCGGAGTTGACGCAGTTCGACAGGCTGAAGTCGATGATCCGGTACTTGCCGCCGAAGGGCGTGGCGGGCTTGGCCCGGTTCGCCGTGAGCTGGCGCAACCGCTCGCCCCGGCCCCCGGCCATGATGAGCGCCATGGTGCCCTTGGTGAGCTGGCTGACGAAGCGTCCCGAGACCCGGCCTGACCGGCCCTGCCGTCCACCGCTGCCCGGATAGTAGGTACTCACCGGAGTGTCCGCGCCTGATCTGTCACACTGGCAGCGAATGTAACACCAGAGGTCATACGGGAGCCATGCCAACCGCCCTGACGCCGGACCTGTCCGCCCTGCTGGAGGCACGGCACCACGACCCGTTTGCCTCCCTGGGCCGGCACCCTCAGCCGGACGGCACGGTGATCGTGCGGGCCCTGCGGCCGGACACGGCCGACCTCGCCATCGTCGAGGCGGGCGTCACGCTGGCGCGCAAGCAGGGCACCGACCTCTTCGAGTGGCGTGGTCCCGGCGCGGTGGTGCCCCCCCGCTACCGTCTGCGAGCGGTATCGGGCCAGGGCGTCGTGACCGAGGGCTACGATCCCTACTGCTTCGGGCCCCAGCTCGACGAGGCCGCGCTCGCCGCCTTCAATGGGGGACACCACAACGCCGCCCATCACCTGCTGGGCAGCCACCCCTGGCAGGCGGATGGCATCCCGGGCGTGCGTTTCGCCGTCTGGGCCCCCAATGCCGAGCGCGTGAGCGTGGTCGGTGACTTCAACCGCTGGGACGGGCGCGTGCACCCCATGCGCGTGCGCGGTGGCACCGGGGTCTGGGAGCTGTTCGTGCCGGGCCTCGGGGAGAACCTCTACAAGTTCGAGATCCGCAACCGCCACAGTGGCGCACTCCGCCTCAAGGCCGATCCCTTCGGACGGGCCTACGAGCAGCGGCCGGCCACGGCGACGCGCTACCAGCCCCCCGTGCCTTACCGGTGGCAGGATGCGGACTGGCTGGCCCGCCGGCGCGAACGGGACTGGCTGCACGAGCCCATGTCCATCTACGAGGTGCACCTGGGTTCCTGGCGGCGCCGGGCCGACGGCTCGACCCCGGGTTACCGGGAGCTGGCCGCCGAGCTCGTGCCCTACGCCGTCGGCCAGGGATTCACCCACGTGGAGTTCCTGCCGCTCACGGAGTATCCCCTCGATGAGTCCTGGGGCTACCAGGCCGTCGGGTACTTCGCGCCGACCAGCCGCTACGGCAGCCCGGACGACTTCCGCCACCTGGTCGACTGTTGTCACCAGGCGGGACTCGGCGTGATCCTGGACTGGGTCCCCGGGCACTTTCCTCGGGACGATCATGGCCTCGCCAGCTTCGACGGCTCGCCGCTCTTCGAGTACGGCGACCCCCGCAAGGGCAGCCAGCCGGACTGGGGCACCCTCGTGTTCAACTTCGACCGCAACGAGGTGCGCAGCTTCCTGCTTTCCAGCGCCCGCTTCTGGCTCGAGGAGTTCCACATCGACGGGCTCCGGGTCGATGCCGTCGCCTCCATGCTCTACCTGGACTACTCCCGGCAGCCGGGCGAATGGGCCCCCAACGTGCACGGCGGCAACGAGAACCTGGAGGCGGTGCAGTTCCTGCGGGAACTGAACACCATGACCCACCGGGACTTCCCGGGCACGGTGACCATCGCGGAGGAGTCCACCGCCTGGCCCGGCGTGAGCCGGCCCGTGGAAACCGGCGGCCTCGGTTTCAGCATGAAATGGAACATGGGCTGGATGCACGACACGCTGAAGTACCTGGCGAAGGACCCGGTGCACCGGCGGCACCACCACGACCTGCTGACCTTCGGCCCGATCTACGCCTTCAGCGAGAATTTCGTGCTGCCGCTGTCCCACGACGAAGTGGTGCACCTCAAGGGCTCCCTCCTCGGCAAGATGCCCGGCGACGACTGGCAACGCTTCGCCAACCTGCGGGTCGCCTACGTGTTCCAGTGGACCTATCCGGGCCGCAAGCTGCTCTTCATGGGCGGGGAGCTCGCCCAGCCCTGGGAGTGGAACCATCGGGAGCAGCTGCCCTGGCATCTCGCCGGGGACCCGCGCCACGGCGGGATGCAGCGGCTGGTGGCCGACCTCAACCGGTTATACCGGGACCTTCCCGCCCTGCACCGCCTGGACTTCGACGGCAGCGGCTTCGGGTGGCTGCGCTGGGACGACGCGGAACACTCCCTGCTCACCTACCTCCGGCGGGCCGGAGACGACGTGGCGGTGGTGGCCCTCAACTTCACGCCGGTGCCCCGCACGGGCTACCGGCTGGGCGTGCCGGGCCCGGGTGAGTGGCACGAGGTCCTCAACTCCGACTCCCGCTTCTATGGCGGCAGCGACCTCGGCAACGCCGGGATCCTGCACGCGGAGCCGGTGCCCTGCATGCACCAGCCCTGGTCGGTCGTCGTGACGCTGCCGCCCCTGGCAGGCCTCGTGCTTGCTCAGATCCAGCGCATCAGGCCCATTTCGTAGGGATGGGCGAGGTGCTCGTGCCAGGGCACGGCCCGGATCTGGAAATGCAGTGAACCGCACCAGGGCGGGCGGAGCTCCACGCGGTAGCGCCACCGCCCCTCCCCCGCGGGACCAGCCGCCACGAAATCCTGCACGAAGACGTGGTCGTCACCGACCGGCCGCAGGCCCGAGGTGGTCCCACCGCGCTCCGCGTACTGGCGCAGGGGCACCGTGAGGGCCGAGCAGAGCTCCCGGGAAACCACGCACTCGAGGCGCACGTCGCCCGGGGCAAGCCCTGCCAGGGCCACATCCACCTCGAGCGTCACGCTGTCGTTGAAATCGATGCGGTTACCAGCCGCACCCGCCATCTGCAGCGCCACGCCCGGCCAGGCAGCCCGCACCCGCTGCTTCCACCCGGCCAGCTGCCGGGCGGGGGCAAAGCCCTCAGCCGCCAGCTGCTCGCCGCGCCGGGCCGCCGGCCCGTAGAACAGCGCCGCGTAGTCGTGCACGACCCGGTACATGTTGAAACGGGGCAGGATGGTGGCCATGGACCGCTTGCACTTGCGGACCCAGCCCGGTGAATAGCCCAGGCGCTCGTCCCGGTCGTAGTAGAGCGGGATGACCTCGTCCTGCAGGATCTCGTAGAGCGTTCGGGCATCATGCCGGTCGCGCTCGGCCGCGTCGGTGGTATGGATCGAGGGCGGGATGGCCCAGCCGTTCTCCCGGTCGTAGGCCTCGGCCCACCAGCCGTCCAGCACGCTGACATTGATCCGGCCGTTGATGGCGGCCTTCATGCCCGACGTGCCACTCGCCTCGAGCGGATGCACGGGCGTGTTGAGCCACACGTCGACACCCGACGTGAGCAGCCGGCCGAGGCCCATGTCGTAGCCTTCCACCAGCAGCAGCTTGCCCTCGAACTCCGGCAGGTTGCTCACCCGGTGCAGTTCGCGCAGCAGTTGCTGGGCCGGCTGGTCGGCCGGGTGCGCCTTGCCGGCAAAGATGAAGACGACCGGCCGGCTGTCCCGGTCGACGATCTCCCGGAGCCAGGCGAGGTCATGCAGCAGCAGCGTGGCCCGCTTGTAGGTGGCGAAGCGCCGTCCGAAGCCGATGGTGAGCACGTCCGGCCGCTCCGGGTCCAGGTACTTGAGGAGCCGGTGGGTGTGGGCCTCGGAGAGCCGGTTGCGGGAGTGCTGGCGACGCAGCCGGTCCCGCAGGCCGGCGAGCATCGCGGTCTTCACCTGCTGGCCCACGTACCAGAACCGGCCGTCGGGAATCTCGTCGATGCGGCGCGCGAGGTCGCGGTCGGTGAGCTGCTGGCGCCAGGAGGGACCCACGTGCTGCTCGAGCAGCTCGGTCCACTCGGTCTGCATGAACGTGGGGACGTGCACGCCGTTCGTCACGTACCCGATGGGATTCTCGGTGGCTGGGATCTCCGGCCAGTTCCCGGCGCAGATCTCCGCGGTGACATGCCGGTGGATGCGGCTGACGGCGTTGACATGGCGGGACCCCTGCAGGGCGAGCCGGGTCATGTTGAAGCCGGCCTGGCCGCCGTTGGCGCCAAGCTGCAGCAACCCCTCGTCCCCCACCCCCAGGTCGGCCACCAGCTGGCGGAAGTAGTCGAGGATCTGTCCCCGGTCGAACACGTCGTGGCCGGCCGAGACGGGGGTATGGGTGGTGAACACGGTGCAGGCGGCGACGGCCTCGAGGGCCGCGGCGAATTCCACGCCCGTGGCGACGAGTTCCCGCACGCGCTCGACGATCTGGAAGGCCGCGTGGCCCTCGTTGATGTGCCAGACGCGGGGAGCGAAGCCCGCGGCCCGCAGTGCCCTGACGCCGGCAATGCCGAGGATGATCTCCTGCTGCAGCCGGGTCTGGCTGTCGCCGCCGTAGAGCTGGCGGGTGATCTGCCGGTCGGAAGGCTCGTTGCTCGCGAGATCGGTATCGAGCAGCAGCACGGGGATCCGGCCCACGTCCGCCCGCCAGGCCTTGACCGCCACCCGCCGCCCGGCGAGGTCGCAGCTGACCACGATCTCCCGCCCGGACGGGTCCAGCGCCGGCTGCACCGGCGCGTCCTCGGCCTGGATGTAGCTGTACTCGGCGATCTGCTGGCCATGCTCGTCGATGCGCTGGTTGAAGTAGCCCTGCCGGTACAGGAGCCCGACCGCCACGAAGGGCAGGCCCAGATCGCTGGCCGTCTTGCAGTGGTCGCCCGCCAGGATGCCGAGGCCGCCGGAGTAGATCGGGAAGCTCTCGTGGTAGCCGAATTCGGCGCAGAAATAGGCCACTAGGTCCCCGGCGCCGAGGCCCGCCGGCCGGTAGCCCGGGTTCAGCTGCTCGAGGTACGCGTCGTACTCCGCAAGGGCCCGCCGGTAGGCGCCGAGGAAGGTGTCGTTCGCGGCCGCCATCTCGAGCACGGACTGGTCGACGCAGCGGAGAAAGACCCGCGGATTGCGGCCCGTGCGCCACCAGAGGTCCCGGTCGAGGATCTCGAACAGGTTGCGGGTGGGGCGGTGCCAGCTGAACCAGAGGTTGGCCGCCAGGTCATTCAGCCGCTGGATGCGCTCCGGGAGCCGGGGCTGGACGTGCAGGGAAAACTGTTGACCGGTCATATGGTGGGCCGTGATGGATTTGAACCATCGACCAACGGATTAAAAGTCCGCTGCTCTACCAGCTGAGCTAACGGCCCCTGGTTGATCGAGCGACATGGGCGCGAAAGACGGGGATTCTAGCGATAGCGGGTGGGATCTGCCACGCCGGCGGCGGCGAAGCCCGCCCGGCGCAGCTGGCAGGCGTCACAGATTCCGCAGGCGGCGCCCGCGTCGGTCGCCTGGTAGCAGGACACGGTGGCGCCGAAGTCCACGCCGAGGTCGCTGCCCAGCCGGACGATCTCCGCCTTGCCGAGGTGCATCAGCGGTGTGGCGAGCAGGATGGGCCGGCCTTCGACGCCGCGCCGGGTCGCGAGGTTCGCCAGCTGCTGGAAGGCCTCGACGTAGGCCGGGCGGCAGTCGGGGTAGCCGGAATAGTCCACCGCGTTCATGCCCGCGTAGATCCGGTCGGCGTCCAGCACCTCCGCGAGGCCGAGGGCAAAGGACAGGAACACGGTGTTGCGGGCGGGCACGTAGGTGAGCGGGATGCCGCCGGCCGGGGGCCCGGTCGGCACCTCGAGCCGCCCATCCGTCAGCGCCGACCCGCCGAAGGCGCCGAGGTCGATGCAGAGGACCCGGTGGGAGGCCGCACCCAGCTGGCGGGCGATGGCGTCCGCCGCCGCCAGCTCGACCCGGTGCCGCTGGCCATAGTCGAAGCTGAGCGCATGGCACTCCCAGCCGCCGCGCCGGGCGAGCGCGAGGCAGGTGGCCGAGTCCATGCCGCCCGAGAGCAGCACCACCGCCCTGCCCTGCGCCGCGCTCACGGGTCAACCCCCATGCTCAGTGCCCCGGGGCCTCGCCCCACAGGTACTTGTGGAGCTGCACCTGGAAGCGCACGGGCAGCCGGTCGGCGAGGATCCACTCGGCCAGGTCCCGGGCGGGCTGCTGTTGCCAGGCCGGGGAGAACAGCACCTCGCAGCGCGCATCGAGCCGGTGCGTCACGAGGACTTCCCGCGCCCAGTCGTAGTCCGCCCGGTCGCAGATCACGAACTTCACCTGGTCCGCGGGCTTCAGGTGCCCGAGGTTGGCCCAGAGGTTCCGGGCGACCTCGCCGGAACCCGGCGTCTTGAGGTCCAGGACCACCGCAACCCGCGGATCCACGGCAGCCGTATCCAGCGCCCCGCTGGTCTCCAGGGACACCTGGTAGCCCGCGTCGCAGAGGGCCGCGAGCAACGCATGGCAGGCCGGCTGCGCCAGGGGTTCCCCGCCGGTGACGCACACGTGGCGCACCCCGAAGGCGGCCACCGTGGCGAGGACCTCGGGGACGGTGACCCGGCGGCCACCGTGGAAGGCATAGGTGGTGTCGCAGTACCCGCACCGGAGCGGGCAGCCCGTGAGGCGCACGAAGGCGCTGGGCCACCCCGCGGGCCGGGACTCGCCCTGCAGGGAGTGGAAGATCTCGGTGATGCGGAGTGCGGTCACGGGGTCCCGACGAGGCCGGGACGGGCCTCAGCGGCCCTCGGCGGTCATCCGCTCCAGGCGCTGGCCGGCGAGCCGGGCGGCGGTGGTCTCGGGGTAGCTCGCGACCACGGTCTGCAGGGCCTTGCGGGCCGCTTCGTAGCGCTTCAGCTCGTAGTTGCAGTAACCGATCTTGAGGAGCGCGTCGGGAATCTTGCGGGACTTGGGATACTTGTCGACGACGAGGGTGAAGGCAGGCAGGGCCTTGTCGTAGGCCTGGCTCACGTAGTGCGTCTCCGCCAGCCAGTACTGGGCATTGTCCGACAGGGTGCTGTCGGGGAAGGCCACCATGAACTGGGTGAGCGCCGTGCTCGCCTCCTTGTAGCGGCCCTGCTTCAGCAGCTCGAAGGCCGCCTGGTAGTTCTCCCGGTCGGTGCCACCCGGCACGGGCAGCTGCCCGGGCCTGAGCTCGCCCCCGTCGAGGACGCTGCGGCCCTCGGCGCCGGCGGCGCGTCGTTCACCGAGGGCTCTCTCGAGGGCCTGCAGCCGCTGGTCCACGTCCAGGTACTGCTGTTTCTGGGATGACCCGGCCTGGTCGAGCCGGAACTGGGTCTGGTCCAGCTGCTCCCGCAGGGCCTGGTTCTCCTTCTGCAGGTCCTCGAGCTGCTTCAGCAGGTTCACGAGGCCCTCGCTGTCGATCACCCGCTCGACCCGTGCCACCCGGGCGTCCAGTTCGGTTTGCCGGATGTAGAGGGGATCTTCCTCCGGCGGCACCATCAGGCTGCAGCTGGTGAGCACGAGGAGCGGTGCCAGGAGCCCGCCCCGGAGGGCGCGAGAAGTGCGGTTCATGAGTGGTTACGGGGGCGGTTACGGGCCGTAGACGATCTCGACGCGGCGGTTGAGGGACCAGGCCTCGTCATCGCTGCCGATGACCGCCGGGCGCTCCTCGCCGAAGCTGACCGTCGTGATCTGGTCCGAGACCCCGCCCTGGAGCAGCAGCACGCTGCGCACGGCCTGGGCCCGCTTCTCGCCGAGGCCGATGTTGTACTCCCGGCTGCCCCGCTCGTCCGCGTGTCCCTCGAGGCGCACCCGGGCGCCCGGGTTGGACGACAGGTAGCGGGCATGGGCCTGCAGGATGGCGTTGTACTCGGGCTTGATGTCGAAGCGGTCGTACTCGAAGTAGACCACCCGGTTCTCCTGGGAGGCGCCCGGACCACCGAGGGCACCGCCGGCACCGCCCATGGCATCGCCCATGCCGGCACCGCTGTCGCCGACGCCCGCGGAGGACGCGCCGCCCGGGGTGGCCGTGCCAGCCGCCCCGTCATCCGTGGTGGTCTTCGAGGGCCCGGCACAGGCCGTCACCAGGCCAACCACCAGCAGCAGGGCAAGGGTCTTCATCGTATTCATGGGCGAATGGCTCCTGAGAGGGATTCGGGATTCAGTTGGGCGGGAATGGAGACCAGGCGGGCTCGCGGACGTCGCCTTCGAGGGCGGAGATCCGCTGCTTGATCCGGCCATTGGCACTGACCGTGGCCAGCACCCCCCGGGCTCCGGCGCGGGTCGCGTAGATCAGCATCTCGCCATTGGGGGCATAACTCGGTGATTCATCGAGCCGCCCGTCCGACAGGACCTGGGTCGTCGACCGCGCCAGGTCGACGGCCGCAATTCTATAGTTGCCCCGGTCGTTATGCACTACGGCGAGCTGCCTGCCGTCCGGGGAGACGCGGGGCCGGGCGTTGTAGGACCCCTCGAAGGTCACGCGCTGGGCACTGCCGCCCTCCGCGGGCACCCGGTACACCTGGGGACCACCGGCACTGTCCGAGGTGAAATAGATCTGCCGGCCATCCAGGGACCACGCCGGCTCGGTGTCGATGGCCGAGCCCGTGGTGAGCCGGGTGAGCACCTGGGTGTTGATATCCAGGGTGTAGATGTCCAGGTTGCCGTCCGGGCGGGACAGGGACACGGCCAGGCGCTGCCCGTCCGGGGACCAGGCCGGGGCGCCGTTCACGCCGGGCCGGGCCGACACCCGCTTGCGCGTGCCGGAGCGGAGGTCCTGGAGGTAGATCTCCGAGCGCCGGTTCTCGAAGGACACGTAGGCGATGCGGGAGCCGTCCGGGGACCAGGCGGGGGACATGATCGGTTCCGGGGACTCGACCATGATCCGGGGGTTCTCCCCGTCCGCGTCGGCCACCACCAGCCGGTAGCTGCCTTGCACCTGCCCCGGGGCCTTGCCTGCGCTGCGCACCACCGTGACGTAGGCGATGCGGGTGGAGAACACGCCCCGCACCCCGGTGAGCTTCTCGTAGATGAGGTCGGCAACCCGGTGGGCGCTGCGCCGGTAGTTGGCGGTCGTGGCCGGCTGCCGGTAGCCGAGCAGCTGTTCGCCCCGCAGCACGTCGAAGACCTGGAACTGCAGCTCGTACTGGCCCGGCTGGGGGTTCAGCACCCGGCCAATCACCAGCACCTCGCTGCCCTGCCGGCGCCAGTCGTCGAACTGGACCTCGGCGGCGCTCGTGGGCTGCTGCAGCATGTCGGCCCGGGGGAGCGGCGCGAAGCGGCCGGAGCGGGCCAGGTCTGCCGCCACGATGGCGGCCGCATCGAGCGGCGGCGCCCCGCCGGGCGCGCCCTGCCAGCCGAAGGGCACGACGGCGATGGGCAGGGCCTGGTCCACGCCCTCGGTGATCTCGATCTGCAGCTCGGCCCGGGCGGGCGCGGCGGCGAGCGCCCCCAGCAGGAGGAGGACGGCGATGTGGCGCATGGCTGGTGGACTCCCTGTCCGCGGACCCGGCCCGGCTATTGTTCCGGTTTGAAGGTAAAGCGCAAGTTCCGTTCGAAGAGCGCCGGGTCCGCAGGCAGGGGCAGCGGGGAAGAGCGGAGCACGGCCGCCTCGATGGAACGCCGCACGGCATCGTCGGCGTTGCAGCGGTCGACCCGCACGGCGGCGACCTCGCCCCCGGGGATCTGGGTCACCAGGACCTCGCACTCGAGGCCCGCCCCGGCGCCGGGCGGCCGGATCCAGTTGCGGGTCACCTTCTGCCGGATCAACCCCACGTACTCCGCGAGGGCCCCGGAGTCGGTCGCCGCCAGCAGGCGCTCCTCCTCCGCGAGCTGACGCTCGAGCTCCCGCGCCGCCCGTTCCTGCTCAGCCCGTTCCCGTTCCGCGGCGGCCTTCGCCTGCCGCTCCTTTTCCTGGGCGGCTTTCTGCTCCCGCGCCGCCTTTTCCCGGGCCGCTTTTTCCTGGGCGGCCTTCTCCTGGGCGGCCTTTTCCCGGGCCGCTTTTTCCCGGGCCACCTTCTCCTGAGCAGCTTTCTCCCTGGCAGCCTTCTCCTGGACCGCCTTTTCCCGGGCGGCCTTCTCCGTCGCGGCAGTGGCGGCCTGGCGCTCGAGTTCCGCCCGGTCGGGTTCGGGTTCCGGCTCGGGCGCCGGCTCCGGGACAGGCGCCGGCGGGGGCGGCAAAGAACGGCGCTTCGGCGGGGCACCCTCCACGACGGTGGCCTTGATGGCGAGCTGGCTCGGGGCGGGGTCCCGGGGCAGGCTGAGGCCGCCGAGCAGGATCACCGCCACGAGCAGGCCGTGGCCCACCAGGGACCAGAAGACGGCCGGGTCCCGG
>ERZ761602.4166-NODE-4166-length-19079-cov-5.752944_pt1 | contig 19079 bp, 17 predicted proteins | sample MGYA00512165_ERZ761602 | MGnify/ENA primary metagenome ERZ761602 (study PRJEB28899, sample SAMN02445085) | bioreactor sludge metagenome | biome: EBPR sludge; isolation source: Thorneside wastewater treatment plant | place: Australia: Brisbane, Thorneside... | reverse complement strand
GCCACGACCTGCGCCAGCCGCTGCAGGCCGTGCGCCTGTTCGCCGAGGCGCTGCAGCGCCGGCCCGAAGGCGCCGACGCGGCGGTCGACGAGGCGCGCCGCCAGGACCTGCTGCGCCAGCAGATGCGCGCCGCCGACGACGCGGTCGCGATGCTCGACCAGTTCAGCGAATTCAGCGCCATCGAGCAGGGTGCGCTGCAGTCGCACCCCACGCTGCTGGACCTGCGCGACCTGCTCGGCGGCGTGGCCGCCACGCTGCAGGCCACGCACCCGGGCTCGGCGCTGGTGCTGCGCGTGCACGGCCGGCGCCAGTGGGTGCACAGCGACCGCACGCAGCTCGCGCGCCTGGTGCAGAACCTGGCCGGCAATGCGGTGCGCTACAGCTTGGGCGCCAGGCCGGGCCGGCCGGCACGCGTGGTGCTCGCGGTGCGGCCGCACCGCATGGCGGGCGGCGAAGGGCTGGCGATCGACGTCGTCGACAACGGCCGCGGCATCCCGGCCGACCAGCTCGATGCGATCTTCGAGCCCTATGTCCAGCTCGCCGACGCCAGCGGCGGCGCCTCGCGCGGCGGCCGCGGGCTCGGTCTGGCCATCGTGCGCGGGCTGGTCGCGCAGCTCGGGCTGGCGCTGGCGCCGGTGCGCTCGACGCCCGGCCGCGGCACGCGCTTTCGCGTGCTGGTGCCGCCGGCGCTGCGCCGCGACGGGCCGGCCGCGGCGGCCGCGCCGGCGCCGGCCGCCGCCGACCGCCTGGACGGCTGGCTGCTCGCGCTGCTGGACGACGAGCCGGCGCCGCGCGCCGCGCTGCGCGCCGCGCTGGAAGGCGCCGGCGCCACCGTCGTCGACGCCGGCACGCTGGAGCAGCTGGTCGAGCGGCTGGACGACGAACCGCGATTCCCCGACGCGCTGGTCTTCGACCTCGACCTCGGCGCCGGCCGCCCGGACGGCCTGGCCGCGGTGCAGGCGCTGCGCGAGCAGTGGGAACTGCCGGCGCTGCCGGCGGCCATCGTGACCGGCCGCATCGCCGCACTGGGCACGCTGCCGATGCCGCGGCGCTGCACGCTGCTGGCCAAGCCGGTGCCGCTGGCGCTGCTGGTGGCCACGCTGCAGCACCTGGCGCGACCGGCGCCGGCCGCGACCTCGTGACGCGGCGCCGTCCCGCGCCGGCCGTGGCCGGCGTCACGCCGCCGCGTCGTCCGCATGGACGAGGTATCCGAGGGGATCATTGGGCAGACTGCGCGACCTGCGTCCAATGAAGCCGTCATGAACCGACGCAAGGGGCCCGCCGCTGCGCACCCGCGGGGCCGCCGGGCTTGCGGTACAAGGAGTCGATGATGAGGAAGCACATCCTGAGCGGCATCGCGGTCGGCGTGCTGGCGCTCGTGGTCCTGGGGCTGGCGCGTGCGCAGGCGCCGGCCGCCTTCGAACTGATCACGCCGGCCGAGGCGCAGCGGGAAGCCGCCGCCCAGGCCGAGCAGGCGGCGCGACCGCGTGTCGTGCCGCGCAGCCTGCCGGTGCCGCGCGACCCCGGCGCGCGCCCGGCCGAGCCGCGGCGTCCTGCGATCCGCATCGTCGAGCCGCGCAGCGCCGACGCGCAGGTGCCGGCGCCGCTGCGCATCGAGGTCGCGTTCAACCCGGCGCCCGGCACGCGCATCGTGCCGGAGAGCTTTCGCGTGCTGTACGGGCTGCTGAAGATCGACCTCACCGAGCGGCTGCGCAGCCATGCCGAGATCAGCGAGAGCGGCGTCGTGGTCGAGCGGGCACAGGTGCCCGACGGCCAGCACCGGCTGATCCTGCAGGTCGCCGACGACCGCGGCAACCTGGCCGAGCAGGAACTGCGCATCCGGGTCGGGACGGCGTCGTGAGGCCCTGGCGCGGCGTGCTCGGCGCGGCGGTGGCCCTGGCGGCCGCCCCGGCCTGTACGCAGCCTTCTGCGGCCCCCGCGCCCGCGCCCGCTGCTTCGGGCACCGAGATCGCACCGCGGCTGTCGCCGCTGCTCGGGCTGGTGCTCAGCCGCGTGCTCGACGCCGCCGTCGAGTCGGCCACCGGGCAGACCCCGACCGGCCTGTTCCGGCGGCTGCTGCAGCGGCTGAACCCGGGCGAGGCCACGCTGGCGGCGCAGGACCTGCCCACCGGGGCGGGCGACGCCGGTGCGCCGGGCGCCGGCCGCGACGCCGGCGCCAGCGTGACGCCGGCACTCGGCTATGCGATGGAGCAGCTCGACCCGGTCAACTTCGCGACGCTGCGCGCCGTGCCGGTGGCGGGGGCCGACCCGCTGCTGCGCACCGGCGACGTCTTCGTGCTCCAGTTCTCGACCAACCTGCCGGGCCTGGTGCGGCTGGAGAACCGGGACCCCGAAGGCCGCGTCGCCGACCTCGGCACCTACAGCGTGCTCGTCGACCAGCTCAACCGGCTGCCGCGCGACAAGGGCATCCAGCTGCAGGGCCGGCCCGGGCTGGAGCGGCTGCGCTTCTACTTCCAGCCCTGCCTGCCGGCCGAGGCCGCGACGCGACCCTGGGCGGCCGAATTCGCCGGCCGGCTGCCGCCCTGCGACGGCGGCGCGCTGCAGGTCGCGTCGGCCGACGGTGGCCTGGGCCGCGTCGTGCCGCGCGCGCTGGTCAACCTGGCGCAGCCGGACCCCACGCTGGCCTTCGCCGGCGCCAGCGACGTGCGCCCGGGCGAGGTCACGGTGCTGGAGGCCCGCATCCGCCATGTCGCACCCTGACCGCCGCCCGCTGCCGAAGGAGCCCCGGACGTGAGCGCCTTGACCTTGTGCTGCCTGGCCGCCGGACTGCTGGCGCTCCTGCCGCTGTCCCAGGCCATGGCCGCGGACCCGGACACGCGGGCGATGATCGAGGCGCTGAAGCCGGCGCCGGCCGAAGCCTTGCCCGGCGCCTCGCGCAACCTGTACGTGCGCCGGCGTGCCGACGACGCGGCCGCCGTGCCGGGCGCCGTGCTGGACGCGCCGGCAGGCGCGCCATCGGCGCCGGCGGAGCCGCCCAGCCTGTCGCTGGCGATCCCGTTCGAGCTGAATTCGGCGCGGCTGCGGCCGGAGAGCGGTCCGCTGCTCGGCGACCTGGTCGCCGCGATGATCTCGCCGGAGCTGCGCGCGCACCGCTTCCTGATCGAGGGCCACACCGATGCCAGCGGCGCGCCGGCCGCCAACCAGCGCCTGTCGCTGCAGCGCGCCGAGGAAGTGCGGCTGTACCTGGTGACGCTGGGCGTGGCCCCGGAGCGCCTGCGCGCGGTCGGTCGCGGTGCCAGCGCGCCGGTCAACCGGTCCGACCCGCGCGCCCCCGAGAACCGGCGCGTGCGCGTCAACCTGGCCGCGCGCCCGCCGCTCAACGTCGTCACCCTGCCATGAGGCCGCGGGGCCGCCGCGTCGTCGCGGCCATGGCCGCCGCGGGCGCCGCGATGCTGCTGGCCGCCGCGCCGGCCCGCACGCAGGACCCGGCCGCGCCCGAGCCGCGCAATACGCGGCACGCGCTGGTCATCGGCATCGGCGACTATGCCGACCCGGAGGTGCCGCCGCTCAAGGGCGTGGTGCACGACATGGCCAGCGCGCGGCGCATGGCGCGCGCGATGGCGGTGGCCGACGAGCGCATCACCGTGCTGCGCGACCACGAGGCCACGGCCGACCGCATCCGCGCCGAGATCGCCGCGCTGCAGCAGCGGGTGGCCGACGGCGACCGCGTCTTCGTCTATTTCTCCGGCCACGGCACGCGCTGGTACGACGAGACGGTGCCGCGCGACGCCTGCACCGAGGGCCTGCTGGCTGCCGACGGCCGTGCCATCACCAACGTCGAGATGGGCCGCCTGCTCGCGCCGCTGGCGCAGCGGGCCGACAAGATGCTGGTCTTCTACGACGCCTGCTACTCCGGCGGCGTCGCCGGCGCACCCTTCCGCACGCGTTCGCTGCGCCTGGGCGACGAGATCGTGACGCCGAAATTCACGCGCGCCGGCGCACCCGAGTTCTGCGCGCAGCCCAGCAACTTCCGCACGCGCAGCCTGGCGCTGGTGATGCAGCAGGCGCAGGCGCTGCCGCAGAACGTGGTGCACGTCGCGGCGAGCCGGCCCGACGAGGTCAGCTTCGACAGCAGCGCGGTCGGCGGCTTCGCCACCGTGGCCTGGCGCGACTGCCTGCTCGGCCAGGCGCGCGACCTCGACGGCAGCGGCGCGATCACGGTCGACGAGATCACGCGCTGCGCGCAGTCCAAGGTGACGGCCGCGCTGGCCGGCCAGCCCGGCATCCTGGGCCAGCAGCTGATGGTCGCCGGCAACCCGGCCTTCGTGCCGGCGTGGATGGGCGCGGCCTTCGCGCCACCGGCTGCGGCGGCCGCGGTCGGCGCAGCGGCGGCGCCGGCGGCCCTGGCCGGCACGACGGCGAGCGCGCCACCGGCCACGGCGGTCACCGCGGCCAGCCTGCCCGAGGTCGCGGCCGCGGCCGCGCCGGCGATCGCGCCCGGGCCGGCGCCGTTGCCGGCCGACATGCTGCCGGCGCCGGGTGCACTGCCGGCGCCGGGCGCGCTGCTGCTGGCGCCGCCGCCGGCGCCTGTCGTGCCGGCCGCCCCGGCATCGCCGGCCGCCATCCTGGCCGAGTTGCACGGCCAGCGCGACGGCCAGCGTGCCGTCGTCGCCACGGCCCGGCAGAGCCGGCTGCGCATCGGCAGCGACACGCTGCAGCTGGACGTGACGCCGGCGCGCGACGGCTACCTGTACATCGCGCTCGCCGGCTCGGACGGGCGCAGCCTCGTGCTGCTGTACCCGAATGCGCTGGACGGCGACAACCGCGTGCGCGCCGGCCGGCGCATCACGCTGCCGGGGCCGCGCTGGGAGCTGGTCGCCGGCGGGCCGCCCGGCACCGAGACGCTGCTGGTGATGGTCAGCGACGCACCGCGCGACCTGGCCACGCTGGCCCAGGAACCCAGCGGCCCGTTCATGCGCACCCTGCTCGACGCCGACGGCCGCGCGCGGCTGCAGTGGGTGCTGGGCCATGGCACGCCGCGAGCCGGCTGCGGCCGGCCCGGGGCGCCGAGCTGCTCGGACGCCTTCGGCTCGGCGCTGCTGACGGTGGAGTCGGTGCGCTGACGCGCGGGCCGGCGCCCGGGCCCTTGCTCAGGCCGCGGCCAGCGCGACGATCGCCTGCACCGGCAGCGCGCCCGACTGGCGCGCGGTCTCGCGCCCGCCCTGCAACCGCACCAGCGTCGGGATGCCGCGGATGCCGAAACGCGCCGCCAGCTGCGGGTGCTCGTCGCTGTTGACCTTGACCAGCAGCGCGCGGCCCTTGAGCTGGGCGGCGGCCTGGGCGAAGGCCGGCGCCATCATGCGGCAGGGCCCGCACCAGGGCGCCCAGAAGTCCACCAGCACCGGCAGCTCGGTGTGCGCGACGACGCGCTCGAAGCCGGCCTCGTCCAGGTCGGCCGGCGCGCCGGCGAGCAACGCCTGGCCGCAGCGGCCACAGCTCGGGTCGTCGGCCAGCCGGGCGGCCGGCACCCGGTTGGTGGCGCCGCAGTGGACGCAGGCGACATGGGAGGCAGCGACAGTCATGCCGCTTACATGGGGCGGCGCCGGGCGCCTGCAAGAGGCGGGGCGATTGATCTGGCGCAATCCCTGCGGGGTATCGCCGCGCGCCGGCCGACGCCGGACCGGACCCCGTGAAGGACGTCCTTGCCCGCGGGCATCGGGCACCGGATAGTCTGCGGCGACCATGAGCTCCGTGCTGCCCGCCTCCGCCGACGCCTCGACCAGCCTCGACCAGCTCTGGCATGCGCTGCAGTCGCCGCCAGCGGCGCGCGCGCCGCACCTCGGCGAGGCGCTGGTCGCGCGCGGGCTGATCGACCGCGAGCTGCTGGCGCAGGCGCTGGCCGCGCAGCGCGAGTCGCGCCCGCACCGGCTGCTCCGCCGCCTGCTGGTCGAAGGCGGCCTCATCACCGAGGCGCAGCTCGACACCACGCTGGCGCAGTGGCTGGGCGTGCAGGTCGCCGACCTGCGCCAGCTGCAGCCCGAGCCGGAGGCGCTGCGCCTGCTGCCGCAGACGCTGGCCGAGCGCGAAGGTGTGCTGCCGCTGATGCGGCGCGAGGACACGCTGGTCGTCGCGGTGCCCGACCCCTGGGACCAGAAGCTGCTGGACGAACTGCGCTTCGTCTGCGATGCGAAGGTCGTCGCCGTCGCCGCGGTGCCGGGCACGCTGGCGCCGGCGATCGCGCGCGCCTACCGGCCGGCGCCCGCGCCGGCGGCCGTCCCCGGCACGCCGCCACCGCGCAGCCTGGCCGGCGCGCGCTCGCTGCGCGAGCTGGCCGACGAGCTGTCGGCGCATGCCGCGGCCGACGCCAGCAACGACCCGACGGTGGTCTCCGAGTCGGACAACACGCTGGTGCGGCTGGTCAACCGGCTGATCGCCGATGCGATCGCGCTGCGTGCCTCGGACATCCACGTCGAGACCGCCGAGGCGCCGCGCCCGGTGGTCGTGCGGCTGCGCATCGACGGCGAGCTGCAGCGCCACCTGGAGCTGCCGGCGCAGGTTCGCTTCGCGCTCGTCGCGCGGCTGAAGATCATGGCCGACCTGGACATCGCGGAGCACCGCAAGCCGCAGGACGGCAAGATCGACTTCGCGCGCTTCGGCGGCGCCCATGTCGAGCTGCGCATGGTCACGGTGCCGACCTCGCGCGGGCTCGAGGACGTCGTGCTGCGGCTGCTCTCGGGCCTGAAGCCGATGCCGCTGGACGGCATCGGCCTGAGCGGGCGCAACCTGCAGTCGCTGCGCGGCGTGATGGGCAAGGCCTACGGGCTGGTGCTGATCTGCGGCCCCACCGGCTGCGGCAAGACGACGACGCTGCACTCGGTGATGCGCGAGCTCAACGTCGACAAACGCAAGATCTGGACCGCCGAGGACCCGGTGGAGATCACGCAGGAGGGCCTGCGCCAGGTGCAGGTCAACCCGCGCATCGGCTGGACCTTCGCCGCGGCGATGCGCACCTTCCTGCGCGCCGATCCCGACGTCATCATGATCGGCGAGATGCGCGACGAGGAGACCGCGCGCATCGCGGTCGAGGCCTCGCTGACCGGCCACCTGGTGATGAGCACGCTGCACACCAACTCGGCGCCGGAGAGCATCACGCGGCTGCTGGAGATCGGGCTGGACCCGTTCATGTTCTCCGACTCGCTGCTGGCCGTCCTGGCGCAGCGCCTGGTGCGCCGGCTGTGCACGCACTGCCGGGTGCCGGAGCTGCTGGACGAGCGGGCGGTGGAGTCGATGGCGCACCAGTACCTGGCCAGCAGCAACGGCATCGGGTTGCCGGCCGAGCAGCTGGTCGAGCGCTGGCGCCGCGACCATGGCGACGGTCAGGGCCGGCTGCGCCTGTGGCGCCGCCACGGCTGTCCGCAGTGCGAGGGCAGCGGCTACCGCGGCCGCATGGGCCTGCACGAGCTGATGGTGTCCGACGAACGGCTGCGCGAGCGCATCCGCCACCGCGCGTCCGCCGCCGAGCTGCAGGCCGCCGGCCTGGCCGCCGGCATGGTCACGCTGCGCCAGGACGGCATCGAGAAAGTGCTGGCCGGCGACACCGACCTCGCCGAGGTGCTGGCCGCCGCCAACCAGTGAACCGCAGACCATGAGTGCCTACGACCCGCCGCCGGGGCCGGCGACGCTGCCGCTGCCGCTGCTGGCCCAGACCGGCGAGGCGGTGGCCGCCGCCGCGTCACGGCTGCAGGCCGCCTGGCCCGGCGCGCCGGCGGCCGCCACCGCCGAGATCGGCGCACTGGAGGAACTGGGGCTGCAGCTGCAGGCCACGGCGCGCGTGCTCGCCGCGCCGGCCGGCGCGCGGCCCGAGCGCGTGGACCTCGGCGTCGCGGCGCTGCAGGCGCGCGCCGAGTGGACGCGTGCCTTTGCGCGCGCCGGCGCGAGCTGGCGCGGGCCGGAGCAGGGCATCGAGGTCGTCACCAACGCGCCGGTGCTCAAGCTGCTGCTGGACCTGGCGCTGGCGCATGCGCTGGGGCTGGGCTCGCAGGTCCGCGTCGACGTGCTGCTGCGCGGCCAGCCGGTGCTGGCCACGCTGTGCGTGGAGGTCTCGCGGCCCGGCGGCGCGCTGTTCCAGGTGCGGCCCGGTGAAGCCGCGGAGCTGCACTGGCAGCTGCTGACGCTGCTGGCCCGCCATGCCGGCGTCGTCGCCGAGCGCCAGGTGCAGGCGCAGGCGGTCGAGCTGTCGCTGGCCTGGCCGCCGGCCGCTTCGGCGTCGTCGGGTGCGCTCGCACTCCAGCCGCTGCCCGAGCCCGCGATGCTGCCGGCCACGCCGCTGCCGGCCGGTCTGCGCGTGCTGCTGCTGGAGCCGCACGAGCCGACGCGGGTGCTGGCCGAGCGGCTGATGGCCGGCGCCGGACTGCGCGTGCAGGCCGCGGCGACGGTCGACCAGGCGCGCGGCGCGCTGCTGCAGGCGCTGCCCGACGTGCTGGTCAGCGGGCTGCCCGGCAGCGACCCCGCGCTGGCGCTGCTGCTGCAGGACCTGCGCGCCCGCCAGGGCGCGCTGCGCGTGCTGGAGCTGTCGAACGACCCGCACGCCTTCGCGACCTCGCTGCCGCAGGCCGGCGCGCCGGCGCGCGTGGCGCGCGACGACCTGGAGCGCACGCTGGTCGCGGCGCTGGCCCAGGAGCTCAACGCCCCGGGCTGATCAGGCCGCGCCGGCCGGGGTCTCGGCCTTTGCGTCGGCGGCCAGGCGCGCCGCGATCGCGTCGCCGACGAACTGCATGAAGGCGCGCACGCGCGCGGTCTGGCGCAGGTCCGGGTGGGTCAGCAGCCAGACCGGCACCGAGAGTTCGGGAATCACCTCCGACACCGCGACCAGGTCCGGGTGGCGCGCCGCCATGAAGGTCGGCAGCACGCCGATGCCGATGCCGGTGTTGAGCATCGCCGCGACGGCGTCGAAGATGTCCACGCGCACGCGCACGCGCGACGTGGCCAGCGCCGAGCGCATCCAGCGGTCGTAGACGCGCTGCGTCGCGTCGCGCTCGAAGGCCACCCAGGGCGCGTCGCGCAGCAGCTCGGCCAGCGGCGTCACGCGCTGTGGCAGCCCGGGCGCGCCGCGGCGCGCGAAGGCGCGGCAGTGCGTCATGCCGAGCTGGCGGCCGACCAGGTGCTCGGCGACGTTGACCGTCAGGCGCAGCGCCACGTCGGCCTCGACACGCGACCAGCCCGAGGGCGCGCCGGCCGCGCCGGCGGCGCCGGTCTGGCGGCGCGAGAGGTCCACCAGCACCGCATTCTCGACCACCTCGACCTCGATGCCCGGGTAGGCGGCGGCGAAGTCGGCCAGCGGCTGGGGCAACAGGTGTTCCATCAGCACGAAGGCGGTGGTCAGGCGCAGCGGTCCGGTCAGCTCGCGGTCGCGGCCCAGCACCTGGCGCTCGATCTCGTCGGCCTGGTCGGCCATGCGCCGCGCCAGCTCCACGACCACGGCACCGGCCTCGGTGGGCTGCCAGCCGCCGCGGGCGCGGTCGAACAGGCGTGCGCCCAGGCGCTGCTCCAGCGCGTCGAGCCGGCGCAGCACGGTCGTGGCATTGACCTTCAGCTCGCGCGCCGCGGCCGCCAGCGTGCCGGCATGGCCGACGGCGAGCGCGACGCGCAGGTCGCTCCAGTCGATCTCGGGCATCGGTCACCTCCGGCGTGGGGGGTTAGCCGCTGCACAAATGCAGTCTTGCGCTGCGATAAGGATTGTTGTCTGCAACATCGCAAGTCTCTAGAGTATCGACATCCGAGTAAACCCGATCATCACCGGAGTCGCCATGAACACCATCACCCTGCCCCGGCCCGCCTGCGTCGCGCCTGCAGCGGCGCGTGGCGTGGCTCCATCCACGTGCCGGCCGTGGCCGGCGCAGCCCGTTGCGGGCACCGACGACCGGGCGGTCGCGGCGGGCTGGCTCGACCGCCTGGCGGCCTGGGCCGAAGCGGCGCCGCAGCACCATCGGCTGGGTCGCTGGACGCAGACCCGGCGCTGATCCCCCCGGACGGCCCGGCGGCCGGAATAATGCGCGGGCCCGCGACGTAAGCCCGCCGTGCACGCCCCACCCGCCTTCCGGCGCCACCTGCTCGACGCGATCCCGCGCCTGCGCCGCTATGCGCGTTCGCTGGGGCTGGACGGCCCGATGGCCGACGACCTGACGCAGCTGACGCTGGAGCGGGCGCTGTCGCGCTGGCAGCAGTTCGACAGCGCGCGCGACATGACGGTGTGGCTGCTGTCGATCGCGCACAACGCGCACCTCGATGGCCGCCGGCGCGACGCGCGCCTGACGGTGGTCGACCCCGACGAGATGCAGCGCGCGCAGGACGCCGACGGCGGCGACCCCGGCACCGACGTCGGCCTGCGCCTGGACCTGCTGCGCGCGCTGGCCCGCCTGGCGCCCGAGCAGCGCGAGACGCTGCTGCTGGTGTGCGTCGAGCAGCTCAGCTACGCCGAGACGGCCCAGGTCATGGGCACGCCGATCGGCACCGTGATGTCGCGCGTGTGCCGCGCGCGCGCCGCGCTGCGCCGCCTGCTCGACGGTGGCAGCGCCGCGCCGCCGCTGCGCCGCGTGTTGTGAAGACCATGGACAGCGACCGCATCACCCCCGAACAGCTCAGCGCCTGGGTCGACGGCGAACTCGACGCCGCCGAGCACGCGCGTGTCGAGGCCTGGCTGCGCCAGCATCCCGAGGACGCCGAGATGGTGCGCCAGTGGGCCGCCGACCGCGACGCGCTGCGCGCGCTGCTGACCGGCGCGGACGACGAGCCGCTGCCCGCGGCGCTGGGCGAAACGGTCTGGCGCGGCGCGGCGCCGTCGCAGGCACCGGGTGCCGCGGCGTCCGGGCGCTGGCGCATCGCCGGCGTGGCGGGCGTGGCTGCCCTGGTGGGCGCGCTCGCCGGCGGCGCCGGGGTGTGGCAGTGGCAGCAGCGGCCGTCGGCGTTGCAGGCGCAGCGGACGCTGCCGGCACCCGGGGCGCCGTCCGTCGTGGCCGACGCCGGCTGGGTGCAGCGGGCCGCGCAGGCGCACAGCGTCTACGTGCCCGAGCCGCGCCACGCCGTCGAGGTGGCGGCGCAGGAGGAACACCTGGCGCGCTGGCTGACCCGCCGCATCGAGGTGCCGGTGACGCTGTTCGACCTCTCGGCCGAGGGCTTCGTGCTCGTCGGTGGCCGCCTGCTGCCCGACGGCGCCGGCAGGAGCGCCCAGCTGATGTACCAGGACGGCGAAGGCCGGCGCGTCACGCTGTACCTGCGCAAGCCCGAGCCCGGCAGCGAGACCGCCTTCCGCTGGGAGCAGCAGGGCGAGCTGGGCCTGTTCTACTGGGTCGAGCCGGGCGCCGGCTTCGCGCTCGTCGGGGCGCTGCCGCGCGAGCGCCTGCTGGCGCTGGCGCAGGCCGTCTACCGCCAGCACCCGGGGGCGCTGCCGCAGGCCCCCGCCGCGCCGGCGCCCGCCGCGCCGCCCCGGCCCACGTCCTGACCCGGCGCCTCGTGTCCGCGGCTGCCGGACATGCCCGCCGCGCGCACTGGCATGGGGCCCTGCCTAGAATGCCCCGAGGCCCCGCGATGAAGACCGACGCCGACCTGCGCCCGCCCCGCCTGCTCGCCGCCTGCGGCTGCACGCGCCACGGCCGGCGCGCCTTCACGACGCTGCTGCTGGCCGGCGCCGCCGCGGCGTCGGCGCCGGTGCGGGCGCAGACCATGCCCGAGTGCCGGCGCTCGCGCGCCGCGCGGCTGGTGCCGGCGCCGACCGTGGAGCGCTCGGCGGCGCAGCAGTACCAGCAGCTGCTCGGCGACGCACGCGGCAAGCAGGCGCTGGCACCGGCCAACCACCCGCAGGTGCAGCGGCTGCGCTACATCGCGCAGCGCATCGTGCCGTTCGCGCCGGAGTGCAACGAGCGCGCGCGCGAGTGGCGCTGGGAGGTCAACCTGCTGGGCAGCAACCAGCTCAACGCCTTCTGCATGCCGGGCGGCAAGATCGCGTTCTTCCACGGCATCCTGGCCCAGCTGCAGCTCAGCGACGACGAGGTCGCGGTGATCATGGGCCACGAGGTCGCACACGCGCTGCTGGAGCACGCGCGCGAACGCATGGCCAAGAGCACCGGCACGCAGATCCTGCTGCGCGGCGGCGCCGCGCTGCTGGGACTGGGCAGCCTGGGCGACGTGGCGGCGCAGTACGGCAGCCAGCTGCTGACGCTGACCTTCAGCCGCCAGGACGAGTCCGAGGCCGACGCGCTGGGCCTCGTGCTGTCCACGCGCGCCGGCTACGACCCCGCCGCCGGCGTGACGCTGTGGCAGAAGATGGGTGCGGCCAGCGGCGGCAGCGCGCCGCCGCAATGGCTGTCCACGCACCCGGCCGGCGAGACGCGCATCCGCGACATCCAGCAGCGCCTGCCAGCGCTGGCGCCGGTGTTCGCCGCCGCGCCGCGGCCCGACCGCCGCTTCGCGCCGCCCAAGCCCTAGCCGCACCGCGCGCGGCCGCGCCGGCGACCGGCCGCCGCCGGTGCCTTGTTCGCCCGCGGCGCGTCCCACAGAATGCGGATGCCGGCAACATGCCGAAACAACAGCATTCGCGTGGTCATGGGGGAGAGCGACGCCGGTCCCGTGCTGCACAAGGTCCGACAGGCCATCGTGGTGGTCGACGTCGTAGAGTCGGTGCGCCTGATGCAGGCCTTCGAGGCCGACGTCATCGAGCGCTGGCGCCAGTTCGTCGCCGAGGTGCGCCAGCGCCTGCTGCCGCCGCACCAGGGCCGGCTGGTCAAGAGCCTGGGCGACGGCATGCTGCTGGCCTTCGCGACCCCGGCCCAGGCCGCCGCGGTGGCCGGCGAACTGCACCGCAGCATCGCGCGCTACAACGACAAGCGCGGCGCCGACGCCGCCATCCACCTGCGCGTGGGCGCACATGTCGCCGAGGTCGTCAGCGACGAGATCGACGTCTACGGCGCCGGCGTCAACCTCGCCGCGCGGCTGTGCACGCTGGCGTCGCCGGGCGAGACGCTGGTGTCCGCCGACTTCCGCGACGGCCTCGTCGACGGGCTGGACCCGCAGGTCGAGGACCTCGGCGAGTTCCAGCTCAAGCATGTCGAGACCACGGTGCGCGCGTTCAGGCTGGGCAGCCAGGCCGCGACCGTGCTGCTGCCCGGCTTCGACACCCTGTGGCGCGAGCGCCCGGCCTTCGCGGTGCTGCCGCTGCAGACCGCCGGCGACGACGCCGAGGCCGAGATCGTGGCCGAGGTCGTCGCCGACCAGCTGACGCGCGAACTCTCGGTCAGCCAGGGCTGGCGCGTGATCTCGCGCCTGAGCATGGTCGCCTTCCGCGGCCGTCACCCGGGCCTGGACGAGCTGGCGCGGCACCTGAAGCCGACCTGGGTCGTGTCGGGCCGCTGCCGCGTGCTGGGCCCGCTGGTGCGCGTCAGCCTCGAGGTCGCCGACGTGCGCAGCGCCAGCGTCGTCTGGAGCGACATCGTCGAGGCGCCCAAGGACGAGCTGCTCAAGATCGAGGGCGCACTCGGCAGCCGCATCGCGCAGAGCCTGCTGCGCGCGATCTTCTCGTTCGAGCTGCAGCGCAGCCGCACGCAGCCGCTGCCCACGCTGGCCAGCCACACGCTGCTGTTCGCCGCGATGGCGCTGATGCACCATGTCTCGCCGCAGGACTTCGCGCGCGGCCGCGACCTGCTGGAGCTGCTGTGCGAGCGCCACCCCCGCGCGCCCGAGCCGCACGCCTGGCTGGCCAAGTGGCACGTGCTGCAGGTCGTGCAGGGCTGGGCGCCGGACCCGGCGCGCGCCAAGGCCGAGGGCCAGTCCTGCGTCGCGCGCGCGCTGCAGGAACGGCCCGACCACGCGCTCGGGCTGGCCGTCGACGGGCTGATCGGCGGCCTGCTGGGCCAGGACCTGTCGCATGCCGAGCGGCGCTACGAGGCCGCGCTCGCGGCCGACCCGAGCGAGTCGCTGGCCTGGCTGTTCCTGTCCGCCACGCATGCCTACCGCGACCGCGGCGAGCAGGCCGCGCAGGCCGCGATGACGGCGCTGCGCCTGTCGCCGCTGGACCCGCTGCGCTACTTCTACGACTCGTTCGCGGCGCACGCGATGCTGGCGGCCGGGCGGCCGGCCGAGGCCGTCGGGCTGGCCGAGCGCTCGCTGCGCGTCAATGCCGCCCACCTGCCGACGCACCGCTCGCTGGTCATCGCGCGCATGCTGGCCGGGCAGCCGGAGGCCGCGCGCCGCGACGCGCAGGTGCTGCTGGCGCTCAAGCCCGGCTTCACGGTCGCCGGCTTCCTGGCCAGCTACCCGGGGCGCGAAACGGCCTTCGCGGCACGCAGCGCCGAGGCCCTGGCCGAGGCCGGCGTGCCGCGCGGCTGAGCGCATCCCCCGCCCCCGCTGCACGACACGCGCCCGATCCCCGCAACCCGGAGTCCCCGATGAGCTTCACCGCACCCCTGGCCTACACCGGTGCCAACGCCTACGCCTACACCGGGGCGAATGCCTACGCCTACACGGGCGCCAATGCCTACGCCTACGCCTACGGCGCGCCGATGGAGGCCTACGGCTTCGACGGCCTGCCAGGCAATCCGATGCTGGCCGTGGCGCTGGGCGAGGCGCACCGCGCGCTGCGCCGCGACGTCTACACCGACCCGGTGGCCAGCGACCGCTGGCTGCCCGGCCGCCCGCTGCAGCCGCGGGACGACGTCGCGCGCATCGGCCGGCTCGGCGCGCAGGTGCGGCAGTCGATGGCGCAGCTGGAGCTGCTGGGCGCACTGCACTTCGAGCCGCCCGGCGACGGCGCCCCGGAGGGCACCCCGGCCGTGCTGTGGGCCGACGGCGGGGCCGGTGGCGAGCGCCACTTCGCGCAGCTGGTGCGCATGACGCGTCCGCCGCTGGACTACTTCCGCAACCAGCTGCCGGTCGTCGACGCGCAGGGCGGCATCCGCGACGCGCGGCTGGCCGAGATCCTGACCCAGGTCGCGCCGCCGATCGCGCAGTTCGCCTCGGTGCTCAACCTGCAGGCCGGCCGTCACCGCCAGACGCTGGAGCTGCTCAACCTGGCGCTGCAGTGCACCTATGCGGTGACGATGCGCTTCAAGCTCGCGCTGTCCTGCCCGCGGCCCAGCGAACTGAGCGCGGCGCTGATGCCCTGCATCGAGGTGCCCGCCCATGCCGCGCTGCCGGCGGGCCACGCCGCCGAGGCCCATGTCACGGCGACGCTGCTCGGCGCGCTGGCCGGCGCCGACGACCCGCTGCGCAGCGGCCTGCGCCGGGTCGCGCACCGCATCGCCGAGAACCGCGTCGTCGCCGGCCTGCACTACCCGATCGACAACGTCAGCGGCCGCCTGCTCGGCGACGCCTTCGCGTCCTACCTGCTCGCGGCCTGCGGCCAGGCCGCCGACTGGCATGGCGGCGAGTTCGACGGCGCCGGCCTGGACCCGGCCGCGGCCGGGGCGAACGTCTTCGAGGCCGAGCATGCCGCCGACGACGGCCGCGCCCATGGCGTGGGCTGCAGCGCGCTGAGCGGCTTCGCGGCGCCGGCCGCGGCGCGCTTCAAGGTGCTGCGCGCGATGTGGGCCGCCGCGCAGGCCGAGTGGGCACCCTGACGATGACCGGCGCCGGCCGCCTGGACCCGTATCTGGCCTGGACCCTGGCCGGCGGCTGGCAGGGCCATGCCGCAGTGCGCGGCGACGCCGACGCGGCGGTGCTGCTGCTGGTCGAGGCCGCCGACGAGTTGCTGCGGCCCTGGCCCGGCTTCGCCGCGCGGCGGCGGCTGGGCGACTCGCCGTACGCCACCGTCGCCGTGCGCCGCGGCGACGTGGCCCCGTTGGCGGCCGCCATCGCCGAGGCCGGCGGGCGCTGCGAATTCGCGCTGCCGGTGGCCGGGCTGGGCACCGGTGCGGTCGCCGCGCCGCCGGCGCTGCCGCCGGCCGCGCCGCTGGTGCTGGCCGTCGTCGACCATGGCTGCGCCTTCCTGCAGCGCAGCTTCCGCCGGCCCGGCGACCCGTCGCGCACGCGGCTGCTGGGGCTGTGGATGCAGGGCGGTGCCGACGTGCCTGCCGCGGGGGCGCCGCCGCCGGACTTCGGCTACGGCCGCGAGCTGACGGCGGCGGCGATCGACGCGCTGATCGCGCGCGCCGGCACCGTCGGCGAGGCCGCCGTCTACCGCGAGCAGGGGGTGCTGCAGGTCGCGCCGGGCCTCGTCGCCGAGGCCGCGCACGGCACCCATGTGCTGGACCTGCTGGGCGGGCCGGCCGAGCCGCGCCGCCAGGTCTCGGTCGGCAAGCCGGACCACGTCGACGGGATCGGCGCGCTGCCGCTGGTCTTCGTCGACCTGCCGACGACCGCGCCCGGCGACAGCACCGGCGCCTCCTCGTCGGCCTACCTGCTGGACGCGCTGCACTACGTGCGTCGCCGTGCCGGCGCCGGCGTGCCGGTGCTGCTCAACGTGAGCCTGGGTGCGCTCGCCGGCCCGCACGACGGCAGCTCGCTGACCGAGCAGGCGATCGACGACTTCCTGCAGCGCGACGGCTGCATGGCGCTGACGCTGGCCGCCGGCAATGCGGCGCGCGAGTCCTGGCACGCGCATGGCGTGCTGGCGCGCCGGACGGACGATGCCGCGCTGCTGTGGCGGCTGCGCGCCGACGACCCCACCGACAGCTTCGCCGAGTTGTGGTTCCAGGGCGCCAGCGCGGCCCTGGCCAGCGTGTCGCTGCGTCTCGTCGACCCGCTCGGGCGCGCCAGTGCCTGGCAGCCGCTGGCCGATGGCGAGGCCGTGACCACCGGTGCCGCGCTCTACACGCGCGCGGCGGGCGGCATCGGCAAGGACGCGATGGCGCTGGCCGCGGTGGCGCCCAATGCCGGCGCGCGCCGCGCCGCGCCGGCGGGCGTCTGGCGCATCGAGATCCGGCGCGACGCGGCCGGCGGCGCCGTGCGCTTCGACGCCTGGATCCAGCGCGACGAACCCGACGGCCGCGGCGGCACGCCGGTGCAGTCGCGCTTCGAGGCCGTGCGCGGGCAGGCGCGCCTGGACGGCGGTTGCACGCTGAGCAACCTGGCGACCGGGCAGCGCGGCGTGGTCGTCGGCGCGCTCGACCGGCAGGAGCGCGAGGCGGCCTACAGCTCGCGCGGCGCGGCGGCGCCGTCGGCGCGCAGCCTGCGCGACGTGGACGTGCTCGCGCCCGCCGAACAGGCCGACGTGGCCGGCGGGCTGCTCGGCGCCGGCGTGCACTCGGGCACGCTGGTGCGCCTGGGCGGCACCAGCGTGGCCGCGCCGGTCGCGGCGCGCCGCATCGCGCAGGCCCTCCTGGCCGGGCGCATCGTGCCGGCCGCCGGCACGTCCCTCGCCGACGCAGTGCGGCACTGGCTGCTGCAGCGGCCGGCGCAGGGGCCGGCGCAACGGCCCCTGCGCCGGCTGGCCGGGCCGGCGGCGGGCCCGGCGCCCTGATCCTCGAGCCCTGAGCCCTGAGCCCTGAGCCCGGCGCCGGTGCGTGGCCCGGCGCCACCGCTCACCACTTCGCCGGCAGCGCCCGGCGCAGCACGATGCGGCGCCGGCCGACCTCGACGTAGCCGCCGCGCTCCAGGTCCTTCATCACGCGGCTGACCATCTCGCGCGTGCAGCCGAGCTGCTGCGAGATTTCCTGGTGCGAAGGGGCCGGGTCGGCGACGCGCGTGCCGTCGGGCTGCGGCTGCGTCACCTCCTCCAGCAGCGCCTTCAGGCGGCCGTAGACGTTGTTCAGCGCGATCTGCCGGAAGCCCATCGTCGCCGCGCGCGCGCGGCGGATCACCTTGGCCAGCAGCTCGAAGGCGAAGGCCGGGTCCTCGCGCAGGTGGGCCTCCAGCGTGGGGCGCGTCACCAGCGCCAGCAGCGTGGGCGCGAGCGTCTCGACGTTGGCCGAGCGCGGCCCGCCGTCCAGCCCCATCTCGCCGACATATTCGCCGGCGCCGTAGCGGCCATAGGTCACCTCGCGGTCGTCGAGGCCCACGCTGTAGGCGCGCAGCTCGCCGGCCAGCACGATGTACAGCGTGTCGCCGCGGTCGCCCTCGCTGATGATCTGCACGCCCTTGCGCAGGCGGCGCAGCTCGCCGCGGCGCGCCAGCGTGCGCAGCGAGTCGCTCAGCGGCGCGGCGGCGATCGGGTCCGGGTCCGGGTCGGGGGCGGGGTTGGTGCGTCGTGCGGACATGGGGCCGTGCCCGCGGCAACGGCCCGACGGGGCCGCGGCGCTTGGGGCGCGGCCGGATGTTAGCTGCGGGCCGCCGATGCGGCCGGGCCCGGGGCCTGGCGCAGCGCGCCGACCAGCGGCGGCAGCACGGCGACCTGGCGCGCCAGCTCGCGGATGCTCGCCGCGCCGGTCTTGGCGCGGATGCTGCCGATCTGCGTGCGCACGGTGGAGATCGCGACGCCGTGGCGCTGCCGGATCTCCTCGGGCCGCACGCCGGCGCACAGCAGCTCGAGCACGCGCGTCTCGGCCGGCGTGAGCCCGACGCTGCGCGCGAAGCCGTGCACCGAGAGCTGTTCGCAGACCTGGCGCTTGCCCAGCACCAGCAGCACCAGCGGCTGCCGCTGCTCGGGGCCGTCGTGGCCGTGGTCGGCGGACTGCGGCAGCGGCACCACCGAGACGCTGATGCGCTGGTCGCCCTCGCCCAGCGTCAGCAGCCGGCGCAGGCCGCGCTGCGCGGCGGCCAGCGCATCGAACAGCGGGGCCACGTCCTGCGGCCGGTGCGCACGCAGCATGCGCCCCAGCATCTGCAGCGGGTGCGTGCCGTCGAGTTCCAGCCGCGCGGCGTGGTTGAGGTAGGTGACCTGCCCGTCGCCGGTGACCATCAGCATGCCGTAGTCGATCTCGTCGAGCATGCGCCGCAGCCAGTGCGCCAGGTCGCTGCCGGTGACGCGGCGCTCGGGGCCGGCATAACCGGTCGGGCGGGGGTGCGATGCCGCGGCATGCGTCCATGGCGTGGTCTCGAACATGAAGGCCTCCTTTGCGCTGCGTCGGCCCGGCGAGCTGCCGGACGATGGGTTCAGCTTAGGAGGCGGGCGCCGCCGCGGGCGGTGAATCGGTGCGCCGCGCTTGGTGATCTATTCACCATGCGCCGGCGGCCGGCGCGCCTCAGTGCGGCGC
>ERZ761602.4165-NODE-4165-length-19083-cov-4.937828_pt1 | contig 19083 bp, 13 predicted proteins | sample MGYA00512165_ERZ761602 | MGnify/ENA primary metagenome ERZ761602 (study PRJEB28899, sample SAMN02445085) | bioreactor sludge metagenome | biome: EBPR sludge; isolation source: Thorneside wastewater treatment plant | place: Australia: Brisbane, Thorneside... | reverse complement strand
CGGCGGCGGCTTCTTCAACGCCAACTCGGCCCACCCCTTCGAGAACCCGACGCCGCTCTCAAACCTCCTGCAGATGGTCGCGATCTTCGCCATCGGCGCCGCCCTCACCAACGTGTTCGGCCGCATGGCGGGCGACCAGCGCCAGGGCTGGACGATCCTCGCGGCGATGGGAATTGTCTTCATCGGCGGCGTCGCCGCGGCCTATTGGGCGGAGGCGTCGGGCAATCCGATGCTGACGGCCCTCGGGCTCGACCCCGCCATGGGCAACATGGAGGGCAAGGAGGTCCGCTTCGGCATCTCGGCTTCCGCGCTCTTCGCCGCCATCACCACCGCCGCCTCGTGCGGGGCGGTCAACGCGATGCATGCGAGCTTCACGCCGCTCGGCGGCATGATCCCGCTCGTCAATATGGAACTGGGCGAGGTTGTCGTGGGCGGCGTCGGCGCCGGCCTCTATGGCATGCTGCTGTTCGCGATCCTGGCGGTCTTCGTCGCCGGCCTCATGGTAGGCCGCTCGCCGGAGTATCTGGGCAAGAAGATCGAGCCGCGCGAGGTGAAGATGACCATGCTGGCGATCCTCATCCTGCCGCTCGCCATGCTGGCCTTCACCGCTATTGCTGTCGTCCTTCAGGATGGTCTTGCCGGCCGGCTCAACCAGGGACCTCACGGCTTCTCGGAGATTCTCTATGCCTACACCTCGGCCGCGGCGAACAACGGCTCCGCCTTCGCCGGACTGACCGCGAACACCCCCTTCTACAACCTGACGCTCGGGGTCGCGATGTTCATGGGGCGCTTCCTGATGATCGTTCCGATGCTGGCGATCGCCGGTTCGCTCGCCGCCAAGAAGGCGGCTCCGCCTTCGCTCGGCACGTTCCCGACCCATGGCGGACTGTTCGTCGGCCTCCTGGTCGGGACCGTGCTCATCGTCGGCGGCCTCACTTTTCTGCCCGCGCTGGCGCTGGGTCCGATCGTCGAGCACCTCGCGATGCTGGCCGGCCAGACATTCTAGGCAGACCTTTCAGGGAAATTCCCGATGACCACGCGCCCCGCCTCATCTCTCTTCAGCCCCGCCATCGTCTGGCCGGCGCTCGGCGGCGCCGTCGCCAAGCTCCATCCGCGCTCCATGATCCGTTCCCCGGTCATGTTCGTGGTCGAGATCGTCGCGGCGCTGTCGACCGCACTCCTCGTCCGCGACATCGTGGCCGGTACGCCCTTCGGCTTCCAGCTCCAGATCGTGCTCTGGCTTTGGGCGACCGTACTCTTCGCAACCTTTGCCGAGGCGGTCGCCGAAGGCCGCGGCAAGGCCCAGGCCGACAGCCTGCGCCGCACGCGGAGCGACATTCTCGCCAAGCTGATTGTCGACGAGCGGACCGGGCTGATGGTGCCGACCCCGGCGCTGGAACTTGAGCCCGGTCAGGTCGTCATGGTCGAAGCCGGCGACCTTGTTCCATCGGACGGCGAAGTGATCGAAGGCGTCGCTTCGGTCAACGAGTCCGCCATCACCGGCGAGTCCGCGCCGGTGATCCGCGAATCCGGCGGCGACCGCAGCGCCGTGACCGGCGGCACGCTGGTCATCTCCGACTGGATCAAGGTGCGCATCACCGCCGCGCCGGGATCGACCTTTCTCGACCGCATGATAGCCCTCGTCGAAGGTGCCAAGCGGCAGAAGACGCCCAACGAGATCGCGCTCGACATTCTCCTGGCCGGCCTGACGCTTATCTTCCTGATGGCGGTCGCGACCATTCCGAGCTTCGCCGCCTATGCAGGGGGCGCCGTGCCGATGGTGGTGCTGGTCGCGCTCTTCGTGACGCTGATCCCGACGACGATCGGTGCACTCCTGTCAGCCATCGGCATCGCCGGGATGGACCGGCTCGTCCGCTTCAACGTGCTCGCCATGTCCGGCCGCGCGGTCGAGGCGGCGGGCGATGTCGATACGCTCCTGCTCGACAAGACAGGCACGATCACGCTCGGCAATCGCGTGGCGACGCAGTTCCATCCCGCGCCGGGCGTGACCGCCGCTGCCTTCGCCGAGGCCGCCCAGCTCGCCTCGCTGGCCGACGAGACCCCGGAGGGGCGCTCGATCGTCGTGCTGGCGAAGGACGCGCACGGCATGCGCGGTCGCGATCTTGCCGGAACCGGCGCGGTCTTCGTGCCCTTCACGGCGCAGACCAGGATGAGCGGTATCGACATCGCCGGACGGGAGATCCGCAAGGGGGCGGCCGACGCCGTCTATGCCCACGTGAAGGCCAAGGGCGGCGGCGATCCGGAGCCGGGCGTAGATCGCTCGGTCGAGGAAATCGCCCGCTCGGGAGGCACGCCCCTCGTCGTCGCCGAGGGCAACCGCATTCTGGGCGTCGTGCAGTTGAAGGACATCGTCAAGGGCGGCATCCGCGAGCGCTTCGCCGAGTTGCGCGCCATGGGTATCCGCACCGTCATGATCACCGGCGACAACCCGCTGACGGCCGCGGCCATCGCGGCCGAGGCCGGCGTGGACGACTTCCTCGCCCAGGCGACGCCGGAGATGAAGCTTGCCCTCATTCGCGAGGAGCAGGCGAAAGGCAAGCTGGTCGCCATGTGCGGCGACGGCACGAACGACGCTCCGGCGCTCGCCCAGGCCGATGTCGGCGTCGCCATGAATTCCGGAACGGCCGCCGCGCGCGAGGCCGGCAACATGGTCGATCTCGACAGCGACCCCACCAAGCTGATCGAGATCGTGGCGATCGGAAAGCAGCTGCTCATGACGCGCGGGGCGCTCACGACCTTCTCCATCGCCAACGACGTCGCCAAGTACTTCGCGATCATTCCGGCAATGTTTGTCGCATTCTATCCTCAGCTGGAGGCGCTCAACGTCATGAGGCTCGCCAGTCCCGAGAGCGCGATCCTCTCGGCCATTGTCTTCAATGCACTCGTCATCCTTGCGCTCGTGCCGCTGGCGCTGAGGGGCGTCGCCTATCGCCCGGTCGGGGCCGGCGCGCTGCTGCGCCGGAACCTCATCGTGTACGGCCTTGGCGGCATTCTCGTTCCCTTCGCCGGCATCAAACTGATCGACATGGCCCTGACCGCCATTGGTCTCGCCTGAGGAGAACCAGCATGCTTCGTCATTTCCGCCCTGCCTTGGTCCTCATGGCGCTCTTTGCTGTCCTGACGGGACTGCTCTATCCGGCAGCCGTGACCGGCATCGCGCAGGTCGTTTTCCCGGCGCAGGCGAACGGCAGCCTGGTCGAACGGGACGGCCGGATCGCCGGTTCCGCCCTGATCGGGCAGACCTTCACGGCCGATCGCTACTTTCACGGCCGGCCCTCGGCCGCGGGCAATGGCTATGACGCTGCCGCCTCGTCGGGCTCCAACCTCGGGCCGACCAGCCCGGCCCTGATCGCCCGTGTCAAGGCAGATGCCGGGGCGCTGAGGGAAGCCGGTCTTGAGGGACCCATTCCGGCGGACCTCGTTACCGCATCGGCCTCCGGACTCGACCCGCATATCTCGCCGGAGGCAGCGGCGGTGCAGATCGCCCGTGTCGCACGGGCGCGCGGTCTGGACGAGGCGAAGGTCCGCGCCCTCGTCGCCGACGCAACGGAGGGCCGCGATCTCGGCCTGCTGGGAGAACCGCGGGTCAACGTCCTCAGCCTCAATCTCGCCCTCGACGCCGCCAAGTGAGACCGCCGCCGGATTGCGCTAGAATGGTCCGGCGATGAGCGAACAGCAGCCGCATGGCGAGCCCCTTCCGCCTCCCAAACCATCCGCTCGCGGGAGGCTGAGGATCTTTCTCGGCGCGGCGCCCGGCGTCGGCAAGACCTTCGAGATGCTGTTGACCGCCCGCGCCTTGAAGGCCGAGGGGGTCGATGTCGTCATCGGCGTCGTCGAAACGCACGGCCGCAAGGAAACAGCGGCGCTGGTCGAGGGGTTCGAAACCATTCCGCTGCGCTCCGTTCCGCATGGCGGCCAGTGCCTCGCGGAGATGGACATTGACGCCATTCTCGCCCGCCGGCCGCAACTCGTCCTGGTCGATGAGCTCGCGCACTCCAATGCGCCGGGCAGCCGCCACCCCAAGCGCTACATGGATGTCGAAGAAATCCTGGCAGCCGGCATCGATGTACTGACGACGCTCAACATCCAGCATGTCGAAAGCCTCAACGACGTCGTCGCCCGCATCACGCGCGTCCGCGTGCGTGAAGTCGTCCCCGACGCCATGCTCGATGCGGCCGACGACATCGAGATCGTCGACATCTCGCCTGATGATCTGATCAAGCGTCTGGCGGACGGCAAGGTCTATCTGCCTGAGCAGGCTCGCAGGGCGCTCGAGCGCTTCTTCACACGCGGCAACCTCACGGCCCTGCGCGAGCTTGCGCTGCGGCGCACCGCCGAGCGCGTGGACGATGCCTTGCTCGATCACATGCGCAGTCATGCCATCCGCGGCCCCTGGCCGGCCGGCGAGCGTCTTCTGGTCTGCGTGACGTCCGACGAAGCCTCGCTCGGGCTCGTCCGCTACGCGAAGCGAGCGGCGGACCGCCAGCGCATTCCGTGGATCGCGCTGCATGTCGAATCGCCGCGCGAGTCAGCCCGGAGCGAGACCGAGCGCGATCGCGTGGCCGAGGCCCTGCGTCTCGCCGAACGCCTCGGCGGGCTGGCCGTCTCCATTCCCGGCGACCGGATCGCCGACGACGTGCTCGCTTTCGCACGCGAGCGCAATGTCACCCAAATCGTTCTGGGAGCGTCGCGCCGCAGCCGCGTTTTCGAACTTCTCAACGGATCCGTCGCGAACGACGTCATCCGCAGGGCGGGGCTCATCGGCGTATCGGTTATCGCAGGCGATCAGGAGGTGAAGGCCGAGGACAAGCACGCGTTGCGCAGCGCGCCGCGGCCTGACCTGGGTGCGGACTGGAAGGCCTATGGCGCGGCGGCGGTGAGTGTGGCGCTGGCGACAGGTTTCGGCCTGCTGGTACAGCCCTATGTCGGACTTGAGACGATCGATCTCATCTTCCTGGTCAGCGTGCTTGCGGTTGCCGCCTCCCACGGACTGTGGCCGTCGCTTGCCGCCAGCCTAGGCTCCTCGCTCTGCTACAATTTCTTCTTCATTCCGCCGCTCCACACTTTCACCATCACGGACCCTGCAAACGTCGCGGCGTTCGCGGTCTTCCTCATCGTCGCCCTGGTGGTGAGCCAGCTCGCTGCGCGCGTGCGGGGACAGGTGATCGCGGCGCGCAGCCGGGCCCGCTCCACCGAGGCGCTTTACGAGTTCAGCCGCAAGATTGCAGAGGCCGACACGCTGGATGATCTGCTCTGGGCCGTCGCTTTCCAGATCGCGTCCATGCTGAAGCTCGAAGTCGTCCTGCTTATGCCCGAGAATGGCTCGCTGACCGTCCGCGCCGCCTATCCGCCTGACGACGAACTCGACGCCGCTGACCTCGGCGCTGCGCGCTGGGCTTTCGATCGCGGTCGCGCGGCGGGACGGGGCGCGGACACGCTTCCGGGCGGCAAACGTCTCTTCATGCCGCTGCGTACGACCAAGGCGGTGGTCGCCGTCGCAGGCCTGACACGGGAGAGCCCGGGCACGCTCCTTACGCCTGCCTCCATGCGCCTCCTCGGCGCGCTGCTGGACCAGGCGGCCGTCGCCATCGAGCGACTGGACCTGTCGCGCCACATGGAGGCCGCACGCGTCGAGGCCGAAACCGAACGCCTGCGATCGGCGCTCCTCGCCTCGCTTTCGCACGACCTGAAGACGCCGCTGGCTTCGATCCTGGGCGCTGCCACAACGCTGAAGAATTATGGCGCGCTCATCGACGCGCCGGCCCGCGACGACCTTGTCGATACCATCGAGACCGAAGCAGGGCGGATGACGCGCTTCGTCGGCAACTTGCTGGACCTCTCGCGCCTCGAAGCCGGTACGATCCGGCTCGATAGGTCCGCCATCGATCTCGCCGATCAGGTGTCGAGCGCCACTGCGCGCGTCGGTCCGGCGCTGAAGCAGCGGCCGGTCGACATCGACATTCCAGCCGACATTCCATTCGTCATGGCGGACGCATTGCTGCTGGAACACGTCCTCATCAATCTTCTGGAGAACGCCGCCAAGTACACTGCCGAGGGAACGCGGATCGCCATCGCGGCGCGGCGGGAGAACGGTGGCGTCCGCCTTGAGATCGCCGACGAAGGGGCGGGAATCCCCGAGGCGGACCTCTCGCGGATCTTCGAGAAGTACTATCGGGCGGAGGATCGCGACCGGCGCTCGGCGGGAGCCGGGCTCGGCCTTGCAATTTGCAAGGGCTTCATGACCGCGATGGGCGGCGACATCTTCGCGGCGAACCGGGCGGGCGGGCAGGGCGCTGTCTTCACGCTCGTCTTTCCCGCCGCTCTTGTTGTTCCACCGGGAGAGGCCGAGCCGGCTGCATGAGCGAGACGCCGATCCTCATCGTCGATGACGAGGCGCCCATCAGGCGCCTGTTGCGTACAGGGCTCACGACCCAGGGCTTCCTCGTCTTCGAGGCTGCGACGGCTGCCGAAGGTGAAGCGATTCTGGCGCGCGAACGTCCGGACGTGCTGCTCCTCGATCTCGGGCTTCCCGACAAGGATGGACTTGACGTGATCCGCGATCTGCGCGCCCGCAGGGACGCGACGCCGATTATCGTGCTTTCGGCCCGGGGGGACGAACGGGCCAAGATCGACGCGCTCGACCTCGGCGCGGACGACTATGTAACCAAGCCGTTCGGTATCGGCGAGCTGGTCGCCCGCATCCGCGCCGCTCTGCGCCACCGCGTCCAGCAGCAAGGAGGGGAGCCCGTTTATGAGCGCGACGGACTCTTAGTGGATCTCTCGCGCCGTCTCGTCCGCTGCGATGGGGTGGACGTGAAGCTCTCGCCCAAGGAGTATGAGATCCTGCGCATGCTCGTGACGCATGCCGGCAAGGTCCTCACCCACCGCATGCTCATGCATGAAATCTGGGGTGGGGGTGGAGACGTGCAGTATCTGAGGATCTACGTTCGTCAGTTGCGGCAGAAGCTGGAACGCCACCCAGATCGCCCGGAACGAATTCTCACCGAGACGGGGGTCGGATACCGACTTGTTTGAGCAGTGCCGCGGGATCCTTGCGCAGGGTGTTGAGGCTGCACATAGGTCACCAGGCGGCATTGTATGCACAGATTCCGGCACCACTGTTGCGTGTATTGCGAATGGCGGATTTCCAGCCACCTATAGCAGGTCGTAGCCCACCCGCTCGCGCACTGGTTACATTGCTTGACTGTGCCCACACCGCCTGCAAACGCTGCACCAAGCGTTGCCCCACTGAGCAGGCCTGGCGCGCGCCTGACAGCGCCGCCATTCAGTCAGCGCGAGAGCAGCCGGCTCTGGTCTGCGCGGGCAGGGCGCTCGGCGGCTCTGCGGCATCACGCGCCGCAGGAAGTAATTCACTTGTCAAAGACGCGCCCACCCTCGATACCCGCTCCGGGAAGCAACGGTTGCTGGGGGAACAAGCGATGGCAGAGGCTGCAGGCCAGCCGTCACCGATGATGGTCGTCAGGCGCATGCGCTTTGGCTATCCCGACCGCTTGAAGGCGTGGTGGAACCCAAGTCGCCGCGAGTTCAGCCAGATGGTGAACGCGGCCTCGCTCGCGATGCCGTTTCTGGAACCCTATCTCATCGAGACCATGCGGCTGGCCAAGGCAAGAATTGCCGATCCGAAGCTGTCAGCTGAGATCGACCTCTACATCGGTCAGGAGTCGACCCATTACCGGCAGCATCAGGTCTTCAATCGAAGGCTTGCCGAGCTTGGCTACGCCGCTGTGCCGCAGATGGAGGCCTTGCTGAAGGCGGACTATGCGGGTTTTGCCGCCGGCAAGTCCTTCGCTTTCAACCTTGCTTATGCCGAGGGATTTGAGTCCATGGCGCTGGCGATGGGCCACTTCCTCGTGGCCGATCGCGTCGCGCTGTTCGGCGATGGCGACGATGCCGTCGGCTCGCTGATCCTCTGGCACTTTGTGGAGGAGATCGAGCACAAGCGAGTCACCTATGACGCATTCCATGCCCTCGATGGCCGCTATTGGATGCGAATCTGGGGCTATCTGCGGGCCACCGCCCACATCATGTCGCGCACCCGCCAGGGTTATCGGGCGCTGCTGATCGAAGATGGTCTGTGGCGGTCCTGGCGTTCGCGCATCGCTCTGGCGGCCATGCTCGGCCGTATTTTTTTGCGGCTCGCCCCGCGCATGCTGCGCGTGCTCAGGCCCGGCTACGATCCGCGAGAGATCAAGGACCCCGGCTGGGCGCGCGCCTGGCAGCGGCTGCACAACGAAAGACCCGACATGTCAGGCGTTCTCGACATGCGACGTCTTGCCGAACCGATCCCCCATTTGCTGGAACTCTCATGACGTCGATGCCCGAGCGGACCCGAGCGCTGCTTGTCCTCAACGGCGTTGGCCTTCTGGCCTTTTCAGTCTTTGTCGGCTGGCATTGGATGTTCGCCCTGCTCGGGCAGGTCGTCCTCTGGCCGGTCATTCCGCCGATCGACATCCAGCTTCCGGCCGATCACCGCGCATGGCGCATGGCGCACATGGAGGGTATCACGCAGGGGTTGATGCTGATGGCGATCGGATGCGCCGGGCAGTTCTTTCTTCTGAGCGGGCGCTGGCACAGGGTCCTCTTCTGGTCGTCCGTCATCACGGCGTGGTTCTTCTCGGTCCCGACCTATTTTCACGCTCTTCTTGGAACCCGAGGCCTCGCGTTCGGAGGCGGTCCGTTCAAGGGCGGAATCGGCAACGACATCCTCTATCTTGTCGGGTGGCCGCCGGTGATAGCCGTTCATCTGATGCTCGCGGTAGCGGGCGTAGGCATCTGGCGCTATCTGAAAACGGTCCGCCGTCAGAGCTAGGCATCGTCAGGAAGGCGGTTGCGTCCGTCCGACAGGATTGCCGGAACCGGGACTGTCAGGTTGGGTTCGGGTGCCCTCGCAGATGCGCAGATGACGGCCGCAGTCCCTAGTAAAGGGCGCCGTGAGCGCCAAGAACCGCCGCGGCAGTCGCCGCCACGCTGAGCGCCAGCAAGACGGCGTGCGCGCGAGCGACGAGGCGCATCGTCGCGCCCGGTGCCCGCGCGGCCCGCACGGCGAACCACCTGTGCAGCACCAGCGGCTCTGCGACGAACAGAACGAACGTGAAGATGGCCCAGATCGCCACCATGCCATGCATCCACCACATGCCCGCCTCCAGGAAGCGGTCCCAGAGATCGTGCCGCCAGACGAGGAAGAAACCGGTCAGTCCGGCGGTGAGGACGGAAAGCTTGGCCTGCGGCGCGAACGAGCGCTCCATCGCCTCGAACATGGCCGGGCGTTCGCTCTCGATGGGATGCCGGTTGACGCTTGGTAGAACGACCAGCGTGACGAACGACAGTCCGCCGATCCAGTGGACGACCGCCAGGACGTGCAGGGCCCGCGCTATCGCATCGATGTCCATTAGCGGAGTTCCTCGAGCACCAGTCGGGGTTCGACGGCGCAATCGGCCAGTGTCGACCGGTTGAGCGCCGCGACGAAGGCTTGGCGCGCCTCTGCCAGCCGCCCCTTCAGGCGGCAGGAGGGCGTCAGGACGCATGCGCCACCGTCCGCTCTGAAGCACTCGACCAGCGCTTGATCCCCCTCCATCTCGCGGACGACGTCGCCGAGCCTGATCTTGGCCGCGGGCCGGGCCAGGCGAATGCCTCCGCCGGCGCCGCGCTGCGTCTCGATGAATCCGGCTGCGGCAAGCGCCGCGACCACCTTCACAAGATGGTGCCGCGAGATGCCGAATTCCGACGACAGGATCTCGGTCGTCATCGTCTGTGCCGGCGCTCCGGCCAGCCGCATGAGCACGCGAAGGCCGTAGTCGGTGAACTGGGTCAGGCGCATGAAGCCACCATCCGCGATCGCGAGCTTGCTTCGGTCAGTGTGCCGTATTAAATAAGCATCGTAAATACCGATTACGGGCAGGAGACATGACCGCCACTTCAGTCGACTTGTCATCTGGCGAATGCGTCCGCGGCGAGGTCCTGGACGAAGCCATGATCGCCCGTCTGGTCCATGCATTCTACGAAACCGTCCGTGCCGACGCGCTGCTCGGCCCGGTCTTCGAGGCGCGCATCCATGACTGGCCGGCCCATCTTGCCCGGATGTGCTCGTTCTGGTCGTCGATCATGCTGATGACCGGCAGCTATCACGGCCGCCCGATGGAGCGACACCAGGCACTGCCGATCGACGCAGGCCACTTCGATCGCTGGCTCGAACTCTTCAGGCACTCGGCGAAAGCGGTGTGTCCGCCCGAGACCGCGGCGCTCTTTGTCGAGCGTGCCGGCCGTATCGCCGAGAGCCTGGAGCTGGGGCGCGCGCTGAACGGCGGCGTCCTGCTGAAACGCGGCATGCGCTACCGGCAGGCTGCCCCGGCGCGCCCCGATGCTGACCAGTTTCATGGAGGAGCTTAGCATGTCCCCTGTTACCCATACTGGCGGCTTTCAGTCCCGGACTGTTGGCGACATCGCGGCGACCCTGCCGGGCGCAACGCGCGTATTCAGGCGGCACAAACTGGACTTCTGTTGCGGCGGCGACGTCCCGCTTTCGGCCGCCGCGGCCGGTCGCGGCTTGTCCCTGGCCGACCTCGAAGCCGAGCTCGCCGCGCTCGAGTCGGGAGCGCCGCTGCCCGTCCCGCAGACGACGCCCGACCTGATCGCGCACATTGTGGTGCGTTTCCATCAGGCGCACCGAGCCGAACTGCCCGAGATGGTCCGTCTGGCGCGAAAGGTGGAGGCAGTACATGCGATGCATCCTGGCGTGCCCGCAGGTCTGGGCGACCACCTCGCTGGCATGGCCGCCGAGCTCGCTTCGCATATGGACCGCGAGGAAGAAGTCCTCTTCCCCATGCTCTTGACCGGCGGCTGCGCCGTGGTCGCCTACCCGATCGCCCGGATGAGGCTCGAGCACAACGAGCACGGCGAGGCGCTGGCGAGGCTGCGCCAACTCGCACACGACTTCGAACCGCCTGTCGGCGCCTGTCGTACCTGGCAGGCGCTCTATGCCGGGCTCGCCAAGCTGACGGACGATCTGATGGAGCACATCCACCTGGAGAACAACGTGCTCTTCCCGCGCTTCGCCGGCCATTGAAGACCGGGACTGATCCAGCCGCCGGCGAGGCTTGGGGATCGACTACCGCGCCAGGTTCAGGAGGGACGCAAGCCGGGCGACGTCCTCGATGACGATGGCGTCGCCATCCGACCGGACGCCGGCCGCGCTCAGGCGCTTCATCGTGCGGGAAAACGTCTCGGGCGTCATGCCCAGCCGCGAGGCAAGATCGCGCTTGTAGCCGGGCATCGGAAGGCTCATCGAACCGTTGTGCGCAGGGCAGCGGGAAAGGATGTATCCCGCGAGGCGCTCCTCCGCGTTCTGCGCCTTCAGGTCCTTCAACTGCGAGAGCATCAGGCGCCATTGGCGCGCGACCTCCGCCGCGGTTGCAGCCGCGATATGGACGTCCTTCTCCATCTCGTGCCGGAAGTCGTAGGCTGGGATGAGCATCACAAGCCCCTCGCTCATCGCGCGCGCCGTCAGAAGGAAGGGCAGGTCCAGGATGGCCGCCGGAAGCAGCAGCGTGGCGCCCGGGCCGAAGAACTCCATCACCCAGTTCCCTGACCGGGCGGCTGTCACCAGCGAGACCTGGCCGGCTGCAACCGCATAGACGAAGTCGGGCCGGTCGCCCTCCGCGAAGAGGATCGAGTCTTCGCCGAAGCGCTGCACGAAAGACATTGAGACGATTCGATCGAAAGAAGCCTGGGGCAGGCCTGAAAACAGCCCCACCCTTTGGAGCGCTTCGCGTTTCGACGTCATCGCACCCATCCCCATTGACGCATATCAAGCCACCGCCTGACTTGGGTCAAGCAAAACGCCCGTTGCGCTTGAGCGACCGCAATGCTCTTGCGCTCGCACGCTTCTAGCGTCCGTCCGACTGAAACAGAGCGGTGCGGCAATTCCAATGGCGACTGACACTCCGGCAGACGGCCACACGCGCGCGCTCAGCCTGTCGACGATCGCCTTCACCGCCTGCTTCGCCGTCTGGACGATCTTCTCGATCATCGGAATCCAGATCAAAGCCGAACTCGGACTGAGCGAGACGCAGTTCGGGCTTCTGGTCGGCGCGCCCGTCCTGACGGGGTCTCTCATCCGTCTGGCACTGGGAATCTGGACTGATCAGATCGGCGGGCGGATCGTCCTGACCCTGGTCATGCTCAGCGCGGCGGCGGCGACGGCGCTGCTTACCTTCGCCCACGACTATCCGACCTTCCTTCTCGCCGCGCTCGGCGTCGGCATCGCCGGCGGCTCCTTCTCGGTCGGCGTCGCCTATGTCTCGCGCTTCTTCCCCAAGGAAAGCCAGGGCACGGCGCTCGGCATTTTCGGAATGGGCAATGTCGGCGCGGCGGTCACCAAGTTCGCTGCGCCGGCCGTCATGGTCTCGTATGGATGGCAGACGGTAGCCTATGTCTGGGCGGCCGCGTTGGCGGTGCTGGCGGTCGTCTTCTACCTGACGGCGCAGGACGACCCCGATCTCAGGGCCCGTCGCGCCGCCAATCTGCCCGCAGCTAGCTTCTGGGCCCAGCTGACGCCGCTCAAGCGCATCCAGGTCTGGCGGTTCGCGCTCTACTATTTCTTCGTATTCGGCGCCTTCGTCGCGCTGGCTCTCTGGTTGCCGCGCTACCTGATGGGCGTCTACGGCTTCGACATCCAGACGGCCGGCATGATCGCGGCCGCCTACTCCATACCCGCGTCGCTGTTTCGCGCCTATGGCGGCGTCCTGTCGGATCGCTACGGCGCGCGCCGGGTCATGTACTGGACCTTCCTCGTCTCGATCGCCTGTCTGTTCGTTCTTTCCTATCCGCCGACGAGCTACGTCGTCGACGGCATCAAGGGACCGATCGAGTTCCGACTCGCGACCTCGCCCGTCTTCTTCATCGTTCTGGTGTTCGTGCTCGGCTTCTTCATGTCCCTGGGCAAGGCGGCTGTCTACAAGCACATTCCGGTCTATTACCCCGACCGCGTCGGTGCGGTCGGCGGCCTGGTGGGCATGATCGGCGGCCTCGGCGGCTTCGTCCTGCCCATCCTCTTCGGCGTGCTCAACGACCTGACGGGCGTCTGGCAAAGCTGCTTCATGGCGCTGTTCGCGCTGACTGCGGTTGCGCTCGTCTGGATGCACATGTCGATCCGCGCGATGGAGCGGGCCGAGGTCGGCGAAGCGCTGGACCGGCTGCCGCAGCTGCCCGAAATGCGCGAGGTCCACCAGCCCGCCCACGCCGGCGCGCTCGCAGGGCATATCATCACCGACTGGGATCCCGAGGACGCGGATTTCTGGCAGGCCAGAGGCCGCGCCGTGGCGCGTCGCAATCTCTGGATCTCGATCCCCGCGCTGCTGCTGTCGTTCGCGGTCTGGATGGTGTGGTCTGTCGTTGTCGCCAAGCTGCCGGCCATCGGCTTTGACTATACGACCGACCAACTCTTCTGGCTGGCGGCGCTGCCGGGGCTTTCCGGCGCGACGCTGCGAATCTTCTACTCGTTCATGGTTCCCATCTTCGGGGGACGCATGTGGACGACGCTCGCGACGTGGTCGCTGCTGATCCCGGCCATCGGCATAGGCGTCGCGGTCCAGAATCCGTCCACGCCCTATGTCGTCTTTCTCGGGCTTGCGCTGCTGTGCGGCTTCGGCGGCGGCAATTTTGCCTCCTCCATGTCGAACATCTCGTTCTTCTATCCAAGGGCCGAGAAGGGAAACGCGCTCGCCCTCAATGCCGGCCTCGGCAATCTCGGCGTCAGCGTCGTCCAGTTCGTCGTGCCGATCGCGATCACGACGTCGATCTTCGGCTGGCTGGGCGGCGATCCCCAGCCCCTCGGCGAGGGCGGCGCGCTCTGGCTCCAGAACGCCGGCTACGTCTTCGTGCCGTTCATCGTCGTCTCGGCCTTCGCCGCCTGGTTCGGCATGAACGATCTGGCGAACGCCAAGGCCTCCTTCGCCGAGCAGGCGGTTATCTTCGAGCGCTCCCACACCTGGATCATGTGCTGGCTCTATACGGGCACGTTCGGCTCGTTCATCGGCTTTTCGGCCGGCTTCCCGCTTCTCTCCAAGACGCTGTTTCCCGAACAGAACGCGCTCGCCTTCGCCTTCCTCGGCCCTCTGGTGGGCGCGGTGTCGCGCTCGCTCACGGGCTGGGTTTCCGATCGCTGGGGCGGCGGCCGGGTCACGCTCATCGTCTTCGCCGCGATGGCAGTGGGCACGCTCGGCGTCCTCTACTTCGTCTGGAACCGCGACGTGCCGGGCGCCTTCTGGGGCTTCCTCGCCACGTTTGTCTTTCTCTTCTTCGTCACCGGCGTCGGCAACGCCTCCACGTTCCAGATGATCCCCGCGATCATGCGTGCGGACATGCCGCGGCTTCTGCCAGACGCCGACGCCGCGCAGCGCCAGCGCCAGGCGGAGAAGGAGTCCGCCGCGATCATCGGCTTCACGTCGGCGATCGCCGCCTACGGTGCGTTCTTCATTCCCAAGAGCTTCGGGTCTTCCATCGCCATGACCGGAGGCCCGGAGGCCGCACTGTGGGGCTTCTTCGGCTTCTACCTCAGCTGCATCGCCGTCACCTGGGTCTTCTACACGCGGCGCGGCGCCATTCTTCACAACGTCGAACGCCGTCTGGCTGCGGCCTGAGCAGGGATCGCCAATGAGCCACTTCCTCGACCGGCTGACCTTCTTCCGCAAGAACGTCGGCAGCTTCTCCGACGGCCACGGCGTCGTCACCGCCGAGGACCGCACGTGGGAGGACGCCTATCGCAACCGCTGGAGTCACGACAAGGTCGTCCGCTCCACCCACGGCGTCAACTGCACGGGCTCGTGCTCGTGGAAGATCTACGTCAAGGGCGGCATCGTCACCTGGGAGACCCAGCAGACCGACTATCCGCGCACCCGCCCCGGCCTGCCGGACCACGAGCCGCGCGGCTGCCAGCGGGGGGCCAGCGCCAGCTGGTATCTCTACAGCGGCAACCGCATCAAGTACCCGCTGGTGCGCAAGCGGTTGCTGAGGCACTGGCGCGCGGCCCGGGCGTCCATGGCGCCGGTCGAGGCCTGGGCCTCGATCCAGGCCGATCCGAAGAAGCGCGCCGACTATGTCGGCATGCGCGGCCGCGGCGGCTTCGTCCGCGCCGGCTGGGACGAAGTCAACGAGATGATCGCCGCCGCCAACGTCTATACGGCAAAGACGCACGGGCCCGATCGCATCATCGGCTTCTCGCCCATCCCGGCGATGTCGATGGTCTCCTACGCCGCCGGCTCGCGCTATCTGTCGCTGATCGGCGGCGTCTGCATGTCGTTCTACGACTGGTACTGCGATCTGCCGGCCTCAAGCCCCCAGACCTGGGGCGAGCAGACCGACGTGCCGGAATCGGCCGATTGGTACAATGCGGGCTTCCTGCTCCTCTGGGGCTCCAACGTGCCACAGACCCGTACGCCCGACGCGCATTTCTATGCCGAGGGGCGCTACAAGGGCATCAAGTCGGTCGTCATCTCGCCCGACTACAGCGAAGCGGCGAAGTTCTCCGACCTCTGGCTGTCGGTGAAGCAGGGCACGGACTCCGCGCTCGGCATGGCGTTCGGTCATGTCATCCTCACCGAATTCCACGTCAGGAACCCCGAACCCTACTTCCTCGACTACGGCCGCAAGTACACCGACTTCCCGTTCCTGGTCCGCCTGAAGGAGTCGAACGGCTGCCTGGTGCCGGACCGCTTCCTCAGGGCCAGTGACTTCGACGCTTCGCTCGGCGAGGACAACAACCCCGACTGGAAGACGGTGGCGATCGACGAGGCCACCGGCGACATCGTCGCTCCCAACGGCTCCATCGGCTTTCGCTGGGGCGAGAAGGGCAAGTGGAACCTCGAAGGCAAGGCCGGCCCGCGCGACGTGACGCTGCGCCTCACGCTGGCCGGCGCGCATGACGGGATGGCGGAGGTCGGCTTTCCCTATTTCGGCGGCCGCGCGACCGAGAACTTCACCAGGACGGCGCATGACGAGGTGCTCCGCCGCAACGTCCCGGCCCGCCGGCTGAAGCTGAAGGACGGCGAGACGCTCGTCGCCACCGTCTACGATCTCTTCCTCGCCAATTACGGCGTCGATCGCGGCTTCGGCGGCGCCAACGTCGCCGCGAGCTACGACGACGACGTGCCCTACACGCCCGCCTGGGCCGAGACCGTAACCGGCGTCAGGGCGCAGGACATCGTCCTGACAGCGCGCGAGTTCGCCTCCACCGCGGCCAAGACCGGCGGCAAGTCCATGGTGATCCTCGGGGCGGGGATCAACCATTGGTACCACATGGACATGATCTACCGCTCGATCATCGCCATGCTCACCATGTGCGGCTGCGTCGGGCAGGAAGGCGGCGGCTGGGCGCACTATGTCGGCCAGGAAAAGCTGCGGCCCCAGCCGGGGTGGACGGCGCTCGCCTTCGCGCTCGACTGGAACCGCCCGCCGCGCCAGATGAACTCGACCAGCTTCTTCTATGCCCATGCCGACCAGTGGCGCTACGAGAAGCTCGCCGCGTCCGAGATCCTGTCGCCGACCGCCCAGGCCGGCGACTGGGACATGAGCTTCATCGACTACAATGTCCGCGCCGAACGGATGGGCTGGCTGCCCTCGGCGCCGCAATTGTCCGTGAACCCGCTCCGGGTCGGGCGCGATGCGGCGGCGTCGGGCCGCCCGGCCGCCCAGTATGTCGCCGAGGGCCTCAAGGACGGCGGCCTGCGCCTGTCGTGCGAGGATCCCGACGATCCCGCGAACTGGCCGCGCAACATGTTCGTGTGGCGATCGAACCTGCTGGGATCCTCGGGCAAGGGCCACGAGTATTTCCTCAAGCACCTGATCGGCGCGCATCACGGCGTGCAGGGCAAGGATCTGGGCGAGGAGGGCGGGGTGAAGCCGCGCGAGGTGCGGTGGCACGAGACCGCGCCGGAGGGCAAGCTCGACCTGCTGGTGACCATCGATTTCCGCATGTCGTCGACCTGCATGTACTCCGACATCGTGCTGCCGACCGCCACCTGGTACGAGAAGAACGATCTCAACACCTCCGACATGCATCCCTTCATCCACCCCCTGACGAAGGCGGTGGATCCCCTCTGGCAGTGCCGCAGCGACTGGGAGATCTTCAAGGGCATCGCCAGGAGCTTTTCCGATCTGGCGCCGGGTCACCTCGGCGTCGAGCAGGACGTCGTCCTGACGCCGCTGATGCACGATACGCCCGGCGAACTCGGCCAGGCCTTCGCGCCGAAGGACTGGAAGAAGGGCGAGATCGACGCGCTTCCGGGCAAGACGATGCCGCAGGTGACGGTCGTCGAGCGCGACTATCCGGGCACCTACAAGCGCTTCACGGCGCTCGGGCCGCTGATGGAGAAGATCGGCAACGGCGGTAAGGGCATCGCCTGGAACACGGCGCACGAAGTCGAGTTCCTGAAATCGCTGAACGGCGTCGTCGCGGAGGAAGGCCCGACCAAGGGCATGGCCCGCATCGACAGCGACATCGACGCCTGCGAGGTGGTTCTGACGCTTGCGCCGGAAACCAACGGCCACGTCGCCGTCAAGGCCTGGCGGGCGCTCTCGCAATCGACCGGCAGGCCGCACGACCATCTCGCCCTGCCGCGCGAGGACGACAAGATCCGCTTCCGCGACATCGTCGCCCAGCCGCGCAAGATCATCTCCTCGCCCACATGGTCGGGCCTGGAATCGGAGCATGTCTCCTACAACGCGGGCTACACGAACGTCCACGAACTGATCCCGTGGCGGACGCTGACCGGCCGCCAGCATCTCTATGTCGATCACGACTGGATGCGCGCCTTCGGCGAAGGCTTCGTCGTCTACAAGCCGCCGGTCGATCTGAAGACCGTTCGCCCGCTTCTCGGCATGAAGCCGAACGGCAACGCCGAGATCGCGCTCAACTTCATCACCCCGCACCAGAAATGGGGCATCCACTCGACCTACACCGACAACCTGCTGCAGCTGACGCTCAGCCGTGGCGGCCCGATCGTCTGGATTTCGGAGACCGACGCGAAGTCGGTCGGCATCGTCGACAACGACTGGATCGAGCTGTTCAACGTCAACGGCGCGCTCAGCGCCCGCGCCGTGGTCAGCCAGCGCATGAAGCCCGGCACCTGCTTCATGTATCACGCGCAGGAGAAGATCATAAACGTGCCCGGGTCGGAGACGACGAAGACGCGCGGCATTCACAACTCGGTCACGCGCGCCGTGACCAAGCCGACCCACATGATCGGCGGCTACGCGCAGCTCTCCTACGGCTTCAACTACTACGGCACGGTCGGCGCCAACCGCGACGAGTTCGTGGTGCTGCGCAAGATGGAAAAGGTCGACTGGATGGACGAGCCGCTCGCTGCGGCCGAAGCGGCAGGAGCATAGCCATGAAGGTTCGCGCCCAGATCGGCATGGTCCTCAATCTCGACAAGTGCATCGGCTGCCACACCTGTTCGGTCAGCTGCAAGAACGTGTGGACCAATCGCGACGGCGTCCAGTACGCCTGGTTCAACAATGTCGAGACCAAGCCGGGGATCGGCTACCCCAAGGAGTGGGAGAACCAGAAGAAGTGGAAGGGCGGCTGGCGGCGCAAGGCGAACGGCCGGATCGCGCCGCGCATCGGCGGCAAGTTCCGCATCCTCGCCAACATCTTCGCCAATCCCGACCTGCCCGAGATCGACGACTACTACGAGCCCTTCACGTTTGACTACGAGCGCCTGCAGTCGGCGCCCGAGTCCAAGGTCGTGCCGGTGGCCCGCCCGCTCAGCCTCATCGACGGCAGGCGGATGGAGAAGATCGTCTGGGGGCCGAACTGGGAGGAGCTGCTCGGCGGCGAGTTCGCGAAGCGGTCCGCCGACGTCAATCTGGAGGGCGTGGACAAGGAGATCTGCGCGCAGTTCGAGCAGACCTTCATGATGTATCTGCCGCGTCTGTGCGAGCACTGCCTCAATCCCTCGTGTGTCGCCTCGTGCCCGTCGGGCGCGATCTATAAGCGCGAGGAGGACGGCATCGTCCTCATCGACCAGGACAAGTGCCGCGGCTGGC
>ERZ761602.4163-NODE-4163-length-19092-cov-15.921416_pt1 | contig 19092 bp, 14 predicted proteins | sample MGYA00512165_ERZ761602 | MGnify/ENA primary metagenome ERZ761602 (study PRJEB28899, sample SAMN02445085) | bioreactor sludge metagenome | biome: EBPR sludge; isolation source: Thorneside wastewater treatment plant | place: Australia: Brisbane, Thorneside... | reverse complement strand
CGTAGCCCGACGTCGACATGCGCACGATCTCCTCCTCCTCGGAGGCGCTCGGGTAATCGACGTCGACCTGGAACATGAAGCGATCGAGCTGGGCCTCGGGCAGCGGATACGTGCCCTCCTGCTCGATCGGGTTCTGCGTGGCGAAGACCAGGAACGGCAGCGGCAGCTCGTGGGTGCGGCCGCCGGCGGTCACCCGGTACTCCTGCATCGACTGGAGGAGCGCCGCCTGGGTCTTGGGCGGCGTGCGGTTGATCTCGTCGGCCAGGACCATGTTGGCGAACACCGGCCCGCGCAGGAAGCGAAAGTTGCGTCGCCCGGTCGCGTGGTCCTCCTCGAGGACCTCGGTGCCCGTGATGTCGGCCGGCATGAGGTCGGGCGTGAACTGGATGCGCTGGAACGTGAGGTTGAGGGTCTCGGCCAGGGTCGAGATGAGCAGCGTCTTGGCCAGGCCCGGCACGCCGACGAACAGGCAGTGCCCGCGCGCGAACAGCGCGGTGAGCAGGTGCTCGATCACGCGGCGCTGGCCGACGATGCGCTTGTCGATCTCGGTGACGATCTGGTGGTGCGCGGCGGCGATCTCGGCGACCGCGCGCAGGTCGTTGGCCCGCTGCTCCTCCTCGGACACGGGCGACGAGCCGACGGCGGCCGCCACGGTCGTCACCGGCTCGTCGAGCTCGGACGGCGGCGACCCCAGGATCTCGGTGGGGGAGGTATCGAGCTCGGACGTGGCGCGGTAGGGCTTCATGGTTCAGTTGCGCAGTCGGTCGCAGGCGGCGCGTTCGCGGCGGGCGGTCGCCGCGGCGCCGAGGTGGTCGTAGGCGTCGGCCAGGCCACACCTTACCGCCGGATCGAACGGAGAGACACGCAAGGCTTGCTCGAACGCCGCGCGGGCGCCGGCGTGGTCACCGCCCCTGGCGAGGGCGACGCCCAGGGTGACCGCGGGGACCGCGTCGTGCTCGTCGAGGGCCACCAGCGGACGCGCGATCGCGATCGCCTTGTCGTACTGGCCGAGCTCGACGTACGTGCGGGCGAGCTTGCCGGCGATGTACGGATCGGGCGTGCCGCCGGTGGCGGCCAGCGCCTTCTCGTACTCGATGGCGGCGGCCGCGACCATGCCGCGCGCGCGGAGCATGCCGCCGAGGCGCGCGAAGCGACGGGCGCGCGCGTTGGCGACCTCGTCGACGCCGACGTTCTCGTCGTCGCCGCCGCCCTTCTCGAAGCGCACCCGGCGGTGGCCGCCGCCCGCGGCCTTGCCGGCCGAGAGGTCGAGCGTACGCAGGTGCGCCTTCCACTCCTTCTCGGCCTTGGCCCACGTCGAGCCGACGACTTCGCCGACGGCGCGGCGCGCGCTCTTGCCGTCCTTCTGCATGGCGAGCACCTGGCGGAGGCCAGCGTAGCCGACCTTGCCGTGCAGCCACGCGACCAGCGTGTACACCTCGACGTAGGCCAGGGCCGCCGCCTCCTGGCTGGGCAGCTTGGCCATCGACGGGTGCATCGCGTCGAGGTCGATGAGGCGGCGGCGGGCGAGCGCGTTGCCCAGGAGCTGCTGATCGGACGCGCCCAGCGCGCCCGACGGCGCCGCGCGCCAGCGGGTCTGCTCGAAGCGCGCGAGCCCCTCGTGTAGCCACACCGGCACCGTGTCGTTGGTGGCGTGCGCGATCACGTGGTGCGTGTACTCGTGCGCGAGGGTGTCCATCCACGGATAGCCGGTGATCGTCGCGCGCGGCGTGACGATCATCAGCTTCTCGTACTTGGCGAGCGCGATCGTGCCGGTGGTCTCGATCTCCTCCTCGGTCAGAGTCGAGACCCGCGCGAGGTCCGCGGGCCGGGTGAGGATCTCGACGCGGACCTTGCCGCTCGGGCGCCAGCCGAGGTCGTCGCCGATCGTCTCCCACGCGGCGTCGAGCACCTCGCCGGCGAGGTCGACGATCACCTCGTCGGGCCCGGGCTGGTAGGAGATGACGAAGCGCCCCTTCGGCGAGTCCTTCTTCGCGAACGAGGCGGTGACGTCGCGCGTGCGCGTCGCCAGCGTGCGGGTCTGGCCGGCGAGCCCGCCGAGCGTGTCGTCGGGGACCTTGGCGAGCCGGTCGATCGCGCCGGCGTAGTCGCCCTCGAGGAACGCGAGCTCGGCCTGGAGCCACTTCACCTCGGCCGCGTCGGGCGACCGCTTGAGCAGCTCCGCGATCAGCGGCCGGGCCTCGTCGATCCGCGACGTCGACAGGAGGCGCGCGGCCTTGAGCGCGTCGCCGGTCACCGTGCGATCACGCCGCGCCTCGGCGGCCGGGGCGACCGCGAGCAACGCCGCGGCGACGAGCAGGAGTCGCGCCCTCATCGGATGAGCTCCTCGTAGTAGCGTCGCACCTGCTCGTCGTAGCCGGCGGGCGCGCGCCGCTTCATCGCCTCGAGCAGCTCCTCGCGGAAGCGCTCGGGTGCCCGGTACTCGTCGGCGCCGGGGATGCGCACGGGCTCGTCGCCGTTGCGAGGGTCGCCCTGCGACTGCGCCTGGCGCGCCGCCTTCTGCGCCTCCTGGCGCGCGCGCTCGAGTGCCTCGGCCGCCGACCGCGCCTCGTCACGCGCGCCCGACGGGTCGCGCTTGCCCATGCGTTGCTCGGCGTTGTCCATGGGCGCCGTCGCTTCACCGACCCGCTGGCTGATCGACTCGCCCGCGGTGCCGGGCATCCCCGGCGTCGTGCGCGCGCGCTCGGCGAGCCGCTTGGCGCGATCGCGGTTCATGCCCTGCCGGCGGCGTAGCGAATCCATCCGCCGCTTGTCGTCGCGGCTCATGATCTGATCGGGCGAGGGCGTCATCGCCTCGAGCTCGCTGACCAGCTTGTCCGCGAGCGGGTGCGCGCCCTCGACCGCGTCGAGCGCGTCCGACGTGGCCTCGGCCCACGGCGAGCTGGGGTCGTCGGACAGGGCGGCGTCGAGCTCGCCGGCGACGGTCTCGAGCGACTGCCGCGCCTGCCGCGCCATGCCGAGGGCCTCGGCGATGTCGCCGTCCTCGAGCATGCGCTCCAGATCGGTGAGCCGCTTGTCGACGATCTCGAGCTCCTCGCGCGCGAACGGCGTGAGGCCGCCGTCGGGCACGTGGTCGAGCTTCTCCTGCAGCCGATCGACCGTCGCGCCCAGCCGGCGCTGAGCGCCGCGCGCGAGGTCGTGCATGAGGTCGTCGGCGCGGTCGGCGTAGCTCTCGAAGATGCGATCGGCCTCGGCCGCGATGTCGGCCTGGTCGCGGGTGACGTCGGCGAGCTCGTCCATCAGCTCGTCGAGCTTCTTCTCGCCGTCGGAGAACCGGTCGCCGCGCAGGTCGCGGAGCGCGTCCTCCATCGCCGTCGCCGCGTCGGAGAGCCCGCGCTGGCATCGCTCCAGCGCCGCCTGCGCCGCCTTGGCGTCACCTTTCTCGACCAGCCGCCGGACCTCGGCGAGGCAGTCCTCGCTCCGCTGGTCCTGCAGCGCCTGCGCGTGCACGAACTGATCGAGCACGTCCTCGGCGATGCGCTGTCGCTTGGACGCGAGCTCGGCGATGCGCTGCTCGACGGCGCGGATCTGGCGGAGGATCTCGGCCTTCAGCTTGTCGTCGCCGGTGCGGGCATACTCGGCCAGGAGCTCCGCGAGGCGCTTCTGGTGCGCCTCGATCTCGTCGGCGACGTCGAGCATCCCCTCCATCTGCTCGCGCTCGAGCCAGTCGGCGAGCGTCAGCGCGTCGTCCTCGAGCTCGCTCACCGCCTGCTTGTCGACCGCATGCCAGCGCGTCGGCGCCAGGCGGGGCGGTTGCCCGCCGCGCCGGCTCGCCGCGGCGATCGTCGCGTGCTCGCGCTCGAGCTGTCGCGCCTCGAGATCGACGAGCTTGTCGATCCGGCCGCGCATCGCGTCGAGCGCCTCGCGCAGCCCCTTGTCGGCCAGCGCGTCGCCCTCGTAGGCGGCCGCGAGCGTGCCCAGCTCGACCGTGATGTCCGCGAGCTGGCGGTGGAGCTCGTCGCGCGGCGGCGCGCCGGGATCGGTCGACGTGAGCCGATGACCGAGCGCGCGGAGGACCTTCTCGGCGAGCTCGGCCTGGCGCGCGAGGTGCTGCTCGTGGCGCTCGCGGGGCGAGAAGACGCGCAGCCGCATCGCGCGCGAGCGGCCGACGTTGGGCCCGTCGACGGCGTCGTTGTCGACCGCCTCGAGGTGGTAGCTGACGATCGCGCCCGGCGGCAGCGCGACCTCGGCGAGGTCCCAGACCACCTTGCCCTGGGCGCGTCCCCGCGGTTCGGCGAAGCTGGCGAGCACCTTGCGCTCGAGCTTGCCGCCGACCTCCCACACCAGCTCGATCTTGCCGACGCCGAAGTCGTCCTCGACGACGTACGCCAGCTCGATCCGCTTCATGTCGGTGACGTCGAGCTCGTCGGCGGGGGCGTAGAGCTCGACCGTCGGCGCCTGATCGGGCTCGAGCTCGATCACGTGCGCGATCGCCTCGATCGTCCGCCGCCCGCCTGGCCGCTCGCTCTGGAAGCGATAGCGCGCGGCGCCGGTGATCGTGAGCTCGCCGGTGAGCTCACCGGTCGCGCTCGCCGCGAGCGGCACGATCTCGGGCTCGGCGCCCTCGCGTTCGAGCACGATCGAGATCTCGCCGCCCGGCTCGAGCGCGCGGGTGACGAAGCGCGCGCGCGTGCCGGCGAGGGCGCGGAAGTCGCCGGCCGTCGACGGCAGGTGCAGCGGCGGTCGGCGGCTGTACGCCGGCGGCGTGAGCAGGATGCCGAGATCGCCGACCAGCGGCACCGACGACTGGGCGGCGCCGCCGAACGGGCTCGCCGGCGCCTCGCGCAGCCGGCGCCAGCCGTCGGCGATCGCGTCGGTGGCGAAGACGAGGAGCGCGGCGTGGACGAGCGCGAGGGTCAGGGCGGCGAGGGCGCCGCGCCGGAGCCACCGGCGGTCGAGGAGGGCGGGCGCGCGGAGCTGCGACACGCGCTCCGCGGTGACCTCGGTCAGCGCGGCGACGAGCGCCGGCGACGGGGACGTGGGCGTGGTGGGCGCGGCGTTGAGCTCGACGGTGGAGAGCAGATCCGACGCGAGGAAGCTCGAACGCTGCTTGTCGCGCGCGCCGACCCAGCGCGCGACGGCCGTGTCCGCGCGCCAGCGACGCGCGGGCGCGATCACGCCGAGGACGAGCGCGGCGACGAGCCCGAGCCCGCCGACCAGCCCGGCGATCGCGACCATCGCCATCGCGGTGGGGCGCGACGGCTCGAGCGCCCAGCCGGCGAGCGGCAACGCCAGCGCGAGCACGCCCGCGAGCACGAGCACGCCGACCGCGCTCATCGTCAGCGCATGGCGGCGCAGCTGGCGGCGGACCGTGGCCAGGAACGAACGAATGGAAGCGAGCGAAGGCGACACCCCGAGCCCAGGGAGTCTAGCGCGCCGATCGCGCACATGAGAGAGGGATCTGGCGACGACACCGACACGGCGGCGGGACAGGGGCGCGACGGTGTTATAACCGCCGCGGTGAGCAAGAGGGCCGACTCAGCGGCCGCGCGCCCCTCGGGCGACGCGGGCGACGACCGCGAGATGGTGGCCCGGGCGCAGAAGGGCGATCGCGCCGCCTTCCGCGTCCTCTTCGAGCGGTACAGCCGGCGGGCGTACTCGCTGGCCATCGGCGTCGTGCGCAACCCCGACGACGCCCTCGACGTCGTGCAGGACGCCTTCATCAAGGCGCACCGCCACCTCGACAAGTTCGAGGGGCAGGCGAGCTTCTACACGTGGCTCTACCGCATCGTCATGAACCTGGCGATCGACCACATCCGCAAGAACCGGCGTCAGAAGGTGGTCGACTTCTCGGACGGCACGCTCGACGAGAACGGCATCGGCGAGGACTCTCTAATCCCTCGGATTATCGGGGGAAATCCCGGCCGAGCGCTGCTGGACCGGGAGATCCGGGACCGGATCGCGACGGCGCTCGACGAGCTCTCCGACAACCACCGGGCCGTGCTCGTCATGCGCGAGCTGGAGGGCCTTTCCTACGAGGAGATGGCGCAGGTCATGGGGTGCAGCAAGGGCACCATCATGTCCCGCCTGTTCCACGCCCGCCGCAACATGCAGAAGCGGCTGGTCGACCTCTACGATCGTCCGGCCAACGCCGCTGGAGACCCGGCGGACGGCGGCGGCGAGCCAGCTGATCCACCAGCTGATCCGCCAGGTGATCGGGAAGTTCGCCGGGGCATTGAATCAAAGGCAGAGGACCCCTCGTCATAGTATCGACACCGCGTCTCGTAACCTCCCAGAGCATTCCCGTGTCCAATCCCTCCGACTCAGAGCTCATGATGCTCGCCGATGGCGAGCTCGACGCCGCCGAGGCGCGCGCGCTGGAGCGCGCCGCGGGTCCGACCGGCACCGTCAAGGTGGCGGCCGTGCGCGAGGTCGGCGAGCTGGTGCGAGGCCACCTCGAGCTGGCGGCGGATGACGCGGAGGAGCGGTTGAGCGGGCTCTGGGATCTGGTGGAGCGCCGGCTCGATCAGCCGCAGCCGGAAGGTGCCGCCGCGCGGCCGGCACGCGCCGCGGCCCGGGAGCCCGGCGTCTGGTCGCAGCTGGTGCGCTGGTTCGACGGCCACCGCGCGCACCTCCTGACCGGCGCGCTCTCGGCGGGCGCGGTCGCGGCGCTGGCGATCGTGCTGCGCGAGGAGCCGCGGGTCGAGATCCGGACCGTCGAGGTGCCGGCCAAGGTGACGCCGGGCGATGGCGGCACGGGCGGCAGCGGCGGCACGCAGGATCCGGTGGTGCTCGTCGCGACCCCGCCCGAGGTGGAGTCACTCGAAGTCAACGGAGGCACCGGTACCGTGTTCACGATCCAAGACGACGACGGCGGGTCCGAGACCGCCGTCATCTGGGTGACCCCCGACGACGTGCTGGAGGGGATATGAAGACGCGCTCGCTCCTGACCACCTCCGCGCTCGCGCTGTGCGTGACCATCGGCGTCCTTGCGCTCACCGCACCGGCGGCGTCCGCCGACGCGCCCATCGCCTGCGCCGTCGTCGAGATCGAGGCGTCGACGAGCGACGCCCCGTCGATCGCCGCCGAGCTGCGGCCGCTCGAGAAGAAGCTCAAGAAGCCGCCGTTCTCGTCATGGAACACCTTCAAGCAGCTCGGCGCCCACGAGGTCTCGCTCGAGCCGATGAAGGCGAGCACCCTCACCCTGACCCACGGCAAGGCGCAGCTCCTCCTGCGCGAGGTGACCGCGCGTGGTCAGAAGAAGAAGACGCGCATCTCGCTCGGCATCAGCGTCGATGACGGCGAGGGCAAGCGCGTCCTCGACTCCAAGGTGGCGGTCGACGCGGGCGACTACCTCGTCGTGGGTCGCTCGCTCAAGGGCAACCGCGGTCATCTGATCGCGATGCACTGCAAGCCCTGAAGATCACGACGTAGGGGGCTGTAGGCGCCGTCGTCGGCGGATGAACCGCGCCGCGCCGGGCGTCGCACCCGAGTGTGGTATGTGGAGACCGACGTGTCCGGTACGCGCCTGTCGTTCCTGAACACGCGGCTCAAGCGACGTCTGGTCATCGCGGGAGGCGCCGTGGTCGGCCTCTGTGCCCTCGTCGCGATCGGCCTCTGGGTCGTGTATCCGCGCGTCGGCGCCTGGTACGTGCGATCGAAGGTCGTGCCCAGGCTCGAGGCCAGGCTGGGGCGCACGGTCGCGATCGGTGACATCGACATCTCGCTCGGTCACGCGGTCCTGCGTGACATCACGGTGCGCGGCGCCGGCGACAAGGACGCGCCGCTCGTCCGGCTCGATCGCGTTGAGGTCACGTTCGACACGTGGAGCTCGCTCCGCGCCAGCGCCGAGATCGATCGCATCGCCGTGACCGGTGGCGCGGTGTCGCTGCGGCGCGCCGCCGACGGGACGACCAACATCGGCGATCTGCGGGAGCGGCTCACCGGCGGCGGCGGAGGGACGACGAGCGGCGGTCGCGGCGGCGGGATGTCGAGTCTGCGGCCCCGGATCGCGACGGTCGGCGGGATCGCGCTCGCGATCGACGACGAGGAGCACCGGGTGCACGGCGGCGCCGCGGAGCTGGCCGGCACGTTCGAAGGCGGGCGCGCCGCGCTGACGATCGACCGGATCGCGATCGACGCGGAGATCGGGCAGTGGCTGCGTCTGGGCTTCGGCGCGACCGGCGCGAACCTCGGCGACGCGCTCGGCGAGCCGCTCGACCCGGGCGTCGACGGTGCGGCGGGCGACGTTCCGGATCCCGACGAGGCGGTGGCGGTGCCGGTGGCGGCGCCGTCCGGCCCGGTGCGCGTGCTCTCGGCGGCGAAGGTGACGATCACCAGCGACGGGGGCGCGAAGCAGGTCGTGATCGACGGCGGCGAGCTCACGCCGTGGAAGGGCCTCGCGCTCACCGGCGTGACCGGGACGCTGCGCGAGGCCGACGATGATGGACGGCTGGTCGTCTCGCTCGACGGCGGCTACGGCGGGGTCGCCGAGAAGCTGTGGACCGCGAGCGGGTGGCTCGACACCGGCACCGGGCACGGCGAGATCGCCCTGCGGGCCGAGCGCTTCAGCCTCGACCGGCTGCGGCCGATCCTCGAGAAGAGCTCGCTCGTCGACTACCAGAAGACCACGGTCGACGCGGCGCTCACGCTGACCTTCGCCGGCGAGGTCACCGGCTTCGTCGGCGGCTTCCACCTGCACGACCTGACCGTGGGGCACCCCATGCTCGCCGACCGACCGGTGCCGGATCTCGACGTGTCGGGCGACATCGCCGGCTCGGTCGACCGGCGCACGCGGACGCTGGCGCTCACCCGTGGCGACTTCGTCTCGCGCGAGATGGCGTTCCAGCTGACCGGCACGGTCGCCATGCCCGGCGGGGTGACGCCCGCGGGCGGTACGCGCGAGCGCGCGGCGATCACGGCGCGCTTCGTGATCCCGCCCTTGCCCTGCCAGAAGGCGCTGGCGGCGTTCCCGCCCGAGATGACGCCGTACATGCAGGGGTACAAGCTCAAGGGCACGTTCTCGACCGATCTCGCGGTCGCGATCGACCTCGCGGATCTCGAGGCCACCCGGCTCGACGGCTCGGTCGCGCTGCGTGCGTGCCGCATCCTCGAGACGCCCGAGGAGATGGAGCGGTTGAAGGAGACGTTCGAGCACTTCGTCGAGGTCGAGCGCGACCAGTGGGTGGGGTTCATGATCGGCCCCGAGAACCCCGACTTCGTGCCGATCACCGACGTCTCGCCGCACCTCCTCAACTCGTTCATGACGACCGAGGACTCGGCGTTCTACAAGCACAAGGGGTTCATCACCAAGGAGTTCCGCAGCGCGCTCATCAAGAACCTCGACGCCGGCTACTTCAAGTACGGCGCCTCGTCGATCACGATGCAGACGGTCAAGAACGTCCTCCTCTACCGGGAGAAGACCCTGTCGCGGAAGCTGCAGGAGCTCTTCCTCACGTACTCGATCGAGCAGGTGCTCGAGAAGGATCGGATCTTCGAGATCTACGTGAACGCGATCGAGTACGGCCCGGGGCTCTACGGCATCGGTCCCGCGGCCCGCCACTACTTCGGCAAGGAGGCCCGCTACCTCACGCCCAAGGAGGCGGCCTTCTTCTCGTCGATCCTGCCGTCGCCCAAGGCGCGCTACCGCCAGTACTGCAGCGGCACGCTGACCAGGTGGACGGGCTCGAAGATCGACCGCATCCTCGGGCTCATGCTGAAGCGCGGGCGCCTGACCCAGGAGGAGTACGACGCCGCGATCATGCAGCCCCTGGTCTTCGTCAAGGACGGCACCGAGACCGAGCAGGAATGCAACAAGCGCGTCAACCGCGCGCTCAAGAACGCGCGCCCGACCAACCCGCTGAAGAAATGATCGAGCCGATCGCGAGCGTGCTGCGAGGCCGGCGCGTCGTCGTGCTCGCCGGCGCCGGCCTCTCCACCGAGTCCGGCATCCCGGACTACCGCGGCGCGGGACGTTCGCCCCGCCGCTCGATCCAGTTCCGCGAGTTCGTGCAGAGCGCGGCGGTGCGCCAGCGCTACTGGGCGCGAGCCGCCGCCGGCTGGCCGGTGATCGCCGCGGCGCGCCCCAACGCCGCCCACCTCGCGCTGGCATCGCTCGAGGCGCGCGGCGTCGTCGCCGGCACGATCACCCAGAACGTCGACGGGCTGCACGTGGCCGCCGGCGCGCGCGAGGTCGTCGAGCTCCACGGCGCCCTGGCCCGGGTCCGTTGCCTCGACTGCGACGCCACGATCGCGCGCGCGGCCATGCAGGAGCGGCTCGTCCTCGCCAACCCGCAGCTCACCGAACGCGCCACCGCCGCCGCCGCGCCCGACGGCGACGCCGAGCTGTCCGACGTCGCCGACTTCGTCGTCCCGGCGTGCCTCGCGTGCGGCGGCGTCCTCAAGCCCGACGTCGTCCTCTTCGGCGAGAACGTCCCGGCCGCCACCGTGGCGAGCGCCTGGGCGCTCTTCGACCGCGCCGAGGCGCTCCTCGTCGTCGGCTCCTCGCTCGCGGTCTTCTCCGGCTATCGCTTCGTCGTGCGCGCCGGCGAGCGACAGGTCCCGATCGCGATCGTCAACCTCGGCCCGACCCGCGGCGACGCCCTCGCCGCCGCCAAGCTCGAGGCCTCGCTCGGCGCCGCGCTGCCGACCCTCGCCGCCGCGCTCTGATCCGATCCGAGCTGGCTACGCCTTCTCGGTGCGATTGCGGCCCAGCGCCTTGGCGCGGAGGAGCGCGTCGTCCGCGCGCCGCAGGAGGTCGTCGACGTCACCTTCCCGGATCGTGGTCGCGACGCCGAGGCTGGCGGTGATCGTGACGCTCTCCCCGTCGAACTGGAAGGGACGGTCCGCGAGCCGCGTGCGGCAGCGCTCGGCGACCTCGTACGCCCCGTCGAGGTCGGTCATGGGCAGGAGGATGCCGAACTCCTCGCCGCCGTAGCGCGCGATCATGTCGGCGTCGCGGATCGCCTCGCCGAGGACGCCGGCCGCGTGGCTGAGCGCGCGATCGCCGATCAGGTGACCGAAGCGATCGTTGATCGACTTGAAGTGGTCGAGGTCGATGATGATGAGCGACGTCGGCGTGCCGTAGCGGCGGCCGCGCGCGAGCTCGCGCCGGGAGACGTCGAACAGCAGGCGGCGGTTGGCGACGCCGGTGAGCGGGTCGGTGGACGCCAGCCGCTCGAAGCGCGCCTCGCGGTCGCGCCAGCGCTCGATGATCCACATGATGATGACGAACGTGAGCCCGCTCATGAGCGTCGTCGACACCGCGCCGCGTACGATCGCCTCCTGCTCGACGCGGACGGCGCGGGCGGCGGGGCCGAGCAGGGTGCCGTCGAAGGCGCCGTCGGCGATCGCGATCGCGCCGGCGATCACCAGCACCGCGTAGACGAAGGTGCCGCCGAGCGAGACCCAGCGGGGGAAGACGACGTAGCCGATGACCGCGCCGCCCAGGAAGCCGATCCAGCCGGGTGCGCCGAAGGGCCCGGTGAGCAGGGTGAAGGCCGCGAGCGTGATGGCGTAGAGGACGACGGTGGCGATCGCGAGCAAGAGACCGTCGCCGTCGCGTCCACGCGCCACCCGCGCGATCACCGCGAGCGTGGTCCAGGCGACGAACGCCGCGACGTTGAAGCCGACGAGGTCCGCGGCCTCGCTCTCGGGCGGCAGGAACGGCCAGCCGCCGAGCACCTGGGCCGCGCCGATGAGGAACGTGGTCGCGCACAAGAGCAGCGCGATCGCGTAGCAGCGATCGGACATCCGCCACGAGAGCGGATTCCCCAGGCGACGGCGGCGCACGACCGGCGAGTCCATGATGTCGACGGTCCGCCTCCCGGACAGTCGCGGCGCGGAGTATATGCGCTGACCCTGATTCGAGACCAGGAAGGTGGCGGGGTGCGCGGATGTGCGCGGGAGGCGGGGCGCGAACGCGACTCGCGCTACGGGAACAGCGCGCCGTAGGCGGCCGGGTTGTCGGCGTCGGGGTCCGGCAGCTGCGCGAAGTCGTCGTACGGCCGCGGATCGGTGTTGCCGGCGGTCTGGTTCGTGACCAGGTCGATCACGTACGACGTCAGGGTCACCGCCGGCGGCGCGTCGACGTCCATCGCGTCGGTCTCGGCGTCGGGCCGCGGGCCGTCGGTGCCTCCGCCACCTTCATCGTCGCCGCCGCAGGCGGCGAGGCCGAAGCCGACGGCGAGCGCGATCGCCGCGAGACGTCGCGGCGACATCACGGCGACCCCGGGCGCGGGTGGTTGAGGTAGGGGAAGCCGGCGAGGAACGACGACGCCGTGCCGATGAAGGCGCCATCGACGATCGGCGCGCCGCCCGCGGGGGCGTCGCCCGTCGGCGCGAGGTACCCGACGGCGACGCGCAGCGCGATGTCGGTCACGTCGTCGGCCGGCCGGCGGCCGTTGGGGAAGCCGGCCGGATCGCAGCCCGCGTTCTGCAGATCGAGGGCGCCGCCGGTCGCGGTGCGGTCGAAGCAGAGCGCGGCGCCGAAGGTGTTCTGCGACGCGGCGGCGGTCGCCGCGATGCCGAAGTTGAGGCGCAGCATCTCCGATGGGGTCGCGCCGGTGTGGTTCACGTTCGGCACGCCGGTGAGGAAGGCCGCGACGAGATCGGTGCGCGGGAAGTTGTTCGGCGCCGGCAGGGTGGCCGCGCCGTAGAGGATCTCGAGCAGCTCCGGCAACGTCGGGTGGGTGACGTAGTCGGCGAACTGACCGTCGCCGCTCGGCTCGGAGCTGTTGAAGCGATCCTTGTCCTTGAGGCCGATCACGACCTCGTTGACCAGCGGCATGCCGAGGCGCGATACCTGCACCCACGGGCCGCCCTCGCGGGCGGGGTTCTCGTAGGTCGCGGTCGGGTTGATGACGCGCGCCTGGCGCACGCTCGCCGTCGTCCAGCCGCCGATGATCGTGTCCTGCGCGTTCTCGCCCAGGCACGACGCCGGCACCTCGATGGCGATCGTCGTGACGTTGGCCGACGCGATCGTGTTCATGCCCTGATCCTGGGCGCCGAGCGGGTTGGCGGTGCCGCCCGAGCCGCTCATGTTGACGAGGTCGAAGATCTGGCCGAGGTTGACGGCGAACGGCTCGGCGCGCTGGCCGACGAACACGCGCGGCGTCGTCGAGGCGGGTGGCGTGCAGCCCGGGATCGTGACGTTGTAGACATGGGCCGCGGCGTAGGCCGCGTAGTCGGGGAAGGTCTTGGTGCCGATGTTGTCGACCGGCTTCTTGAAGGTGCCGCCGCCACCCGTGGCGGTGACGTCCTGCGCCGTGCCGGTGCGGCGATCGCCGCGGATGACCTTGACGGTGTAGGTCTCCTGAACGTTCTGGTCGGCGTCGAACGTCGCGCCGGCCGTGATCGCGCCGATGTTCGACAGCGGCACCGCCACGGTGCGCTGGTTGCCGCTCGGCCCGACGGTCAGCGCGAGCCCGTTGCCCGATGACGCCAGCGCCGAGTCGAAGTCGAACTGGAACGTGAGGTCCTCGGCGGCGTCGCCGTCGTTGTCGACGTGGATCTCGTAGATCGCGTCGGGGTCCATCGTGAAGTAGTTGGGTCCGCCGTACGCGGCCTGGAGCGGGATGTAGTTGGCGATGAAGGTGACGTAGCCCTCACGCCCGCTCTCGTAGCTGCGGAACATGTAGAAGTCGGTGCCGTCCACCTTCGGGTTCTTGGTGATGAACGGCGCCTCGCGGTGCGATGACGCGCGTCCCTGGTGCAGTGGGAGTGCGGCCGCCGCGAGTAGCAGCGCCCCTCCGATCCATCGTTTGCGCATGAGTCCTCCTGTTGATTCACATCGTGCGGAACGCCTGCTCCGCGCGCCGGGCGACATCGCCCAGCGCCGAGCCGGCGTGGTGACCGAGAGCGAGCGTGGTGGCGCCACGCACGTGGATGACGCGGGTGAGCTCGGGGATGCGGAAGCGCTCCTCGACGAACGCGCGCCCGGCGGCGGCCGAGGCCGGCGAGTCGTACTCGCACACGGCGACCGAGAGGCCGGTGGCGGTCTGGCCGCCGACGCAGTACGCCGCCTTGACCGTCATCGCGACGTACTGCTTCTGCTCCGCCAGCTCGATCCCGGCGGCGGCGAGCGACGCGAGCACGTCCTCCGCGCGCGGCGCGCCCGGCACGGTCGTGGGGCGGTGCGCCGCCTCGTACTGCAGGCGACCGGCGACGGTCTTCATCGACTCGGCCGACACGCGATCGCTCGTGACGGCGAGCTGGTCGAGGCGCGCCATCGTGGACACGTGGGCGGTGGGCGCGGCCGGCGCGGGCGCGGGCGCCGGCGTCGGCGGTGGCGGTGGCGGTGGCGGCGCGGGCTCGCGGCAGGCCGCCGCCAGCGCCACCCCGAGGATGGGTAGCCAGGTTCGCATCGAGACTCCTTTTCGTGGCGTCAGGTCAAGAGGCGCTCGACCGACCAGTGGGTCGCGAGCGCGCAGGTGGCAGCGGAGCCGGTCACGAGCAAGACGCGATACGCGGCGGTCCGGCGCAGGGCGTACGCGAGCGGCATGAAGGCGAGGACGATCGCGGCCTGGCCGAGCTCCACGCCGAGGTTGAAGCCGAGGAGGGCGGCGACGAGCCCGTCGCCGGGCAGGCCGACGTCGGCGACCACGTTGGAGAAGCCGAAGCCGTGCAGCAGCCCCAGCGCGAAGGCGACCGCCCAGCGTGCGTCGATCACACGCACGAGGTTGTTGGCGGCGGCGAGCGCGACCGAGACGGCGATCGCGGTCTCGATGAAGCGCGCGGGCAGGCGCACCCAGCCGACCGTCGAGAGGACGAGCGTGATCGAGTGGGCGAGCGTGAACGCGGTGACGACCTCGAGGACGTCGCGCACGATCGTGCCGAGGTCGTCGGCCGGCTCCCAGCGCCGTCGGTAGACCGCGGGCAGGAGCAGCGCGAGCAAGAACAGGATGTGGTCGACGCCGATCCAGATGTGCCAGACGCCCTCGCGGACGAAGCCGAGCACGTCGACGCCGTCGCCGGCGTCGAGGGTCAACGGGCCCGGACCGCGGGCGATCGCCGCCGCGGTGCCGCGCGCACCGTCGACGCGGACCAGGCCGCGGTGGGTGGCGTCGACGTCGAAGAGCGCCCGGTAGTCGACGGTGAGCGGCGCGGCGTCGCCCGGGCAACGGGCGGTGACGGCGACGGCGACGTGGGGGCCATCGGCGCGGTCGATGGCGGTCAGCGCGCCGGTCGCGAGCGGACAGGCGCCGGCCGCGGTCGAGAGGCGCACGCGGTCGGCGACGTAGGCGCGGATGGCCGCGTCGTGGCGGAGGACCTCCGACCAGCGGAGTCGGCCGTCACCATCGTCGAGCCCGAGCGCGTCGTGGAGATCGCGGGCGGCGAGGTCGACGCGGCCGCGCACGGTCGCGCCCTCGGCGCGCAGCTCGACGTAGCCGTCGGAGAGCGTGTGGGCGTCGGCCACGCCGGCGAGGGCGACGGTCATCGCGACCCAGACGGCGATGCTCGCGCCGAGCGCGGCCGGCCGCGCGGTCACGGGCGTCCCTCCAGCCGCGCTCGCGCACGGGCGAGGACGGCGTCGTCGATGCGCGCGTCGTCCATCCACGCCACGACCGGCGCCGCGGCGCCTCGATCGCCAGCCGCCGCGGCGGCTTCGAGGAGGACCCGGGCGTCGGCGGCCTCGCGCTGCAAGGCCCAGTTGTCGACGGCGGCGCGCAGCGCCTCGGCCGGATCCGGCGCGACGTCGAGGAAGTAGCGTGCGCGCTCGCGCAGGTGGGTGGTGTCGCCGCGCGCGAACGCGGCGTCGAGCCCGCGCCGGACGATCGCGGCGTGCGCGTCGGCGCCCACGTGTCCCGCGGCGCGCGCGGCGACGGCCAGGCGCAGCCGCAGCGGATCGGGCTCGGCGTGTGGGTCGAGCAGGGCGACGGCCTCGCCGGCGCGGCCGCCGTCGACGAGGAGCTCGGCGAGCGCGCCGAGGGTGTAGACGTCGCCGGGCGCGAGCGCCAGGGCGCGGCGGAGATGAGCCTCGGCGGCGGCGTCGTCGCCGGCGGCGCGCGCGAGCTCGCCCAGGGACGTGGTCGCCCACGCGGCGCCCGGGTGGCTGGGCGGCAGCGCGCCGACGAGCGCGGCGAGGCGCGCGTACGCGGCGCGAGTTCCGCCGTCTCGCGTCGCGAGCGGCGCGGCGCATGCCGCCGCCCACGGCTCGCCGACGAGCGCCCCGACCCGGGCGCAGTCGGCGAGCGCCGTCGCGGCGTCGCCCGTGACCGTCGCCACGACCGCGCGCGTGAGCCGTGCCTGCCCGTCGTCCGGAGTCCGGGCGATCAGCGCGTCCAGGTCTGCCCGCGCGCCGGCGAAGTCGTGCAGCGACTGCCGGATCGTGGCGCGCAGGAGCAGCACCTCGGCCGAAGGCGCGGCGTCGTCCCACCACGGGGCGAGCGCGGCCTGCGCGCGGCCGAGGTGGCGCGGATCGCCGCTCGCGCGCGCCAGCTCGACGTGCGCGCGGGCGCGCAGCACAGCGTCCTTCGACCCGGCCTCGGTGGCGCTCGTCCTTCGCTCAGGACGAACGTAGGGCTCAGGACGAACGGTGGTGAGGACGTCCTCCCCGCGCGGCGTCCATCCCGCCACCGTACGGGCCCGCGCCGGGGCGACCAGCGCAGCCGACGCGGCGAGCACCGCGGCCAGCCCGATCGCACCCGCCGCGAACGCGAGCGGCTTGCCCCGCACCTTCCTGAATCGGTCCACGCCGCCCTTACGAGCAGACAACCCGCGCGGATCGACCCCGGTGTCGGAGGGGCACTTCCCGAGGCCCGACGCCTGCTTCCCGAGGCCCGAGGCCCGCTTCTTCTGGGACCTGACGCCCGACGCGCGCTACGGCCTCACGGACTCTCCGCGTACATCGACTCGATCTCGCGCGAGAAGTTCTGGTTCACCGCCTTGCGCTTCACCTTGAGCGTCGGCGTCAGCTCACCCGTGTCGATGGCGAGCTGGCGCGGCAGCACCACGAACTTCTTCACCTGCTCGACACGCGCGAGCTTGTCGTTCACCTGATCGATCTGCTGCTGGATCGCCGCCAGGATGTCGGCGTGCTCGTGGAGCGGGGCGACGCTGGCACGATCACCGAGGAAGCTCCCGGCCGCGGCCTCGTCGAGCGTGACCAGCGCCGAGAGAAACTTGCGGCGATCGCCGATCACCACGGCCTCGCTCACGAGCGGCGACTCCTTGATCGCGGCCTCGATGTTCTTGGGCGAGATGTTCTTGCCGCCGGCGGTGATGATGATCTCCTTCTTGCGCCCGGTGATCGTGAGGAAGCCGTCCGCGTCGAGCTCGCCGAGGTCGCCGCTGTGCAGCCAGCCGTCGACCAGGGCCTCCTTCGTCGCCTCCGGCTCCTTGAAGTAGCCGAGGAAGACGTTGGGGCCCTTGACCAGGATCTCGCCGTCGGCGGCGATCTTCACCTCGACGCCGGGCAGCGCCGGTCCCACGGTGCCGAAGCGCGTCGCGCCCGGCATGTTGAACGACGTCGGGCCGGTGTCCTCCGACTGGCCGTAGACCTCGTGGATCACGATGTCGAGGCTGGCGAAGAACTCGATCACGTCGCGGGCGATCGGCGCGGCGCCGCTCACGCACATGCGCGCGCGGCCGAGCCCGAGGGCCGGCTTCAGCTTCGACAGGACGAGCTTGTCGGCGAGCCGGTACTGGAGCGCGAGCAGGCCCGACGGCTCGCGGCCGCGGTTGCGCAGCGCGGTGACCCGCGTGGCCACGTCGCGCACCCACGCGACCAGCCGCTTCTTCGCGCCGGTGGCCTGGCCGAGCTTGGCGGCCACGCCGGCGTGGAACTTCTCCCAGATCCGCGGCACGCCGAACACGACGGTCGGCTGCACCTCCTTGAGGTTCTCGGGGACCTTCTCGATCGACTCCGCGAAGTAGACGGTCGCGCCCGCCGTCGCCGGCAGGAGGATCGTCGTCATCTGCTCGGCGATGTGCGACAGCGGCAGGTACGACAGCCCGGTGTCGCCGGCGCGCGCGCCGCCGTGATCGATCATGGTCTGCGCGGTCCACGCCAGGTTCCGGTGCGAGAGCATCACGCCCTTGGGCGGGCCGGTCGTGCCCGAGGTGTAGATGAGCGTGGCCAGCTCACCTTCCTCGATCGCGTCGACGCGCGCGTCGAGGTCGGCGTCGGGGACCGACGCGGCCTTGGCGAGGAAGGCTTCCCAGGACAGCACCAGTGGATCGTCGATGGGCGGACAGCCCTTCATCGTGATCACGTGCCGCAGGAGAGGGAGATTGGCGCGCTGCGCGGCCAGCTTCTTCCACTGATTCACGTCCTCCACGAGCACGGCATACGACTCGCTGTGGTGGACGATGTACTGGACCTCTTCGGCGGAGCAGGTCGTGTAGATCCCGGCGGGGACGCCACCGGCCATCATCGCGGCGTGATCGAAGATCACCCACTCGGGGCGGTTGAACCCGAGGATGGCGACCTTGCCGCCGCGCGGGAACCCGAGCGCGACGAGGGCGCGCGCGGCGGTGCGGATCTCGTCGACGAACGTGCTCCACGTCGTCGGGCGCCAGACGCCCTCCTGCTTGGTGAAGTAGGCGTGGCTCGAGGGACGGCGGCGGGCCTGCTCCTGGACGCGGCGTGGGATGATGTCGGCTGGCATCGGCGCGAATGTAGCAACACTCGCGCGCGGCGGGGCCCCGCGGGGCGTGCGGTCGACTTACCCCTTCTTGCGGCGCTTGCGGCCGCCACCCTTCGCGCCGGTGCGCGGCGTGCCGTCGCCCGGGAAGTACTTGGTGGCGCGGCGGTCGCCCTCGGTGCGGACGGCGCCCTCGGCGATGAGCTTCTTGAGCGGCAGGGACAGATCGCTGGTGCGCGTGCCCATGTGGCCGTTGATCTGCTCGATGCGCTCGCCCGGGTGCTCCTTGATGTGCGCGAGCACCGCGTCCTTCATCTTCGCGATCTCGCCGGCGGGACGCTTGGCGCCCTTGGGGCGGCGGGGGAGCGCGAGGAGGCCCTTCCCGCGCCGGCCGCGGGGCAGCCGGAGGTCGGTGATCACCGTGCCGCCGACACCGGCCAGCGCCTGCGCCAGGACCTCGTGCGCCGCGTCGCGGGCGAGCTTGGTGATGTCGTTGATGAACGTGGACACCAGATCATTGATGCGCTGCTCGATCTCGGTCATTCGATTT
>ERZ761602.4162-NODE-4162-length-19098-cov-5.753820_pt1 | contig 19098 bp, 17 predicted proteins | sample MGYA00512165_ERZ761602 | MGnify/ENA primary metagenome ERZ761602 (study PRJEB28899, sample SAMN02445085) | bioreactor sludge metagenome | biome: EBPR sludge; isolation source: Thorneside wastewater treatment plant | place: Australia: Brisbane, Thorneside... | reverse complement strand
CCACCGGCGGCATCACGGCCGAGACTGCGCCGCAGTTCCTGGCGCTGCCCAACGTGCGCGTGGTCGGCGGATCGTGGCTGACGCCGGCCGATGCGGTGGCGGCCGGCGACTGGCCGCGCATCAGCGTGCTGGCGCGCGCCGCCGCGGCGCTGCGGCCGGCCTGAGGCGCGGCCCCGTCAGCGCCTGCCGCCGGCCGGCTGGACGTTGCCGCAGTCGGCGCCCAGCCAGCGCCCCTGCACCTGGCTCTCGATGCGTTCGGGCTTGCCGTCGACCACGGTGTCGACGACGGTCTGGCCGCTGAAGGCCTTGCCGCCCTGGAAGGTGAAGCTGCCTTCGCCCTTGGTCGGCGGGTTGCCTTCGCAGACAAAGGCGAAGCGCAGCGTGTTGCCGCTGCGCGTGAGCGAGGTCTGGCGGCACTTGTCGTCGCCGGTGGGCATCTCGTCGCGCGCTGCCTGTTCCTTGCTCATGCACAGGCGCACCGTGTTGGCGCCGCCGGCCATGCCCATGCCCTGCGAAGCCATCATCTGCTCCATCATCTTGCGCTGCTCGGGCGGCATCTTGGCCAGTTCCTGCTGCATCTGCGCCATCGCGCCTTCCATGCGCCCGCTGCCGGACTTCAGCGCGATGCGGTATTCCCAGAGCCCGGGCTCGGACTTCTGCGCCGCGGCGGGCAGCGAGAGCAGGGCGGCCGCCAGCAGCGCGGCAAGGGTCGGAACGGGCTTCATCGGGGGTCCTTTCGCGTGGGGTCGGGCGGTGCGGGGTCGTCGTCGGGGAGCATCAGCGCGGCGGCTGCGCGGGCCCCGGCGGTGCCGGCGGCCAGACCCTGCCGCACGCCGGCGCGGTCGGCCGCGCTGCGGTTCTGGCTGAGCTTGAACTTGCCCACCAGCGCGGCGAGCGGGATCTCGATGCCGACGATGGCGCGCAGCATCTGCGCCACGAAGTCGGCCGGTGCATCGTCGACCGCCCACGGTGCGGTCTGCGCCGCTTCGTGGTGCTGCGTCAAGCGGCCGACCAGCGCGCGCAGCCAGGGTGCGTCGTCGACCGTGTGCAGCGTGCCGCGCGCCTGCACGACGGCGTAGTTCCAGGTCGGCACGACCTTGCCGTGCTCGCGCTTGCTGGCGTAGAAGCCCGGGCTGACATAGGCCTGCGGGCCCCCGAAGACCGCCAGCACCTCGCTGCCGCCGCGCCGCGCCAGCGGGTTGGCGCGTGCGACATGGCCCCGCAACGTGCCCAGCGGGCCGGCCGCGGGGTCGAATTCCAGCGGCACCGGGTCGGCGGTCGCGATGCCGTCCGCGACCACGACCAGCAGCGCCAGCGGGTGCTCGCGCATCAGCGCGTGCAGGCGCGCCGGGTCGGTCTCGGCGAAGTGCGTCGGCAGGTACATGCGCGCAGTGTGCCAGCGCGCGGCGGGCGTGAAAAAGGGCGCCCCGCGGGGCGCCCTGTGCTGCGGCGGAGCGCCGCGTCGTTCAGGCCTGCCGCGCGGCGGCGCGGCGGCGGCGCACGACGGCGCCCATGCCGGCCAGGCCCAGAAGCATCAGCGCGTAGGTCTCGGGCTCGGGAACGACCTGGACCTGGCCGCCGGTGGCGGTCTGCAGGAAGTCGATGTAGGAGCCCAGCACCATGCCGCCGTAGGCGACGCCGAAGGTGCCGCTCACCTGGTCGGCCGTGAAGCGGCGGCCGAAGGTGTTGTTGCCGATCAGCACGTGCTCGCCGCTGGCCAGCGTCTTGAACGTCGGGCCGCCGGAGTCGCCGCCGCCCAGCGTGGTCTCGACGTTGTTCGCCAGGATCGGCGAGCACACGCCGTACAGCGTGCAGTGCGTGTCGATGCCCAGCGCGGCGCTGTCGAAGTCCGAGACCCAGACTTCGGACGGGCCGCTGAAGTCCATCTCGTCGTCGGCCTCGTCCAGCGGGCGGTCGATGTGGCCCATGCCGGTGCGCTTGGTGAAGAAGCTGGCGCTGCCGGCCTGGTGGCCGGTGATGCCGTTGCCGGTGGTGCCGAAGCCGACATGCGTGACGGCGGTGTCGCTGCCGACGAACGACGGGTCGACGCGGTAGATCTTGGCCCAGTCCGGCGCCGGTGCGCCGAGCGTGATGACGGCGATGTCGTCGTTGATGCAGAACTGGCTCGGGTCGGTGACCGCCGCGGGGCAGGCGCCGAAGCCCTGGTAGTTCGGGTGCATGGCCACGGACACCGCGGCGCCCAGCGTGTAGCCGCTGTTCAGGTTGTAGACCGGGCGCACGTCGCCGACGCCGGTGATGCCGGCATTCGGGTTGCCGATCACGATCGGCGTGCCGGTGCCATTGCCCGGGCCGGTATCGATGCAGTGCGCCGCCGTCACCAGGTGGATCGGCGACACCAGGGCCGCCGAGCAGATGTAGGAGGCGACCGATGTGCCGTTGAAGTAGCGCGTGTTGATGCTGACGACCCCGCTCCACGGCGACGTGGCGACGTTGGGGTCGATGCGCAGCGTCGGGTTGTCGGGCGGATCGCCGTTCGGGTCGCCGGCGACGATCATGCCGCCGATCTGGTAGTCCGGCAGCGTCGCTTCGCCGCGCAGCATGTGGATGCTGCCGCTGCCCGGTTGCGCGGCCTGTGCCATGCCGACGAACAGCGTGGCGGCGGCCGCGGCAACGATGCCCAGCCTGATCTTGTTGCTCTTCATGTGACTGACGACTCCAATTGAGTGGATGGTGGATGGCCCGAAGGTCGACCCTCTCCGTTGCAACCCGCGTGCCTGTCTTGCGCTGTTCGTCCGCTCCGGGCCCCCGCCCCCAAGGATGCAGTGACGATGCGGGCCCGATTCTTCGCGACAACGGCGATCGGTTTCACGGCGTCCCCCCGCGAACATGCGGTCTGGCAAACCCCAACTTGACTGAGGCCATGACGCGCCGCGGCCGGCGCCACGGCGACGAAGGGCCGGCGGATTGCCCCGCCGGCCCTTCGAGGTCGTGGCTGGCGTTCAGCCGGCGCGGCGGCGGCGCGCCGCGGCACCGATGGCGCCCAGGCCCAGCAGCATCAGCGCATAGGTCTCGGGCTCCGGGATCATCGCGGCGGTGATGAAGTCCTGGTGGATGTACAGCGGCACGAAGCCGTTCATCTCGCCGCAGCTGGACTGCAAGCCGGCGCGGCAGTCGCCGAAGGCCGTGCCGAAGCTCACGCCGTAGGAGGTGACGGAGACGATCTGGCCGGCAGCGTTGAACTGCGGACCGCCGGAGTCGCCGCCCGCGACGCCGACCTCGGTCGCGCCACGGCCGGTGTCGCAGAACACGGCACCGGCCGGCCCCAGGATGTTGCTGGCCTGCGCGACGAGGCAGGACATGTCGTTGGCGCCCAGGCCGCTGTCGAAGTCGGAGATGTACGAGAACTCGGTGCGCGACTGCGGGCCGACGACCGAATACCAGGCGCTGCCGAAGACGGCGTCGCCGAAGCGGTAGTCGAACATGTTGTCGCCATGGCGCAGGAAGCCCGTGGTGCCGCCCGTCGCGCCACCGCTCGCGCCGCCGCCGCCGACGATGGAGCGGTTGCCGTAGCCGGCGACCGTGAAGTCGCTGCCGCTCAGGCCGGCCGAGAAGGACATGTCGTAGGACTGTGCCCAGTCCGGCGCCGGCGCCGACAGGCGCAGCACCGCGATGTCGTTGTGGTCGATGACCTGCCCGGTGTAGTTGTCGTTCACGAAATACTGGCTGATCGTGATCGGCGTCGAGCCGGGATCCGAGGACGGGCGGTCGCTCGGGCCCTGGCCCTGGAAGAAGTAGGCCGTGGTGATGTTCGGGTTGGGCGTGCCGGCGCCGTCGCTGACGCAGTGCGCGGCCGTCAGCAGCGACATCCGGTCGGACAGCAGCGTGGCCGTGCAGATGAAGGCGCCCGCCGCGCCGTAGTCCATGATGATCGGCACCACGCCGGTGTAGGCGCCGAGGTTGTTCGAGAAGATCGGGTCGCCCGCGCCGGGGTAGCGCGGCGCGTCGCCGGCCGCCGTCGGCGTCATGCCGACGATCAGGCTGCGCGCCTCCCAGGTCATGTCGCCGTAGCTGCCGGTGGCGGTGCGCTGCGGACCGGACGCGGCGTGCGCGGCCGGCGCCAGCAGCAGGGCGACCGCTGCGCCGACGATGGTCGGGGAAAGTCTTTTCATGGACCGGTACCTCGTGTGTGGAAGCCGTTGTTCGCGAACTCGCGTGCACCGCCCCTGACCGGGTTCCGCGTCCGACGGATGCGGGCTCCCATCCCTGGCAGGTGTCCTGCGTGCCCGGAATGTCGATGTGCCGCTGCCCCGGCCTCAATCCCGCGGTCGCGGGGAAGGGGACCGGCGGCGACGCCTGCGTGCAGGCTCTGTTCCGACGCAGATCAATGCAGCTTCAGGGAAAACCCGTTCCCGCAGTTCAGGGGGTGCTCGGCATGGGCGCTGCTGCGGCTGGCTAGCATCGGGTCTTGCCTCAGGTTGCGGCTTTCCGTGTGTGCACGGCGCCCGCCCGATTCGGTCCGGCCACATCGGTCGGCACTGCCCGACAACGCTGTCTCACCAAGGATGTAGCAATGAACAGCAAGCGTTTTCGCCTCACGGCCACGGCGGCCGTGCTGGCCATGGGTCTGGTGGCTTCGGCCTCGGCGCAGCGCGTCGAGTCCGGGGTGTCCAACGGCCTGCAGTGGACGGCGCAGAGCCTGATCATCGGCGTCGGCTCGACCGGCGGCTTCGACGGTGGCGGCGAGGCCCGCCACTTCGCGACCTCGCCCAACTACAACGGCGTCGTCGCGCTGATCATGACCTACAACGACATCGGCAGCTTCATCTGCTCCGGGTCGCTGATGCCCGACCGCCGCTCCATCCTGACCGCGGCCCACTGCGTCACCGACGGCCCGACGCTGCGCACGCCGGACGTGACCACGGCCTACTTCTACGGCGGCGACGACCCCGACCAGCGCTTCAACGCGGGCCAGTTCACGCCGGTCGTCGCGTCGCAGTATTTCGTCAACTCGGCCTACACGGGCCGCGTGATCGACCAGAACGACATCGCCGTCGTCCGCCTCGGCGAGGCAGCGCCGGACTGGGCGCGCAGCTACGAGCTCTACGACGGCGACCTCAGCGAGTCCACGTTCAACGTCGCCGGCTACGGCGGCCGCTCCGACATCGGCGGCGACTTCGGCACCAACCAGCGCACCGGCTTCCGCCGCCAGGGCGACAACCGCTTCGACTTCCGCTTCGGCGACGCCGACTTCGGCGGCTTCTGGGACGGCTTCTTCGACAGCACGAATCCCGCCGACCCGGTCGCCCAGTACATGGACTCGTGGGTCAGCGACTTCGACAACGGGCTGGGCGCCAACGACGCGTCCTGCCTGGTCGCCGCGGTGACCACGGTCTCCAACGGCACCGCGACGAAGTTCTGCAACACCGGCGTCGGCATCCGCGAGGTCAGCGTGGCCGGCGGCGACAGCGGCGGGCCGCAGTTCATCTTCGGCCAGATCGCGTCGGTCACGTCCTACGGCCTGAGCTTCGGCACCGGCTTCGGCGACATCCGCAGCGGCCTGAACAGCAGCTTCGGCGAGTTCAACGGCTTCGTGCCGGTCCACCTGCACACCGACTTCATCAACGCCTCGCTGGTGCCGGAGCCGGAGACCTATGCGCTGATGGCGCTCGGCCTGGCGGCCGTCGGTGCCGTGGCGCGCCGCCGCCGCAAGGCGGCCTGAGCAGCACCACGCTGCAGCACGAAGGGCGCCCCGCGGGGCGCCCTTTCACTTGGCGGTGACCGGGCAGGGTCGCAGGGCCGGGGCCTGCGGGGCTCAGGCCGCCTCGAGCTGCCCGCGTGCCGCGCGCCGCAGCGCCACCGCGTCGGCGCCCGCGGCTTCGCCCGGCTGCAGCCGGAAGACCTGCACCGCCTCGGCCACGCTCGCGGCCTGCCCCTGCAGGCTGGCCGCCGAGGCGGCGATCTGCTCCACCAGCGCGGCATTCTGCTGCGTGATGCCGTCCATCTGCGCGACCGCGTCGTTGACCTGCGAGATGCCCAGCAGCTGCTCGCGCGCGCCGTCGCTGATCTGGCGGATCACCTGCGTCACCTCGCGCACGGTCTGCAGCGCGCCGGTCATCGTGCGGCCGGCCTCGTCGCTGAGGCGGTTGCCGGCCTCGACCGTTTCGCCGGCCTCGTGGATCAGCCGCTTGATCTCGCGTGCTGCGCCGGCGCTGCGCTGCGCGAGCGCGCGCACCTCGGCGGCCACGACCGCGAAGCCGCGGCCCTGCTCGCCGGCACGCGCCGCCTCGACCGAGGCGTTGAGCGCCAGGATGTTGGTCTGGAAGGCGATGCCGTCGATGACGCCGGTGATCTCGGCGATGCGCCGCGACGCGTCGCTGATCGCGTGCATGGTCTGCGCGACCTGGGCCATCGCTTCGCTGCCGCGCTGCGTGACCCCGCTGGCGCGGTCGGCCAGCGCGGCGGCCTGCGTGGCGGCCTCGGCGCTGGTGCGCACGGTGCCGGTGATCTGCTCCATCGACGACGCCGTCTGCTGCAGGCTGGCCGCCTGCGACTCGGTGCGCGCCGACAGGTCGCGGTTGCCGGCGGCGATCTCGCCGGTGGCGCCGTGCATGTGCTCGACCTCGCTGCGTGCATCGGCGACGATGGAGCGCAGGTTGACGTTCAGCTGCGCCAGCGCCTGCGCCAGTCGTGCCGCCGGGCCCTCGCCCTGGACGTCGATGTGCTGCGTCAGGTCGCCGGCCGCCATGCGGTTCGCCAGGTCCACCAGGCGCCGCAGCGGCGCCGTGAACCAGCCTGCGGCGACCGCGGCGCCGGCCAGGGCCCCCAGCGCGCCGCCCGCGGCCATCGCGCCGCGGCCGGCCGGCGCCAGCAGCGGCTGACCGGCGGCCAGCGAGGTGCCGGCGCTGGCCAGTGCGCCGACGGCGGCAACGGCCCAGGCGACGCGCCCGCGCAGGCCCGGCACCAGGAGGCGCCGCCAGCGCGCAGCGGGCGAGTCGCGCAGCACGCGGCCGTCCTGCAGCCGGTGCAGCAGCCGTCCTTCGGACCGCTCCCGGCGCATCGTCGCGTACAGCGTCTCGGCGGCCCGGACCTGCTCGCGCGTCGGCTCGGTGCGCACCGACATGTAGCCGACCGGCGCACCGTCCTGCACCAGCGGCGTCACGTTGGCCATCACCCAGTAGTGGCTGCCGTCCTTGCGCCGGTTCTTCACCGGCGCCGACCAGGGCCGGCCGGCGGCGATGGTCGCCCAGAGGTCGCGAAATGCCTCCTCGGGCATGTCGGGGTGGCGGATCAGGTTGTGCGGCTGGCCCAGCAGTTCCGGCTTCGAGTAGCCGCTCACGGCGACGAACGCCGGGTTGCAGTACAGGATGCGGCCCTTGAGGTCGGTCGTCGAGACCAGCGTGGCACCACGCGGGAACGGGAACTCGGTGTCGGTGACGGGATGGTTCAGTCGCATGCGACGCTCCAGGACATCCGGGCGACGAGGCGGCCGCGGGTGCACGACCGGCCCGCCGGCGACGGGCAGCAGTCGTCCCTGCACTTGTCGGCGTCGTGGCTCCGGCGCTGCAGGGTGGGCCGCCGTGACGGCCTTCACGCGCCCGAGGGTTGTCCGCCATGCGGCTTGCGCCAGGTCAAGCCCCGGGGCGGTGCGGCACACGCGGCCATGCATCGATCGGGGGCTCCGCGTTTTCCCGCTCCCCGCATCGCGGGGGGTGGGGTTGCCCTGTCGCCGGCAGTCACTAGGATGCCGCACAGGAGTCGGGGGCGTGGCCTGCCCGTTGCCGGGCGGGCGTCGGAACGCACGAGCACGGGGTTCGGGCGTCCGGAGCGTCGCGAGAAACCAGGAGGACCGCTTGAAGACTGCATCTGCCATCTGGCTGGCGCCGTTGGCGCTGGCTGCCTTGTCCGTCACGGCGCCGCTGCATGCCGGCACCGGCACCGGGCCCGCCACGACGATCGGGATCTGGGACCCGGCGCTGAAGGCGACGCCCACCACCGGCAACAGCACGCCGGTGGCCAACTGGCGGCTGGACCCCAACGCGGCCTTCAACGGCGTGGCCAACGCCTTCAACGGCACCGCGCGGCTGCTGTTCGACATGCGCGGCGATCCCGGCTCGTTCTTCGTCTGCAGCGGTTCGCTGATGCCGGGCGGCGAGTGGCTGCTGACGGCAGCGCACTGCGCCGACGGCATCCGCTCGATGACCATCGAGTTCGGCCTGTACAACAACACCGCGCTGGAAACGCGCAGCGCGACCGGCTATGTCGTGCATCCCGGCTGGATCGCCTCCGGCGGGGCGCTGGACAACGGCTCGGACATCGCGCTGGTCAAGCTCGACGCGCCGGTGACCAACCTCAACACCTACTACCTGAGCACGACCAACGACGTCGGCAAGGAACACCTGATCACCGGCTACGGCACCTCCGGCGTCGGCTACGGCACGAGCAGTCCGAACTGGAACGACTCGGCCTACGGCCACTACGGCTACAACACCTTCGACGTCGAGAGCAGTGTCGTCTTCGGCGCCTGGGGCCAGGGCACCTACACCGAGCCGACCTACGGCGTGACCTACGTCGCCGACTACGACTCCTACAACATCGCCGATCCGGACCGCTACAACACGCTGGGCCGCATGGCGCAGATCACCGGCAGCAGCGCCTGGACCAGCGGCCTGACGCTGGGCGAGCGCGAGGCGCTGATCTCCGGCGGCGACTCCGGCGGCGGCGACTTCGTCTGGGACGCCGCCGGCGGCCGCTGGCTGCTGTCCGCGGTGCATTCCTGGGGCTGGCAGTTCTGCGGCGGGCGCATCTCGCCGAGCTGCGACTTCAGCAGCAGCAACAGCAGCAGCTACGGCGACCTGTCGGGCTCCACGGCGGTCTACACGCACATCCCCTGGATCGAGTCGGTGGTGGGGCGTTCGGTGACGGCACCGATCCCCGAGCCGGGCACCTGGGCGCTGATGCTGGCCGGTCTGGCCGGCCTCGGCAGCCTGGCCCGCCGCCGTCGCATGCACTGAAGCGACGCCTCCACGCCCATCCAGGAGCCCATCATGGCGATCAAGCACACCTTTGCGCGGCTGGCCGTGGCCGCTGTCCTGTCGACTGCCGGCGCTGCCGCGCAGGCGGACTACGTCGACGTCGACCTCAGCGGCTGGCAGTCCTTCGGCGCCCTGTTCAATCCGAACAACAGCAGCACCTTCGTCTCGCTGGGGGCCGGCACCGCGGTGACCGGCTTCGAGTACCTCGGTCTGACCTTCACGGCGCAGAGCCCGAGCTGGCGCAGCGAATTCACGCTGACGGTCAACTACGACCCGCCGAACGAGAATCTCGCAGCCTTCATGGACCACAGCCCGTCGACGCTGAACAGCGCCGGTGTCTTCGGCCCTGCCAATGGGGCCTGGGGCAGCGGCGGCAGCTTCAACGACGGTGCGCCCTTCACCGTGGGGCCCAACGGCCAGGTCTGGGTCGTGGTGTGGGAGACCTACGACGACGGCGGACCCACCGGTCTCGACGCGACGGTCAGCGCGGGTACGCTGCGCATCCACTACACGCCGGCGATTCCCGAGCCGGGCAGCATGGCGCTGCTGGCGCTGGGGCTGGGCGCCGTCGGCGTGGCCGTGCGGCGTCGCCGCCAGACCGCCAATCTCTGAGCTTCGGGGCCCCTGCGGCCCCGGGTGTCGAACAGGCGGGCGGCATGGGCCGCCCGCTGCCGTTGGCGGGGTGGCGCGAGCCGCCGCTGTCGTGGCCGCGACGGCTCAGCCGCGATCCAGCCAGACCGCCATGCCCTGGGCGTTGAGCTCGGTGTCGATCGCCAGCAGCTCGGCGATGTGCGCCGGGTCCAGCGTGCAGCCGTGCGCGGCCAGGCTGCGGACGAAGATCTCGAGCTGGCCGCGCTTGAGCGCCTCGTGCCGGTCCGGTGCGTCGCGCAGCGAGCGGCCGAGCGTCACCAGTTCGTCCAGCAGCGACAGCAGCAGTGCGCCCAGCCGCGGCACGTCGTCGACGCGACCGTAGTGCGTCAGGTACATGCAGCCCGGCTCGCGCGCCAGCAGCCGCTGCACCGAGGCGCGCAGCGCGTCGGGGTCGAACTGCACCGGCGTCGTCGTCGGCACGATCCAGCGACCACTCGCGGTGTCGAATTCGCGGTAGCTCAGGCCGAAGGTGTCGCCGGTGAACCAGCCGCGCGTCGCCTCGTCCCACAGGCAGTGGTGGTGCTTCGCGTGGCCCGGCGTATCGGCGGCCACCAGCGGGCGGCCGGCGAGCTCGATGACCGCGCCGTCGGCGCTTTCGGTCACCCGTGCCGCCGGCACCGGCACCAGTGCGCCGTAGCTGCGGCGCATCTCGTCCTCGCCGTAGACCGCCAGCGCGCCCTGCCACAGCGCCGACGGGTCGATCATGTGGCGCGCGCCGCGCGGGTGCACCCACAGGCGCGCCTTCGGCAGCGACTGCATCAGCAGGCCCACGCCGCCGGCATGGTCCAGGTGCACATGGGTCGGGATCACCCAGTCGACCGCGTCGCGCCCCAGTCCCAGCGCCTCCAGCGCCGCCAGCAGGCGCGGCACGCCGAAGTTGGTCCCGGTGTCGACGAAGGCGGCGCGCCCGTCCTGCACCAGCAGGTAGGCGGCGTCGAAGCGCTCGCGCTGGAATCCGGTGTCGATGGCATAGACGCCGCCGGGCAGCGGCTCGACGAAGGAGGGCAGGGGGCTAGCCATGGCCGGATTCTCGGCGATGAAAAATGCTTTACATATAAACTAAATGACGGCGACAATGGCGCCAGGAGATCCCGTGCCATGCGCATCGTCTGCATCGGCGGCGGCCCCGCCGGCCTGTATTTCGCGCTGCTGATGAAGCAGCTGGACCCTGCGCACCGCATCACCGTGGTCGAGCGCAACCGGCCCTACGACACCTTCGGCTGGGGCGTCGTGTTCAGCGACGCGACGATGGACAACATGCGCGCCTGGGACGCCGCGACGGCCGACGCGATCGAGGTCGCGTTCAACCACTGGGACGACATCGAGCTGCACTTCAAGGGCGCGTGCATCCGCAGCGGCGGCCACGGCTTCGTCGGCATCGGGCGCAAGAAGCTGCTGAACATCCTGCAGCGCCGCTGCGAGGACCTGGGCGTCGAGCTGGTCTTCGAGACCGAGGCCGACCCGGCGCGGCTGGCCGACGACTACCCCGACGCTGAGCTGATCGTCGCCAGCGACGGCATCAACTCGCGCCTGCGCCAGCAGTACGCCGAGGTCTTCCAGCCGGACATCGTCACCAGGCCCAACCGCTTCATCTGGCTGGGCACGACCAAGCTCTTCGACGCTTTCAACTTCCTGTTCGAGAAGACCGAGCACGGCTGGTTCCAGGCCCATGTCTACAAGTTCGACGACGCCACGACGACCTTCATCGTCGAGACGCCGGAGCAGGTGTGGAAGGCGCATGGCCTGGACCGTGCCGACACCGCGGCCAGCATCGCCTTCTGCGAGCGGCTTTTCGCGAAGCACCTCGACGGCCACCCGCTGCTGAGCAACGCGCGCCACCTGCGCGGCAGCGCCTGGCTCAATTTCCAGCGTGTGCGCTGCCGGCGCTGGCACCACTTCAACGGCCGCAACCATGTCGTGCTGATGGGCGACGCGGTGCACACCGCGCACTTCGCGATCGGCTCCGGCACCAAGCTGGCGCTGGAGGATGCGATCGAGCTGACGCGGCTGTTCAAGCAGCGCGGCGCCGGCAACGGGGATCTGGGCACGCTGCTGGCCGAGTACCAGGCGCACCGCGAGGTCGACGTGCTGCGGCTGCAGAACGCGGCCTGGAATGCGATGGAGTGGTTCGAGGTCGTCGGCACGCGCTACTGCGACCAGCTGCCGCCCGAGCAGTTCATGTACAGCATGCTCACGCGCAGCCAGCGCATCAGCCACGAGAACCTGCGCCTGCGCGACGCCGGCTGGCTGGAGGGCTACGAGCGCTGGTTCGCGCAGCGCGCCGGCGTCGAGGTGACCGCAGGCAGCAAGCCGCCGAGCCCGATGTTCACGCCGTTCACGCTGCGTGGCCTGACGGTGGCGAATCGCGTCGTCGTCTCGCCGATGGCGATGTATTCGGCCAACGACGGCGTGCCGAACGACTTCCACCTCGTGCACTTCGGCGCGCGCGCGCTGGGCGGCGCCGGGCTGCTGTGGACCGAGATGACCTGTCCGAGCGCGGATGCGCGCATCACGCGCGGCTGCGCCGGGCTGTGGAACGACGCGCAGCGCGACGCCTGGAAGCGCATCGTCGACTTCGTGCACGATCGCTCGGGCGCGAAGATCGGCCTGCAGCTCGGCCATGCCGGACGCAAGGCCGCAACCTGCCTGCCCTGGGCCGGCGGCGGCGACGAACCGCTGCCCGACCTGCGCGAAGGCGACTGGCCCCTCGTCTCGGCCTCGGCGATCCCCTACCTGCCGCAATCGCAGGTGCCGCGCGAACTGGACCGCGCCGGCATGCTGGCGATCATCGAGCAGTTTCTCGCCGCGGCCCGGCGTGGCGCGGCAGCCGGCTTCGACGCGCTGGAACTGCACTGCGCGCACGGCTACCTGCTGTCGAGCTTCCTGTCGCCGCTGACCAACCGGCGAGGGGATGCCTACGGCGGCAGCGTCGCCAACCGCGCGCGCTTTCCGCTCGAGCTGTTCGAGGCGCTGCGCGCGGTGTGGCCCGCGGACCGGCCGATCTCGGTGCGCCTGTCCTGCCACGACTGGTTTCCCGGCGGCAATACCGCCGACGACGCGGTGGCTATCGCGCGCCTGTTCAAGGCCGCCGGCGCCGACCTCATCGACTGCAGCAGCGGCCAGGTCGTTGCCGATCAGCAGCCGGTCTACGGCCGCATGTGGCAGACGCCGTTCGCCGACCGCATCCGCAACGAAGTCGGCATCCCGACCGTCGCGGTGGGTGCCATCTACGAGGCGGACCATGTCAACATGGTCATCGCCGCCGGCCGCGCCGACCTCTGCGCGGTGGCGCGGCCGCACCTCGCGGACCCGGCGTGGACGCTGCACGAGGCGGCGAAGATCGGCCATGACGCCATCGCCTGGCCGGTGCAGTACGACAGCGGCCGCCGCCAGTACGAGACCAACCTGCGCCGCGCCCAGGCGGCCGCCGGCCCCACCTGAGGAGCACTGCGCCATGAAGGACGACCTGCGACCCTTCCAGTTCTACGCGGCACGACATTTCCGCTGGGACTGCCCGGGCGACGGCCGCGTCGCGACGATCACGCTGAACCGGCCGGGCAAGAAGAACCCGCTGACCTTCGAGAGCTACGCCGAGCTGCGCGACCTGTTCCGCGGCCTCGCGCAGGCCTCGGACGTGCGCGCGATCGTCCTCGCCGGCGAGGGCGGCAACTTCTGCAGCGGCGGCGACGTCTTCGAGATCATCGAGCCGTTGACGAAGATGCCGGCCCCCGAACTGCTGCGCTTCACGCGCATGACCGGCGACCTGGTCAAGGCGATGAAACATGCGCCGCAGCCCATCGTCGCCGCCATCGACGGCATCTGCGCGGGGGCCGGCGCGATGATCGCGCTCGCCTCCGACCTGCGCCTGGGCACGCCCGCCGCGCGCACCGCCTTCCTGTTCACGCGCGTGGGTCTCGCCGGCGCCGACATGGGCGCCTGCGGGCTGCTGCCGCGCGTCATCGGCCAGGGCCGTGCCGCCGAACTGCTGTTCAGCGGCCGCGGCATGAGCGCCGACGAAGGCCTGGCCTGGGGCTGGTTCAACGCGCTGCATGCGCCGGACGACCTGCTCGCCAAGGCGCAGGCGCAGGCGCGCGCGCTGGCCGACGGCCCCTGGTTCGCGCACACGGTGACCAAGACCATGCTGAACCAGGAGTGGGCGATGGGCGTCGACGAGATGATCGAGTCCGAGGCCCAGGCGCAGGCGCTGTGCATGATGACGCAGGACTTCCGCCGCGCCTTCGAGGCCTTCGCCGCGAAGCAGCAGCCGAAGTTCGAGGGCAACTGACGATGGGCGCGGCCGGCCGCCTGGCCCACCTCGAACTGCCCTTCTTCGACGACGGCCACCGCGCGCTGGCCGCGGCGCTGGACACCTGGGCCGCGCAGCAGCTGCAGCAGGTCGATCACGCCGACACCGACGCCGCCTGCCGCGCACTGGTGCGCGCGCTCGGCGCTGCCGGCTGGCTGCGCCACTGCGTGCCGGCGGCGCAGGGCGGCGTGCACGAGACGCTCGACTCGCGCTCGCTGGTCGTCTGCCGCGAGACGCTGGCGCGTCACGACGGCCTGGCCGACTTCGCCTTCGCGATGCAGGGGCTGGGCAGCGGGCCGCTGTCGCTGGCCGGCTCCGAGGCGCTGAAGGCGGCCTGGCTGCCGCGCGTGGCGCGCGGCGACGCGATCGCCGCCTTCGCCTTGTCCGAACCCGGCGCCGGCAGCGATGTCGCGGCCATCACCTGCAGCGCACGCGCCGACGGCGACGCCTGGGTGCTGGATGGCCAGAAGACCTGGATCAGCAACGGCGGCATCGCCGACTTCTACTGCGTCTTCGCGCGCAGCGACGGCAGCGGCGCGCGCGGCACGCGCGGCCTGAGCGCCTTCCTGGTGCCGGCCGGCACGCCGGGGCTGAGCGTCGCCGAGCGCCTGGAGGTCATCGCGCCGCACCCGCTGGCGCGCCTGCAGTTCGACGGCTGCCGCGTGCCGCGCGACCACCTGCTGGGCGCCGAGGGCGAGGGCTTCAAGCTCGCGATGCGCACGCTGGACATCTTCCGCGCCTCGGTCGCCGGCGCGGCCCTGGGCTTCGCGCGCCGTGCGCTCGACGAGGCGCTGGCGCATGCGCGCCGGCGCGAGATGTTCGGCCAGCACCTGGCCGACTTCCAGCTCACGCAGGCGGCGCTGGGCGACATGGCCACCGACATCGACGCCGCCGCGCTGCTGACCTACCGCGCGGCCTGGCGGCGCGACACCACCGGCGCGCGCATCACGCGCGAGTCGGCGATGGCCAAGATGGTGGCCACCGAGCAGGCGCAGCGGGTCATCGACCGTGCGCTGCAGATGCACGGTGGCCTGGGCGTGCGCGTCGGCACCGCGGTCGAGTCGCTCTACCGCGAGATCCGCGCGCTGCGCATCTACGAAGGCGCGACCGAGGTGCAGCGCCTGATCATCGGTCGCGAGACGCTGGCAGGGTCTGCTTGAGCTGGCCCAGCAGCTCGAAGAGCTGCTGCAGCTGCGCGGCGTTCAGGCCGCCGAAGAGTTCGACGACCCAGCGTTCGTGTTCGCGCGCCATCGCGCCGAACTGGCGCCGGCCCTCGGCGGTCAGCGCCACGGTCGTCGCGCGACGGTCCGCCGGGTCCTCGCGCTTCTCGACCAGGCCCTCGGCGACCAGCCGGTCGGTGAGGCCGGTGACGTTGCCGCCGGTCACCATCAGCCGGCGCGACAGCTCGCGCATCTTCAGCCCGCCGGGATGGCGGTCGAGCTGCGCCATCAGGTCGAAGCGCGGCAGCGAGGTGCGGTAGCGCTCGCGCAGGCGCGCCGCCAGCGGCGCCTCGACATGGTTGGTGCAGGCCAGCAGCCGCAGCCACAGGCGCAGCGCGAGATGGTCGTCGGCGACAGCGCGGGTCTCGCTGTCGACCGGCGGGGAGGGCCGCGATGGCCGCGATCCGCTGTCGGCGGTCACGGCAGCCGCGTTCAGGCCCCGTTCGGGTTCAGCACCGTCCACAGCCGCGCGATGTCGGCCGTGCCGTCGTTGCCCTTCACGCTGCGCAGCGTCTGCACCGCGGCGGCGCGCTTGCCGGCCTGCAGCTTGGCCAGCCCGAGGCGCAGCTTGGCCTCCTCGGCGTGGCGCAGCTTGCCCTTCGCGATGCCCTGCTCGATGAGCTTGATGCCTTCGTCGAACTGGCCGATCGACGCGTGCACCATGCCCATGCGCACGAGTGCGTCGCCGTCGCCCTGGGCGACCGCCTCGGCCGTGTTGGCGGCGAGCCCGGCGCGGACCTCGGCGTCGCGCTTGACGATCAGATCGCGCAGGCGCTGGTGGCGCGCGGCCTCCGGCCCGGTGCCCAGCGCGCCCGACTTGAAGCCGTATTCGGCCACCCGCAGCGCCTCGGCCGGCAGCCCGATCTGCACCAGCAGCTGCGACATCTCCATGAACTCGTTGGTGCTCGCCAGCGTGCCGGCGGCCAGGCGCAGCCGCAGCACGTCGAGCTCGTAGCGCGGCGAGAAGCCGCTCTTGCGCGGCAGCCGCGCCAGGTAGGCGCTCCAGTAGTCCTTCTTCGGGTAGTTGAGGACCAGCTTCTCGATCGTGTTGACGTAGGCGGCCTGGCCCAGGCGCTGCTGCGCGTCGGTCAGGCGCAGCAGGTCGTCCTCGGCAGGGCGGCGGCCGGCCTGCTCGGCCGCGGACACCGCGGCGCCGGCGTCGCGCGCGATCGCGGCATAGTCGCCGCTGGCCGACATCAGGTACTGCTGCAGCTGGCGGATCGTCGGGCTGTTGTTGCCGGCGGCGATCGCCTTGTTCATCCACTCGGTGGCCTTGCCGTTGTTGCGCACCTGCGCGTAGGCACTGGCCAGCTGCTCGGCGATCTGACCCGACTCGGCGCCGCTGGTGCGCGGGTGGATGGCCTCCAGGGCCTGGATCGCGGTGTTGAAGTCGCCGGCGCGCTGCGCGGCGGCGGCCTTCATGCGGTCGATGGTCAGCCGCTCGTTGGCGGTGATGCCCGAGGCCGCCTCGGCCTCGCGCACCTTGGCCAGCGCGTCGCGCGCCTTGCCGGCCTTGAGCAGTTCGCCGGCCTGCTGCAGCGGGCGCCCGACCTCGGGCCGCACGCCCTGCGCCGACGCGATCCCGAACACGGCAACGGCCACCAGGGCCAGGGTCAGGGAGCGCATCGTCTTCATGGGCGGTCAGGGCTTGCGGGCCGAGGTGTCGAACGGGGAAGTGGGCTGCGGGGGCGGCTCAGAGGAACTGCTCGTTGCCGACGATGCCGATCTTGGTCACGCCCAGCCGCTGCGCGGTGGCCATGATCATCGCGACATGCTTGTACTCGACGAGCTTGTTCGGGCGCAGGTGCACCTCGGGCTGGTCGGGGATCTGCGCGATCGCATAGAGCTTCTGCTCGATGGTCGCGCGGTCCCCGGCCTCGATGACCTCGCCGTTCCAGCCGATGGTGCCGTCGAAGTCGACGTCGATGCGCACGATCTCGGGCGGCACCGGCGGCGGCGCGGCATTGTTCGGCACCGGCATGTTCATCTTCACCGCGTGCGTCTGGATGGGGATCGTGACGATGAACATGATCAGCAGCACCAGCATGACGTCGATCAGCGGCGTCGTGTTGATGTCCACCATCACGTCGCCGTCGCCGTCGCCTTCCGGTGATCCGACTTGCATGGCCATGGATGGTTCCCTTCCTCTCAGCCGCCCGCGCCGGCAGGCGGCTCGGTGATGAAGCCGACCTTGAAGATGCCGGCGCGCTGGCAGGCCACGACGACGCGGCCGACGGCCTCGTAGCGCACGCCCTGGTCGCCGCGGATGTGCACCTCGGGCTGCGGCTCCTTGATGGACTCGACCTTCAGCCGGTTGACCAGGGCCTCGATGTCCGGGATGCGCTCCGTGCCCCAGAACACGTCGCCGTCGCGGTTGACCGCGATCGTGATGTTCTCGGGCTTGGTCATCAGCGGGATGTTCCTCTCGACCGGCAGCTCGAGCTTGATCGTCTGCGTGATGACCGGCACCGTGATCATGAAGATGATCAGCAGCACCAGCATCACGTCCACCATCGGCGTCGTGTTGATGGTGTTGTTGAACTGCTCGTCGCCGTCGCCGCTGCCGCCGGTTCCTACCTGCATCGCCATGGCGGACTCCTCGTCAGGTCTGCTTGCCGCAGGCCGCGCTCAGCGCTTGCCCGACAGCAGCACGTTCTGCAGATCGCCGGCGAAGGCGCGCGTCAGGTCCATCACGGTCTTGTTGCGGCGGATCAGCCAGTTGTAGCCCATCACCGCGGGCACCGCGACGGCCAGGCCGACGGCGGTCAGGATCAGCGCCGCGCCGACCGGGCCGGCGACCTTGTCGATCGAGGCCTGGCCCGACAGGCCGATCTTCACCAGCGCGTCGTAGATGCCCCAGGTGGTGCCGAAGAGGCCCACGAACGGGGCGGTGGAACCCACCGTGGCCAGCAGCGCCAGGCCGTCCGAGAGGCGGCTCTGCACGTTGCCGACCGCGCGCTCGATCGACATGCCGATCCAGGTGTGCTTGTCGATGACGTCGGTCATCGTGCCTTCGTGGTGCTCGCTGGCCTTGATGCCCTGCTCGGCGATGAAGCGGATCGCCGACCCTTCCTCCAGCGCGCCGACACCGGCCTTCACCGAACCCGCCTTCCAGAAGGTCTCGGCGCCGCTGCGGCCGCTCTTGAGCATCGCGCGCTGCTCGAACAGCTTGACGAAGATGACGTACCAGCTCGCCATCGACATGATGACCAGGATGATCAGCGTGCCGCGCTTGACCCAGTCCGACGACTGCCACATGCCACGCAGGCCGAACGGGTTGTCCACCGCCTCCTGCTCCACGGTGACGGCCGGCGGCGCCGCAGCCGGCGCGGGCTGCTCCGCGGCCGGGGCGGCGGCGGGCTCGGAAGCGGCCGGGGCCGGCGCCTGCGCCAGCGCCAGGCCCGGCAGACCCAGGCCGAGGACGAGGCTGGCGAGCGCACCCGCCAGCGTCTTGGCAGCCCACGAGCGGGCGTGCACGATCTTGTTCAGTGACATGTTGACTCCAGAGGGACAGGTCGGCGCGGTCGGCCGCGCTCGTGGGGAGGAAAGGATCAGTCGGTGATGCGCCAGACGTAGGTCACGCGCGAGGTGACCGTCTCCGGCTTGCCGTCGACGGTACCCGGGGTGACCTTGCAGGCCTTGACGGCGGCCAGCGTCGCACGGTCGAGCAGCTTGTGCTCGCGCGACGATCCGGCGGACTTCTCGACGACGGCGTCGGTGATCTGGCCGGTGGCGTCGGCGGTGAAGCGCACGACGACCTCGCCCTGAGCCTCGGCGCGCCGCGCCGCGGCCGTGTACTCGGGCCGTTCGCAGGTGGTGCCGAAGTTCAGGCGCGGCGGCACACGCACCGGCTCGCGCGGCGGCGCCGGCGGCGCGACCGCGACGACCGGCGGCGGTGGCGCCGGCGCCACCGTCACCGGGGCCGGCG
>ERZ761602.4159-NODE-4159-length-19105-cov-7.320105_pt1 | contig 19105 bp, 11 predicted proteins | sample MGYA00512165_ERZ761602 | MGnify/ENA primary metagenome ERZ761602 (study PRJEB28899, sample SAMN02445085) | bioreactor sludge metagenome | biome: EBPR sludge; isolation source: Thorneside wastewater treatment plant | place: Australia: Brisbane, Thorneside... | reverse complement strand
AGGAGGCGCCGCATGTCCCAGTGGTACGCGGCGCCGACGACGCCCACGATCATCGTGAGCGTCGCCACCCAGCCGAGCGTGTCGAGCATCACCGGCGGCAGCGGAGAGAGCACGCCGCCCACGAAGCGCAGGAGCGCGTAGGCGCCCACCTTCGTGAGCAGACCCGCGAAGAGCGCCAGCACGGGAGCCGGCAGCGTGTGGTACGAAGCCGGCAGCCACGCGAAGAGCGGGAAGGCCCCGGCCTTGATCGCGAAGGCCAAGAGCAGCGCGGTGGCGAGCGGGAGCTGCAGCTCGGCGGAGATCGAGGGCCAGGCGCGCTGGATCGCGGCGTAGCCGAGCTGGCCGGTGGCGCCGTAGACGAGCGCGATGCTGGCGAGCAAGAGCAGCGTGCCGAAGAGGCTGAGCACGAAGTACTTCAGCGTCGCGTCGAGCTGACGCCGGCCACCGCCGAGGGCCAAGAGCCCGAGCGAGGCGATGAGCATGACCTCGAACCACACGTAGAGGTTGAAGAGGTCGGCCGTGGCGAAGGCGCCGCCCACGCCGGTGAGCAGCCCACCGAGCAAGGGGTAGAGCTCGGCGCGCGCGGGGGCACGGTCGGCGTCGCTGCCGAGGTAGGTCCAGGTGGCGACGGCCATGAGGCCGGTGACGGCGATGAGCGCCGCGCCGAGTCGATCGATGGCGAGCTCGATGCCGAAGGGCGCGGGCCAGCCGCCGAGCACCGTGCCGACGACCTCTCCGTGGTGTGTGCGCGCCACGAGCGCGAGGCCTGCGGCGAAGAGCGCGGCGAAGCCCGCGCCGGCGGCGGCGCGCGCGAGGGTGGGCCGCCGAGAGAGCAAGACGCACACGAGCGCCGTGAGCAGGGGCACGAGCACGGGGAGCACCGCGAGCAGCGTCGAAGGCAGGCTCACGTGTCGGGCTCCACGGGTGGCGCCTCGGGGTCGGTCGGGGGCGGCTCGGCGTCGCGGAGCGCGTCGAGGTCGTCGCTCTCGCTGGTGTGCACGACGCGCAGCACGAGCACGAGCGAGAAGCAGGTGAGCACGAAGCCGATGACGATCGCCGTGAGCACGAGCGCCTGCGGTAGCGGGTTCGCGGAGGCCTCGAGGGTGGACTCGCCCGCGCGCAGGATCGCCGGCGCCGGAGAATCGACGCGCCCCGCCGCGAAGAGCAGGAGGTTGACCGCGCTGCCGAGGATCGCGAGGCCGAGCACGCAGCGGAGCACATCGCGCGACAGCGCGAGGTAGGCGCCGCAGGCGGCGACGATCGACACCGTGAGGGCGAGCGCGAAGCTCAAGGCGAGCCTCCGTCGTCGTGCGCGGGTTCGAGCTCGAGCAGCAACAGCGCGTAGCCTCCGACGGCGCCCCAGACGGCGAGGTACACGCCGAGGTCGAAGACGAGCACGCTCGAGACGTCGAAGCTGCCGACGCCGAGAGGGATCGAGACCCACGGGTGCGTGAGGAAGGGCTCGCCCGCGAGCCAGCCGACGACGCCGGAGAGCAACGACGCGAGCACGCCGCTCGCGGCGAGCACGCGCGGATCGCCGAAGAGCAGCCGGCGGCGCGCGAGCTCGGTGCTCTGCGACACCGCGCAGACCACGGTGGCGCTCACGGCCACGAGCCCGCCGATGAAGCCGCCTCCAGGCAGGTTGTGACCTCGGTAGAGCACCCAGAGCGACGCGGCGAGCAGCAGCCAGTAGAGCGTGCGGCCCGCGACCTCGAGCATCAGCGAGCGAGGGCTCATGGCGTGGCCTCCTTGCGCCGCTTCTTGAGCGCCGCGACGAGCGGCAGCGCGGCGAGGAAGGAGAAGACGACGACGGCGCTCTCACCGAGCGTGTCGAGGCCGCGGAAGTCGACGATGACGACGTTCACGACGTTGCGGCCGTGCGCGTCCGGCAGGCTGTGCGCGGCGTAGAACCGGGAGAGGGTGTCGTCGAAAGGGAGCGCCGAGACGGCGAGCAAGAGGGCGCCGAGCAGGCCACCGAAGCCGAGCGAGACGAGCGCGGCGAAGGGGCGCACGCGGGGCTCGAGCAGGCTCCTCGCGCGGCGACGCCGCTCGAGCTCGATGAGCACCGTGGCGACGACGATGACGAAGGCCGTCTCGACGGCGAACTGCGTGAAGGCGAGGTCCGGCGCGCCGGTGAACAGGAACAAGAGCGCGCTGCCGTAGCCGACGAGGCCGCTCGCGAGCAGCAGTACGAGGCGCGTCTCGAGCACACAGGCGAGCAAGGCGCCCGCCGAGATCGTCGTGAGTGCGGCGAGCACGGGGAGCTCGACGCTCGTCGGTGCGGGCCAGGCGAGGGAGCTCGCCCCCGGGGCGAACGCGAGGCCCAGCGCGAGCACGATGGCGAAGACGAGCACCGCCGCGTAGAGGCTGCCGCGGCCGTGCTGCACGCGGCGGGTGAGCCACGCCGCGCTCTTCACCAGATCGCCGAGCGCGCGCTCGTAGAAGGCCTGTGCGCCGTAGGGGCGCAGGAGCGCCCCGCCGCGCTCGACCACGCGGTGCAGGGGCTCCCACACGAAGAAGACGACCGCACCCGCGGCGATCGTGCCGGCGACCGAGTAGAAGACCTGCCCGAGCTCGAGCTCGAGGTCCACGACCGGGCCTCCGGGCCCGGGCGTGAGCGAGCGCGCGACCTGGCCCAGGAGGCCCTCGATGAGCCACGGGCGCACGCCGAAGACGATGCCGATGGTCGCGACGAGGATCGGTGGCAGCACCAAGGAGATGCCGCCCTCGTGCGCGTCGACGGTGCCGCCTTCGGGGGCGGAGCGGAAGAAGAGCCGGATCGAGGCGACCGCGGCGACGGCGACGGAGACCGCGCCCACGAAGAGGCTGCCGTAGCTCACGATCGCGAGGATCTCCTCCTCCCGCTTCGCGTTGAGCACGACGGCCTTGGCGACGTAGCCGAAGGAGAGCGGCAGGCCGGCCATGCCCACCGCGGCGAGCACGGCGGCGGTCGCGGTGAAGGGCATCGCGCGCCGGAGGCCGCCGAGGCGCGAGATGTCGCGCGTGCCGGTGCCGTGATCGACGTTGCCCGCGACGAAGAAGAGCGGGGCCTTGTAGAGGGCGTGCGCGAGCATGAAGGCGCCCACGGCGGTCGCCGAGCCCTCGCCACGCAAGCCGACGAGCATCACCATCGCGCCCAGCGCGCTGACCGTCGACCACGCCAAGATGCGCTTCAGATCGCGCTCGCCGAGCACGAGGATCATCGCCCAGGCGCTCGTGAGGGTGCCCACGCCGGTGAGGGCCATGCGCCAGAAGGGCCACTCACCGAAGGCCGGGTCGAGGCGCGCGAGCAGGTACACGCCGAGCTTCACCATCGTCGCCGAGTGCAGGTAGGCCGACACCGGCGTGGGCGCGCTCATCGCGCCCGGCAGCCAGAAATGGAACGGGAACTGCGCGCTTTTCGTGAAGCAGCCGAGCATCACCAGCACGACGCCGATGCGAGCGCGTGTGTCGTCGGCGAGCTCCGCGCCGCGTGCGACGAGCCCGGAGAGCGAGCTCGTCTCCGCCGCCTGGCCGAGCAGGATGAGCCCCGCGAGCAGCGCGAGCCCGCCTGCGCCCGTGACGAGCATCGCTTGCTTGGCCGCGCCGCGGCTCGCCGCGCTCTCGTGGTCGAAGCCCACGAGCAGGTACGAGAGCAGGCTCGTGAGCTCCCAGAACACGAACACCAGCACGAGCTGATCGGCGGTGACCGCGCCGATCATCGCGAGCATGAAGGCGCTGAGCAGCGCGAGCACGCGCCGCTGGTGCCGGTGCCCTGCGAGGTATCCGCCAGCGTAGACGAAGACCGCCGAGCCGACGCCGGTGATCAGCAGGAGCATGAGCGCCGAGAGGCCGTCGATGCGGAAGCCGAGCGTGAGATCGAGCGAGGGCACCCAGGGCAGCGCGAGGGCGAAGGGCAGCTCGCGAGAGAGCAGCAAGAAGACGAGCAGACCGAGGCCGGAGAACGGCAGGAGCGCGAAGGCCGCGCGCTCGGCGAGGCTCATCGCGTGCTCGTTCTCGTGGTGATCGGTGGAGTGTGCCATGCGTGCCCGGCGTGCGGTCCGACCCTACGGAGGTCCGACGCGGAGCTCAACCTTCGTGCGCCGCTTCTCGCCGACGAACTCCCGCTCGAGGGCCTCAGTCGCGGCGTGTCCGCGGCGGAGTCGCCAGCCCTGCGACGAGAGGAGGGTCGACGGTTGGCTCACCGACGAGGCGCGGGGTGCCCTGCTCGTCGATCGCCACCTCGACGAAGCGGCGCGCGACCACGCCCGTCGAGTCGACGTCGAGCTCGAGCAAAGCGCCGGTGCGCGAGCCGGGTCGGGTCATGCCGGCGAAGACGAAGTTGCCGAGCCCGTGCACGATCGGGCGGCCGAGGTGCTCCTCGACGGGCTGCACCACGTGGGCGTGCGCGCCCACCACCGCGTGCGCGCCGGCCTCGACGAGCTGCCTGCCCATGCGTCGCTGCTCGCGTGTGGGCTCGGGCGTGAACTCCTCACCCCAGTGGATGAAGACGATGACGACGTCGGCCTCGCTGCGCGCGCGCTCCACGTCGCGCGTCGCGAGCGCGGGGTCGCGGTTGTGGTGGCCCACGATCGCGAGGCGCAGGCCGCCGAGCTCACGCACCACCCAGGGCTCGCGGTCGAAGTCCACGTAGGTGTGGCCGACGTGCGCGAGGCCGGCGGCGTCGAGGCGCGCGAGCGTCTCGCGGTAGGCCACGGGCCCCCGGTCGAGGCTGTGGTTGTTGGCGACCGACACGAGGTCGAAGCCGGCGTCGAGCAGACGCGACGGGGCAGAGGGAGGGGCCGTGAGCGGGATCGGTACGCGCGGCTGTCCCTGGGTGGCGACCACGCATTCGAGGTTGCCGACGAGCAGATCGTAGCTGCGCAGGCGCTCGGCGACGTGCTGGAAGGGATAGGCGGGCGGCGCGTCGGGGTCGTCGAGCGAGCTCGCGACCCCGAGCGCGAGCGCGACGTCTCCGACGAAGCCGAGGCGCACCGGCCGGCTCGGAGCGCCGGGTACGAGCTCGGGCGCGCTCGCCGGAGCCGCGAGCAGTGTGGCGCGCTCGGTCGTCGCGACCTGCGAGGCGCCCTGCTGCGCGCGGCTCGCGCCGGGTGACGTCGCAGCCTCGGCGGGAGCGTCGCAGGCCGAAGCGAGCGCGCTCAGCGTCGCGACGAGCGCCGCCAGGATCGCCCGAGGAGCCATCGCCTCACAAGCTAGGCCCCCGAGCGCCCCGACGGGAGAGTGGTCGTGGGTTCAGCGCCCGGCGTCGCCCGCGCGAGCGCGCTCGATCGAGTGCTTGGCTCGTGGTTCGATGGCGCGGATGTCACCCCTCCAGCAGAGCCCGCCGCCGACTGCCGAGCAGGCGGGCGGGCGCTTCCGCGCGTGGGGCCCGAGCGAGCTCGCTCCGCCCCCACCACGTGTGCCCAGCCCCGCGGCGCAGAAGCTCGTGCTGGGCTACCAAGGCAAGGAGCGTGTGCTCCTTTGGATCGGCGGCATCTTCCTGCTCCTGGGGCTGCCCTTCTGCTTCATCTTCCTGTCCGGAGTCCCCTCCGACCTCAGGCTCTCCTTGGGCGGGGAGCGAGCCACCGCGACGGTGACCTCGCTCGTGCTGGAGACGAGCTACGAGATCAACGGCGCCCACCCCACGCGCATCGTCTTCAGCTACGACGACGTGGGCCTGCGTCGCCAGGCCGAGAGCTACACGACGAAGTCGAGCGTGCTCGGGGCGCTCGCGGTCGGCGCGCCGGTCGAGATCGAGCACCTGCCCGGCAGCGACGGGGTCGCGCGCGTGGTCGGAACGACCTCGGGGCCCTTCGGGCCGGTGGTCGCGTTCGTACTGATCTTCCCCCTCGCGGGCGCGGCGCTGCTCGGCTGGGCCGTCCAGATGAACCAGCGCCAGGTCCGCGCCTACCGCCACGGCCGCGCGGTCCGCGGCCTCGTGCGCTCGCGGGGGGTCGACGAGACGGTCAGTTCGAACGGGGAGCACCCGACGAAGATCGTGTGGGAGTTCCAGGTCGACGGCAGGCCGTACCAGGGAGAGCTGTCGAGCTTCGAGCACATGCTGCTGCGGGAGGTCGTCCCGAGCGACGAGGTCGTGGTCGTCTACGACCCGGCCGAGCCGAAGCACAATACGCTCTACTTCTGAGCAAGCCGCCCGCGCCGCGCCCGGAGCGCTCGCGTGCCGCCGCCCTGCCTCCGCGTTGCGGTGCCGACGCCAGCCACCTGCGTGCCGTCACAAACTGGTCCCGTCGATATCCCGTGTGATAGCGCCCCTCGACATGGGCGTGGCGAGCGCGGCAGCGAAGCAGGTCGATCGAGACGGCAGCAACAACCCGGCCAGGGAGGAGCGTCTCGGCGGAGCCCGCGCCGATTTCGTGGCGAACCTCGGCAAGCGGCGCGCCGAGATCGCGGCGAGCCTCGACGCGCTGCGCGCCGACCCGGCCGCGCGCAGGCCGCGCGACGAGCTGCGGCGCCGCGTGCACGCGCTCGCGTCGGCGTCGCGTCTGTTGCGCTTCGAGAGCCTCGGCGAGGCGCTGCGCGAGGTCGAGCTCGCGCTGGAGCAGGCCGCCGAGCGCGGCTCGCTCGAGGACGCAGACTTCGGGCGGGTGCACGACCTGGTCGGTCGCATGACGAGCCTCGCCTGGGGCCAGGCGCCCACCGGGCCCGCGATCCGCCCCGTCGACGCGCTCCGCCCGGCGGCGCGCGAGACCGAGGCGGAGGCGACCGTCGCCGCCTGCCCCACCGGCGTGCTCGTGCTCGGCGGGCCGCACCTGGCCGACGCGCTCGCGATGCCCGTCGCGCGTGGCGACGAGGACGGCCAGGCCTTCGAGGTCGAGCGTTCCGACGAAGTGCACCTCGGCGTCGATCTCGCGCGCGCCGTGGCGCCCGACGTGATCGTCATCGACGGCGACCTGCGCGGCGCGAAGGAGCTCGTCGAGCGGCTCGTGTCCGACTCTCTGCTCGAGACGATCCCGGTCGTCGTGTGCCTGAAGCTCCAGCGCGCCGAAGACGCGGCGCCCTTCATGGCGCTCGGCGTGGCGCGCACGCTCGCCAAGCCCGTCTCTCCCGGCGAGCTGCGTCGGGCCGTCGTCGCCGCGGTGGGCTCCTACGTGCGCCGCGAGGTGTCGCGCGAGCCGCTCGGTGAGCTCAACCTCGACCAGCTCGGCGCACGCCTCGCCGAGGAGCTGCGTCGCGGGCTCTGCGACGTCGTCGACAGCAAGGGTCGAGGGCGCGCGGTCTCGCTCGGCGAGGGCACCGAGGTGCTCGCGGCGCTCTGGGGCGCGGTCGCTCGGATCCGCGACGTGGTGACGATCCGCTCGCAGGGCGAGATCCGCTTCGCCGCCGGAGGCCCCGAGGGCGCGGTCCCGCTCGCGCCGTGGATCGGTCCGGAGCTCGTGGGCCCGACCCAGCGCCAGCCGCACCCGAGCTCGCGCGGCGTCGGCGAGATCTCGCTCGAGGGCACACGCATCGTCGTGGCCGACGACGACCCTGCCGTGTGTTGGTTCATGGCGGGCGTGCTCAAGACCGCGGGCGCACGCGTCTACGAGGCGCGCGACGGCGAGCGCGCGCTCGAGATCGCCAAGCACTGCGAGCCGGACCTCGTCGTCTCCGACGTGCTCATGCCGAAGCTCGACGGCTTCGCGCTCTGCCGCGCGCTCAAGCGCGACGTCGTGCTGCGCGACGTGCCGGTGGTGCTGCTCTCCTGGAAGGAGGATCTGCTCCAGCGCGTGCGCGAGCTCGGCGCCGACGCCGACGGCTACCTGCGCAAGGAGGCGAGCGCGGGCGTCGTCGTCCAGCGGGTGCGCGAGCTGCTCCACAGGCGCGCGCGGACGGCACAGCGCATCGCCGCGAACGGCGAGATCCGAGGCCGGCTCGACGGCTTCACGGCCCACAGCTTGCTCCGTATGGTCTGCAAGCATCGCCCGGCCTCGACGCTCAGCCTGCGCGACGCGAGCTACCTCTACGAGCTGGAGATCCGCGACGGCCGACCGGTGCGCGCCACACGCAGCAGCACGAGCGGCGTCTTCGAGCGCGGGCCCCAGGTCGTCGCGGCGCTGCTCGGCGTGGGCGACGGCCGCTTCGTCGTCTCGCCGCCGCGCGAAGACGGCGAGGTCGGCGTCGTGCGCGGCGATCTCAAAGGCGCCCTCGCCGAGCAGCTCTTGCCGGTCATCGGCTCCGCGCGCGCGGCCCAGCGCCTGCTCTCGGGCGCGAACCTGCTCGGCGTCGAGCGCATCACGCTCGACGAGTCGGCGCTCGCCGACTACCTCGTCGCCACGCCCGAGCCCGCGCGCGGCTTGATGCGCCGGATCGCGGCTGGTGAGGCGCCGCGTGCGCTCATCACGCGAGGCGACGCGGCGGCGTGGCTCGTCGAGGACGTGCTCGCCGACGCGGCCGCCCACGGCGCCGTGCGCGCGGTGCTCGATCGCGAAGGGCAGGACCGCATGCCGGACGCGCTCGAGATCGAGCTGCGCTTGCTCCGCGGTGAGCGCGCCGTGCAGCCGATCCTCAGCTTGCCCGTGCTCGCCGAGCCGACGCCCATGCCTGCGCCGCTCGTCGAGGTGAGCCTGCCCACGCCGTCGTCGTTCCTGCGCGCGGCGCTCGCGCCGTCGAAGCGAGAGCCCGAGGTCTACGAGACCGACGAGGCCTCGCAGTCCGAGGCCGACGCAGGAGCGCTCGACGCCTTCGAGCCCGAGGGCGACGAGATCTCGCCGCCCGTCTCGTCCGGCGCGCGCGCGATCCTCAGCGAGTCCTACATCGAGGCCTCCCCGCCCGCGCCCGCGCCCACCGCCCCGCCGAAGGCGCCCGTCGTGCTGGAGCTGTCGCCGCCCGCGCCGGCCTCCAAGTCGCGCGAGCTGACCCCGACGCCGAGCTCGCTGCCGCCTCCTCCGGGGACGAGCTCGATGCTCACGCTGGGCTCGCTGCACCCGCCTCCGGTGGTGCCGGAGACGCGCAAACCCGCGCCGAAGAACACGCGGAAGACGCCGACGCCTGCGCCGGTCGAGGCCAAGCGCAAGTCCGACGAGCTCACCCCGCTCAGCTCGCTCGCGCGTCGACTGCCGCTGCCCTCGGCGTACATGCCGCACCAGCAGCCGCCGAAGCGCGACCACCGCGCGCTCTACTGGGTGCTCTTCGCGCTCGTCGGTGTGGGCTTCGCCGCGTGGGCGAGGTGGTCCCGCGAGCGCACGGTGCGCAGCGAGGTCGAGATGATGCGCGATACGCAGAGCGTGAGCGCAGCAGCGGCGCCGCAGGCCGAGGCGCAGCCCACCGAGGGAGCGAGCGTCGAGCCCGCGAGCCTCGAGGGCGCCGCACTGCCGGAGGCGAAGAGCGCCGGCGCGGACGCCCAGGGCGCGTCGAAGCCCTCGAGCGAGGTCACGGCGGAGGATCTCCCGCTGCGTGAAGGCCAGAAGCTCAAGAAGGGCCACGGACTGCTCGAGGTGATCGCGGCCAAGAGCGACACCGTCTACCTCGACGGCAAGCCCATCGGCTCGGGTCCGATCCTCAGCACGCCGCTCCGTGCTCGCCCGGAGCCCTACGAGGTGAAGGTGAAGACCCAGGGTGAGGAGCGCACGCGCTTCGTCACGATCGCAGACGGTCGGCTCGCGCGCGTGCGGGCGAATCCGCCCTGGCAGCGCTGAGCTCGGGTGGCGCGACGGCGCTGGCCCGAGGCGCTCGAGACGTGCCAAGGTGCTCCCGGATGCGCCTGAGGTCCCGGAGCCGCAGCTGGAGCGAGAGCGCCGCGAGGGCGCTCTCGCTGCTCGCGTTCGGGGCGCTCGCGGGCTGCGGCGGCTGTAGCGACGACTCTCCGCCGGAGATCCTCCCGCCCCCTGCTGCGCCGATCGGCCCCGTCCCCGACCGCACGATCTCCTCTCTCGTCGATCTCGTCGCGCTCTGCGACGTCGAGCACCGCGGGCTCCTGCTGGACTTCGGCACGCCCGCCGTGGATGGGCGCGTCGACGAGGCGTCGGCCGAGGCGCGCCGCCTGCCATCGGTCGAACGAGGCGGCGCGACCTGGTCGGTCGTCGCGGGGCGCAGCACCAAGGCGAGCTTCGTGATCGCCGAACCCGGTCCCATCCAGCTCGCGGCCAGGGTGCACAGCCACACGGCGAAGGGCCTGAGCTTCGTCGTCGACGGCCAGGTGCTCGGATCGGTGCGCCTCAAACCGGGTGAAGCGAAGACCGTCGAGCTCCCACCGACGACGCTCCCTCTCGACGCGGGAGAGCACCTGCTCGAGCTCGGCTTCTCGCCACGAGGTGCGCGCGAGCCCGTCGCCGAGATCGACTGGGTCCGCATCGGCTCTCCCGACGAGCTCCGGCAGACCTACGGGCCGCCGACGCTCGACGACGTCGTCGATGCCAAAGCCGTGCTCGACAGGGTGCCGCACCGCGCCCTCTCGGTGCGCGCCCCAGGGCTCGTCCGCTGTCCGGTGCGCGTGCCGCCACAAGGCAGGCTCCGTGTGGCCGTCGGCGTGCGCGGCGCCGGTCGAGGCGAGATCGAGGTCGCGGTGCGCAGCGACGGCAAGCCGGCCAACGTGCTCTCGAGGCGCGCGATGGAGGGCGGCGAGTCGGCTCGCTGGGAAGACCTCGACATCCCGCTCGACGCCTACGCCGAGCAGCTCGTGGAGCTCGAGCTGCGCGCGCCCACGAGCACCGAGGGCGCGCGTCTCCTCTTCGGCGACCCGGAGATCGTCGTGCCCACCATCGCCCCGCCGCCGAGCCCCACCGCGCGCGTCGTCGTGCTCGTCGTGCTCGCCGGCGTCGATCGGCAGACCCTGCCCGGCTACGACTCGAGGCCGATCGGCCAGCTCGAGCACCTGAGCGCGCTCAGCGCGACCGGCACGACCTTCCTGGCCCACCGCGGTCCGACCACCGTGGTCGCCGGCACGATGGCCACGCTCTTGACCGGCCTGCCGCCTGCGGTCCACACGCTCACCGACGAAGGCGGTCGCCTGCCCGAGAGCGTGCCGACGCTCACCCAGTCCGCGCAGGAGGCGAGCGTGCAGACCGCCTTCTTCACCGCGGTGCCACACACCTTCGCGCCCTTCGGCTTCGCGCGGGGCGCCGCGCAGTTCGAGGCCTTCTCGCCAGTCAGCGGTGAAGCACGCGACCCACTCTCGGCCGCCGCCGCGTGGATCACGACGGCGCTCGCGCGGCAGCCCTCCTCACGCCTCTTCGTCGTGGTGCACGCGCGTGGAGGGCACCCGCCGTGGACGGTGGCCACCAAGCAGCTCGAGACTCTCCCGCCCGAGAACTACTCCGGCGAGATCTCCCCACGACGCGCAGGCCAGCAGCTCGCCAACCTCCGCCGCAGAGGTCGCTCGCTCGACCTCTCGCAGAACGATCTCATCCGCATCGGGGCCTTGCACCAGCTCGCGCTCGTCGAGCAGGATCGCGCGCTCGGAGAGCTGCTCGAGGCGCTCGAGGCCGCAGGCGTCGACGACGAGACCTTGCTCGTCGTCACGGGCGACGTGTCGAGCGGCGTCGCCGACCTCTTCGACGACGCGCCGCCGCTCGACGACGGCGCGCTCGCCTTGCCGCTCTGGGTGCGCTTCCCCAAGGGCGCGCACGCAGGCGTGAAGGTGAGTCGCGCGACGGAGGTGGTCGACGTCGCGCAGACCGTGCTGAACGCGCTCGAGATCGCGCCGCTGCGTGGCCTCGCCGCGCGGGACCTCGGCGGCGTCGCCTCGGGGCTCGTGCTCTCCGCCGATCGCCCGCTCGTCGCCACCGCCGGCGACGCCTGGTCGGTGCGCTGGGGCGATCTCGTCTTGCGCCAGCGGCTCGGCAGCCGCGCGAAGCTCTGCGATCTCTCCGTCGACGAGAGCTGCGCCTTCGACCGCAGAGAGCAGTCTCCCTTCGCCGCGAGGGCGCTGGTCCGCCGGCTCGCGCGCCACCGCTTCACGGCCGCCACGCCCGCCGCGGAGCGCGAGTCCGCGGTCGTCGACGACGAGACGCTCGCGGCGCTGCGTGTGTGGGGCGCAGCCCAGTGAGCCGAGGCGCGATCACGGCGATCCGCGCCGGTTCAAGCTAGGCGCAGCGGTCGCAGCGGCCCTTGATCTGGACCTCGTACTGCCGCTTGCGGATCGCGCGCGGCGTGCCCTTCGCGGCGACGATCTGGACGGCTTCGTCCGGGAGGCAGACCACGTCGCCGCAGGTGTCGCACATGAAGTGCGGGTGAGGCTCCCACACCTTCTCGTCGACGTGCGCGCAGGAACGCAGCTCGAAGCGCCACGTGTGATCGCCGTGGTCGGTCCGCCGGAGGATGCCCACCTCCGTGAGATCCATCAGGTTCCGGTAGACGGTCGCACGATCGAGGCCGTCGTCGGCGAGCGCGGCGGCGACGTCGGCGTGGCTGAGCGGCGCAGCCGCGCCGTGCAGGGCGCGCAGGACGGCGAGGCGCGGCCCGGTCGCGCGCAAACCGACGCTCCGTAGCTCCTCGCGGAGCTCGTCGAGCGGAGCCGGGCCGTGCTTGTGGCCATGCATGCGGTAGAACCTAGAGCACCGAGCGCGAATCCGCTACCAGGTGGGCGGCGCTCGCTCGGGGCTGCGTCTTCAGCTCATGCAGCGCAGCCACCTGGACAGCGGCGTGTCGCAGCCGTCGGCGTCGACGCGACCGTCGCGGCACTCGATCTCGTCGTCGATGCAGTCGACGTATTCGTCGAACTCCGGGAGGCAGTCGCGCGCGTCGGACTCGCGCTCGAAGTCCTCGTAGGTGTCGATGCACTCGTCGTACTGGGAGTCGCTGCAGCCGGTGCAGTCGCAGGTCGCGTCGCAGATGCTCGAGGCCGAGCCTCCACAACCTCCGAGGGAGGCGCCCAGCGCCGTGAGGTATGCGATGGCCGCTGCTGCTCCGAGGATCTTCGCTCGCTTCATGGTGGGCTCCCGTGTCGGTGGAGCCCGTGTCTATCGTCAGGTGCTCGTGACGACAACCCTGGGGTGTCGCTCACCCCTCCGCGCCGAGCGCTTCGCGCGGCGCAGAGGGCGACGCTCGAGTCGGCGTGACGACCGCTTCTACCAGGCGCACGAGATCGACCGGGGCGTAGGGTTTGCGCAGAAAGCGGCGCGCGGCCGTTCGCTGCGCTCGAGCCGGAGGCTCGTCGGCGATGCCGGAGACGAAGACGACCGGCAGACGGGGGAAGCGCTTCTCGAGCTCGTCGGCGAGCTCGTGGCCCGTCAGACCAGGCAGCACGACGTCGATCACGGCAGCATCGAGCGCGACGCGTGCTGCGGCGCGCTCCAGCGCCTCGCCGCCGTCGCGCGCTTCGATGACCGAGAAGCCGTGATCGGAGAGCACGCGCGCGGCCACCGCGCGCACGGCGTCGTTGTCTTCGACCAGGAGCAAGGTCCCGGACCCAGGCGGCGGAGCGACCTGGGGAGCACATCGCAGGCTCGCTGGGTTCGTCGAGCGAGGCAGCACGATCGAAACGATCGTCCCGCGACCCAGCTCGCTCTCCAGCTCGATGCTGCCACCCGCCTGGCGGATGGAGCCCAGCGCGCTCGCCAGCCCGAGCCCCGTGCCCAGCTCGCGAGGCTTCGTGGTGAAGAAGGGCTCGAAGGCTCGCTTCCGCGTCTCCTCGTCCATGCCCGTGCCCTCGTCGACCACGCGGATGCCCACCGCGCCCTCCGCCGAGCCAGCGCCCTCGCCCGCAGGGAGCGCGCTGACCTCGAGCAAGACCCGCCCGCCTCGTGGCATCGCGTCGCGGGCGTTCGCCACCAGGTTGATGAGCACCTGCTCGAGTTGCCCCCGATCGATGTGGACCACGAGCGCTTCCTCCGGGACCGACACGTCGACGACGATGCCTTCGCCAGCGGTGCGCCTGAGCAGCTCGCCGAGCTCTCGAGTGAGCAGGCCTACGTCCTCGTGTTTGGGCTCGACCGTCTGGCGTCGGGCGAAGGCCAGCAGCTTGCTCGTCAGGTCCGAGGCCTTCGTCGCGGCGCTCGCGATCTCGGTCAGCGCCGTGATGCCGAGCCCGCTCCCCGAGGGCTGGCGCATCGCGAGCTCGGAGTAGCCGAGGATGATCGTGAGCAGGTTGTTGAAGTCGTGCGCCACGCCGCTCGCGAGCCGCCCCAGGCTCTCGAGGTGGCGCGCTCGGTCGAGCTCCTCGCGCAGGCGGTCACGATCGATCTCGATCCTTCGACGCGCGGTCACGTCGACCACCGTGCCGGCCATGCGGAGAGCTCGGCCCGACTCCGAGCGCCAGATGCGCCCGCGACACTCGAGCCAGCGGGGTGCGAGACCCCTAGGGACCAGCTCGTGCTCGATCACGTAGCCATCGCTCTCGCCAGCGAGGCATTTCGCGATCGCGTCCGTCATCTGGGCGCGCGCGTCTTCGGGCAGGATCGCGAGATAGGCCTCGTAGGTGAAGTCGAACTCCTCGCGCGACACACCGAAGAGCTCGCAGACGTCGTCGGACCAGAGGACCTCGTCGGCCACGACGTCCCAGCTCCAGGCGCCGACCTTGGCGCTGCGCAGCGCCTCTCGCGCGAGCTCCAGCTCACTCCAGGGGAGCCCTCCCCGCCCGCCGCCGCCGGTGCCCCCACTGCCCTCCACGTGGAGGATGCTAGCCCAAGCGCGGCTGCTTGGGGCGAGCGCGACGACCGACGCTCCTCGCCTCCTCGACGAGCGCCCGCAGGAACCTCCCCGTGTGCGAGGCTTCGGTGGCGGCCACCTGCTCGGGTGTTCCCTCGGCGACCACGAGCCCGCCCGCCCTGCCACCCTCGGGGCCGAGGTCGACGACCCAGTCGGCGCACTTGATGACGTCGAGGTTGTGCTCGACGACGAGCACGCTGTTCCCGGCGTCGACGAGCCGCGACAGCACCCCGAGCAGCTTGCGCACGTCGTCGAAGTGCAGGCCCGTCGTCGGCTCGTCGAGCACGTAGAGCGTGCGCCCGGTGTCGCGTCGCGCGAGCTCGCGCGCGAGCTTGATGCGCTGCGCTTCGCCGCCCGAGAGCGTCGTCGCGGGCTGGCCGAGCGTGATGTACCCGAGGCCGACCTCGTCGAGCGTCTCGAGGATGCGCCTCATCGCCGGCTGGTTCTCGAAGAGCTCGAGCGCCTCGCGCACGCTCGTCTCGAGCACGTCGGCGATCGTGCGCTCACGGAAGCGCACCCTGAGCGTGGCCTCGTTGTAGCGCTTGCCCCTGCAGGCCTCGCAGACGACGTGCACGTCCGGGAGAAAATGCATCTCGATCGCGCGCACACCACCGCCTTCACAGGCCTCACAGCGCCCGCCCTTCACGTTGAAGGAGAAGCGCCCGGGGCCGTAGCCGAAGGCGCGCGCTTCCTTCGTCTGCGCGAAGACCTCGCGCACCAGATCGAAGAGCTTGGTGTAGGTGGCCGGGTTCGAGCGCGGCGTCCGGCCGATCGGGTCCTGGTCGATGACGATGATCTTGTCGACGTGCTCGACGCCGGTGATCGACGCGTGCGCGCCGACGGGCTCCATCGCGCCGTGGAGCTTGCGACGCAGCGCCGGCACGAGGATCTGCCCCACGAGGCTCGATTTGCCCGCGCCGCTCACGCCCGTGACCGCGCTGAAGACGCCCAGCGGGATGCGCACGCTCAGATCGCGCAGGTTGTTCTCCTTGGCGCCGAGGATCTCGAGCTGTGCCTTCGCGACGCGACGGGCCTCGGGCAGCTCGATGCGTTCGCGCCCGGAGAGGAAGCGCCCCGTGATCGACGTCGGGTGTCTGCGGATCTCGCTCGGCGAGCCCTCGGCCACGACGCGCCCGCCGAGCTTGCCCGCGCCCGGCCCGAAGTCGACGACGTGATCGGCGCGCTCGATCGTCTCCGCGTCGTGCTCGACCACGATCACCGTGTTGCCGAGGTCGCGCAGCCGCTCGAGCGTCGAGACGAGCCGCAGGTTGTCGCGCTGGTGCAGCCCGATGCTCGGCTCGTCGAGCACGTACATCACGCCGCTCAGCTCGCTGCCGAGCTGCGCCGCGAGGCGGATGCGCTGCGCCTCGCCCCCCGAGAGCGACGCGGTCGCGCGCTCGAGCGTGAGGTACTCGAGGCCCACGTCGAGCAAGAAGCCCAGTCGGTGGCGGATCTCCTTGAGCAGCTCCGCGGCGATCTCGCGGCGCACGCCCTCGAGCTCGAGCGCGCCGAACCACGCGTGGCCCTCGCGGATCGTCATCGACAACACGTCGACGAGGCTCTTCTCCCCGAGCACGACGGCCCTGGCCTCGGGCCGGAGGCGCGCACCGCCGCAGGCTCGACACGCCGCCTCGTGCAGGTAGCGCCTGTACTTCTCGCGCATCGAGTCCGAGCCCGTGGCCTCGTAGCGGCGCAAGAGCTGCGGGCAGAGCCCCTCCCACTTCATGGCCCAGGAGCCCTTCGAGTGTTTGCCGGTCCAAGCGACCTCGATGCGGCGCTCGCCCGCGCCCCAGAGCAGGAGCTCGCGCTGCTTCGCGGGCAGCTTCTTCCAGGGCACGTCGCGCGCGACCCCGAGATCGTCGCACAGCGCGTGCACGATCCGGCTCGTCCAGCCGCTGTTCTCGGCCACGTTGCGCCAGGGCTCCACGGCGCCTTCGTCGATCGTGAGCGAGCCGTCCGGCACGACGAGGCTCGGGTCGACCTCGAGCTTGTTGCCGAGCCCGCTGCACTCCGGGCACATGCCGAGCGGCGAGTTGTGGCTCAGGGCCTGCGGGCTCAGCTCCGGCAGCGCGAGCTTGCAGCGAGGGCAGCTGCGCGATTCGGAGTAGATCCGTGGCTCTTCTTCGCCCTCGATCTCGACGAGCGCGCGGCCTCCGCCGGTGCGCAGGGTGGTCTCCACGCTGTCGCCGAGGCGAGCGCGCGCGTCGATCGAGAGCACGACGCGATCCACGACCACCTCGATGGAGTGCTTGCGCTTCTTGTCGAGGGCCTCGAGCTCGTCGAGCTGCTTCGTCTCGCCGTCGACGCGCACGCGCGAGAAGCCGCGCTTGCGCAGGTCGTCGAAGACCTCTCGGAACTCCCCCTTCCGGTGCTCGACGACGGGCGCGTAGAGCACGATGCGGCTCCTGTCGGGCAGCGAGGCGAGCTCGCTCACGATCTCCGAGGCGGAGCGCCCGGCGACGGCGCCGCCGCACCCGGGGCAGCGCTGCTCGCCGACGCGCGCGAAGAGCACACGCAGGTAGTCGTGGATCTCGGTGACCGTGCCGACGGTGGAGCGAGGGTTCGACGAGGCCGTCTTCTGCTCGATCGCCACCGTGGGGCAGAGCCCGCGGATGTGATCGTACTTCGGTTTGTCGAGCTGACCGAGGAACTGCCTCGCGTAGGTCGAGAGCGACTCGACGTAGCGGCGCTGCCCCTCGGCGTAGATCGTGTCGAAGGCGAGCGAGGACTTGCCCGAACCGCTCGGCCCGGTGAACACGACCAAGCGCTGCTTCGGCACGCGCAGCTCGTCGATGCTGAGGTTGTGCTCACGCGCGCCGCGCACCACGAGCTCGTCGACCGGCTGCGTTCTCCGCATGCGACGGGAGCTAGCACGGAGGGGCGAGCGGCGCCGCGCTCCCGGGCGGCCGGGCGCGCGACTCGGGCGGAGCGGGCTCGGCGGTCGGCCCACGGAGCCACGCGGCCTTGACAGCGGCGGTCGCCTTCGGTGTCGTCGCACTCGTGCCGGTCGCACCGCATTGTTTCCCGCTCGGGCCCGTGGCGATCGCTGCGCGGTCCTTCCGCCGTCGCGGCCAGCGCTACGTCACCGCCGTCGTGAAGCTCTCGTGCACGATGCGGCACGAGGCGCCGATGTTCGTCGCGCCGCCCCGCCCCGTGGTGATCGGCGACCGCTCGGTCGACGGTCGCCCCGGCGCGAGCGTCGCGCGCAGCAGCGATCTGGCGCTGTTCGTACCGCGCCCCGAGATCATCGTCTTCGGCAGCGCCTACGCGGCGCCCGGGCAGAAGCTCGAGAGCACCAGCGTGCGCGTGGCGCTGGTGCGCGACGGCGCGATGCTCGTGAACAAGCGCCTCGACGTGCTGGGCGATCGTCGCGTCCGCAACGACGAGCCCGAGCCGTCCCCCACGCCCTTCTCGCGCATGCCCATCGTCTACGAGCGCGCCTTCGGCGGTCCGGGCGATCTGCTCAACCCCGCGGGCGTCGGGCGCGAGCCCGAGCGTGACGGCGCGCGGACCTTGCCGAACGTGCTGCACCCTCCGGCCACGGGCGCCTCGACCGCGCCGAGCGGGCCGGCGGGCCTCGCCGCGATCCCTGGGCACTGGCCCCTGCGCGCGAGCCTGCTCGGGGGTCTCGACCAGATCGACCTCGACACCGCGCCGGAGGTCGAGCTGCCCGACGACTTCGACGAGAGCTACTTCCAGGCTGCACCCGAAGACCAGCGCGTCGACGAGCTGCGCGCCGGCGATACGCTCATGTTCGTCAACCTCCATCCGGAGCTGGCGACGCTGCGGGTCACCCTGCCCGACGCGCGCGCGGTCGCGCTCGCCCAGACCCGAGGCGGTGCGCGGCTCCCCTTCGAGCTCAGGCTCGATACGCTGCACGTCGAGCCCGACGCTGCGCGCGCCGAGATCCTCTTCCGCGGCACGCTCCCGATCGAGGAGACCGACCTCGAGGGTCTGCGCATCGCGGCCGGCATCGAGCGACCTGGGCGCGCGCCCATCGTGGTCCCGGATCTGTCGACGCTCACCCCGCCGAAGCCACCCGAGGCCGCCGTACCGCTCGCCCAGCTCTCGTCGACCGCCGTGATCGATCCCGAGCAGCACGCGCTGCTGGCTCCCGCTCCCGCGCTCGCGGTGGCGCCCCACGCGCCGAAGCCGAATCTCGGCGGTACGCAGATCATCGAGCTGCCGCGAGAGCAACCCGCGCTCGCCGCGCAACCCGCGCTCGCCGCGCCGCCCGCGCCGCCCGCGCCGCAGAAGCGCCCGCTCGACGCGACGATGATCTTCGAAGACGAGGCCACCGCGCCCGCGATGCCCTTCGGCGCCGCGCCTCCCGCGCCGCCGCCGCCGCCCGCGCCGCCCCCTCCAGTTGCGCCGGCCTTCACCGGCACCATGACGATCGATCTCGACTCGGCGCTGGGTCGTGGGCCCCACGCGAGCACCATGGAGCTCGAGACGAACCGCGCCCCCGCGTCGCTGCCCTTCGCACGCTCGGGCGCCTCCGGCGCGGCAGCGAAGGCCCCCGCCGCGCCGGTACCACGCGCGC
>ERZ761602.4158-NODE-4158-length-19110-cov-5.782839_pt1 | contig 19110 bp, 18 predicted proteins | sample MGYA00512165_ERZ761602 | MGnify/ENA primary metagenome ERZ761602 (study PRJEB28899, sample SAMN02445085) | bioreactor sludge metagenome | biome: EBPR sludge; isolation source: Thorneside wastewater treatment plant | place: Australia: Brisbane, Thorneside... | reverse complement strand
GAATAAACCCTTCTGACCGGTGACAATTTCGACGATGTCGTCCGCAAATTGATGGGGCAGGCTGCTTGGATTGCGTTTGGATTTATATCGCTTCTCCAAAATCATTTTTCCCGTCATGACATCAAACGCATAACCTTCTACCCAGGATTCACCCTTTTCGATTCCCACTTTCGCGCGAACCACATATTGCGCGCCCACTTGTCGCCAGGGATCCACTTGAAAGGATTTCAGATTTCCTGGAACTGGCGTGTTTCCAAACGCTTCCGCAGGAATTACTTTGAATACTCGAGAAAAAATAAGATCGGCCGTGACGTTCGCTTCGGTGTCGGAAGCAAACTTGACGATGTCTCCGCTCTCTCCCGACTTCACGAAAGCCTGCAGAGCAATGGGCGTAGGCGCCTCGCGCGCATCCTTCAGTACGATCGACTGAGCGAAGGAGGAAACACACCAAAATGAACTCGTCAGAAAGATGAGAGAAATTCGAATCAGGGTTTGCATATGATGGCCGTTTCCTTTCCATTGAGTTCTTGAATGACGTCAGACGAGAAATGTTCCGCTCCAAGGGCTTCGCGAATAGCGAGCTCGCATTTGCGATCTAAGATGGCAATGCCCGTCGTTTGCGCTAAACCAAGAGCCGATAATTCAAATTGTGACCCCACTCCCACTAAGCGAATTGTAAAAAATCCAAAGGCATTTGGAAAATTTTTCCGAATGGTTGCTGCTTCTTCTAATTCGAAATGCTTTCGCATCGCTGATTGCAAAGCTTGTTCGGCCGGCGTTGGTGCTCGGAGACTTCTTCCGCCGGTTCCTCGAGCGCCTTTTTCTCCCTGAGCATGCGTCGGAAAGTTATCTTCTTTAGGTTTGGGGCGAGGCTTGTCCTCAAGGCGAGAGTCTTGGCGAATTTTATCGAGGATCGATTTGAGATCGGGCTTCTTTGAAGCCTTTGAGCCTTCCTCTTTCTTTGGCTGTGGTTTCGTTTTCAATACCATCTCTTCTTCTTTTTTCTTTTCTTCTTCTACTTTAGGTGGCGGAAGATCCTTTTCTTTTGCTCCGAGTTTCATCGGAGTGTCGGTGGGTTTGTAGGTGAGGTCTACTTGAACAGCTCCCAGATTCTCCAGTTTCAACGTCTTCGCTTTTAAAATAGATAGAGAAATTTTGGCTGAGTAAATCAGCGCCGCGAACAAAAGCGCATGAAAAATAATCGATATGCTAATCGCCCGATACATAGTTCGTTTTTGAGAGGGAGATGCCCCTCTTATTTATTGTTGACCGGATCCGTCATGAAAGAAATTCGAAAGATGCCCGCAGTTTGAACGGCGGCCATGACACGGATCACAAAACCATGAGGCACTGCTTCATCGGCTTTGATGAAGACTTCTTTTTTGAGGCGATTGGCGAACATTTGCGTCAATCGCTTATCCAATTCTGAAAACTCGATTTTGTTCTTGCCGATATAAATCGTTTCATTTTTCTGCACAGTCAGAATGACGGATTCTTCTTGCACGCCGGCAGACTTTGCTTTGGCTTTTGGAAGTTGAACATCGACGGAATCGTTCATCATGGGGGCGGCCACCATGAAGATAATGAGAAGCACCAACATGATGTCGACAAGCGGAATGATGTTGATTTCGGAATTGAGTTCCGGCTCTCGATGGTGCCCTCCTCCGGTCTTAATTGCCACGTTTTGCTTCCTCTATTCTTCTGTTCTTATTGCAGACTGCGTTTGGCGGTGTTCAAAAAATCAGTTCCAAAATTCTGCATTCCCGATGAGAGCAGTTTGATTCGATTCACGAATAAATTGTAAAACAACGCAGCCGGAATAGCAGCAAACAAACCGATTGCCGTAGCAATGAGCGCTTCAGCAATACCCGGGGCAACGACCGCTAGATTGCTTGCTCCTGTGGCGCCGATGTTGATGAAGGACGTCATGATCCCCCACACAGTACCGAACAATCCAATGAAGGGGGCTGTACTGGAGGTGCTGGCAAGAAAGGCCAGATAGCGCTGCATACCTTCAAGCTCTACCCCGGACGATTTGTCCAACGTGCGATAAACATTGGTCTCCAGCAGTTCAATCTTTTCCTCTCGGTTCAGCTTAAGGCCGCTGACCAAATTGAACTCCTGCAAAGCCGCTTCGAACACTCGATTAAGAGGAGCTCCTGAAAAAGAGCGTGCAGCTCGAGTAGCGGCATCGAGAGAGCCTGCTGCCCAAAAGGCTTCAGAGAATTTGGCGTTCTCCTGTGCTGCGGCGCGCAGAGAGATCCATTTCCAAAAAATAATCGCCCAACTCAATACGGAGGCCACGAGTAAGAGAAGCATTACTCCCTTTACGACCCAGCCCGCTTGCATCACCAGATCCCAGATGTTGAGCGAGACGCCGGACTGGCTGGTGAGAGCCGTCCATGCCAAAAATGTATTCGTCATAATGCTTAAAATGATTACATTAGAAGTAAGTGTTGGCAACCTCTCACCTTTGTTTGGACTTCAGAATATCGGTCGCTAATTTCGAGGAGGATGGAGATGCTATTTGAGTTCAAAAAGGTAGGGAAAGCCTACGGTCCCCACCGGATTTTTCGAAATCTGGATTTATCGATCGAACGTGGAACCTTCTCCATTTTGACCGGTCCCAGCGGCGCTGGAAAAACCACCTTGTTCCGAATGATGTGTGGTTTGGAAAGGCCGAGCGACGGCGAAATAGTATTTTTGGGACGAAGCTTAAGTGAACATTCTGCAACGCATCTAAAACATATTGGGATCGTATTTCAGTCCGCTCGCGGACTTTTGGATGAAACGGTTGCTTACAATGTGAGCATTCCTTTGCTTATCGACAATGTTCCAAAAAAGGAGATCGAGAAGCGCGTGATGAAATGGCTTGAGACTTTGGGTTTGCGTCATCGAGCAAATTCGAAGTATCGCGAGCTCTCTGGCGGTGAAATTCAAAAAGCTGAATTTGCGAGAGCGCTCATTCGAAAGCCTAGGCTCATTTTGGCGGATGAACCCACGGCACATTTGGATGCCATTCAGGCGGACATGCTCCTCGACATTCTTTGGGATCACTATCAAGAAGGGGCGACGGTTTTCATTTCGACCCATCATCCACCACGCTTTGAGCACCCCTCCATTTTGCGTTATCACATTGCGAACAATGCCGTAAAAAGACTGGGAGCGAATGCAGAAGTCATTCCGGACTACGTGCCGGACTTGATTCCTCTTTCGCAGTTAGGGAAAGACACGACTTTATGATGCGATTTCTAATGAAGGAGGCGAGCCTCCTCTTGGCTTTTGTCATCTTGGGTGGACTTCTTTTGATCTGCCTTTGGATCACGATGAATATTCACCAGAGCGTTATGCGCGAATTTCAAAGCGCACAGATTTCGGTCATTTTGAAAGATGGAAGTGATCGCAAATTTAAAGAGTTGGTGGAGCAGAATTCGAATGTCATCCGCTACGATCTTTACTCGGCCTATCGAAACAAAGAACGTTTGAGTTCTCTCTATCCAGACTTAAAGAATGTGATAGCTCCCCTCGAGGAAAAATTTTTTCCGATGTCTGCGGTAGTTTCAGTTCGAGATGCCGATGCATTCTTAAAATCGCTTCAGCAAAACTCTCAGATTTTTGAGAGCCAGATTCTTCATCAGCCTCCTACGCAGATTCGTCGATTTGCGAGTGTTCTTACGGCGGTCTTTGGATGTCTATGGTTGCTCACGCTTTCGCTGGTTCTCTATTTCAATTTGGAGCGTATTACAATCCGAGAAGAGCCTCGTTGGTCGCTGATGAAAATGCTCGGTGCCAAGCCTCATCTTTTGTTTAAGCCGCTTTGGACTGGCCAGATGATTCGTATTTGCATGGCATCTGTTTTTGCGATCCTTCTCGCTGTGATCGTTTCTTATCAAATCGAACACTTCTTTCTTTGGACTTGGACGAGAATGCCTTTTTCCGTCTGGGCGGGGTTCTTAGTAGTGTCGATCGGTGTGACAACGATCATTTCTTTTGGCCTTTTTTATTCTCGATATCGTCAGGTGGCAATTGGATGATCGGGATTGTTTACGCTTCAGCCATCGGACTTTTACTGACTGGCGCTAGCGCGCCCGAGGCCAAGCAGAGCGAAGTTGCAAATTTGAAACGGCGCATGAATCTTGTGAAAGAAAATATTTCATCGGTTCAAAATGCGATTGTGGGAATCGAAAAGACACGAGAACGACTTGTCGCCGATCTAAATTATTACGAGAAGATTTTTTCTCGGCGCTTTGAACAGGTACTTATACCTTTGCTGAATTGGCCAACCACAACGGTTTCCGCGCGCGTGCCTTCTTGGGTCGAGCAAGGGCATTTTGAACTCATTGTTCGATCCGTAAGGGGTCGACTTTCCTCCGAACCGCTCGAGCTGATCTCCGATCGCGAGTCAAAAATACAACAGTCCGAGCGAATGAAGGAAAACTATATGGCGAGTTTGAAGGAGTTAGAAGCCAAGCAGGTAATGCTTTCTTTGCAATTGGAAGAGCTGGAAGCACTGCAGAAGAAGCGCCGCTCCGCTTCGAAGGCGGGTCGCATCAAGCAAAAGAGTTCACAATCCGGTGGCGATACATCCCTGTCGGATAGTAGCATCTATTAATAAGAGGTAGTTTCAAGTGAGAATTTCTTCACAGGCCAGACGTGCCGTATTTCTTGTCGCAGCTTTTGCAATCGCCAGTTTTTTCATGGGGGGCGTGTATACCTATCTGCTTTCCGACAATCTTTCGAAGGACACCGCGTATCGAAAAATTGCTCTTTTTGCCAAGGTCTATGATTTGGTTAAACGGACTTACGTAGAAGAACCCACGGACGACAATCTCGTTCAGGGTGCCATTCGCGGCATGCTCGATTCGCTCGATCCGCATTCGGTTTATCTGACAAAAGAAGAATTTGCAGAAATGCAGGCCGATACGCGAGGGCAATTTGGCGGTTTAGGAATCGAAATCGCAAAACGAAACGGGATGCTCACCGTGGTAACGCCGATCGAAGACACGCCGGCCTTTAAAAAGGGAATTAAAAGCGGCGATATTATTGCAAAGATTGGAGATAAACCCACCGATAAACTTTCCGTCTTCGACGCCGTGAAGTTGATGCGAGGAAAACCAGGTACGATCGTGGAAATCTTTGTGAGGCGAGAGGGCGTCGATCAATTGCTTCCATTTAAAATTGAGCGCGCGGTCATCAATGTGAAGAGCGTGACGTCTAAAATTGTCGAGGGCTACGGCGTCGTAAAGATTAAACAGTTTTTAGAAAATTCCTCTGACGAAATGCGAAGGGCGCTCAAGGATTTGAGCGCTAAGAATGCCACGAAAGGAGTCATCCTCGATCTCAGAAACAATCCTGGCGGGCTTTTGCAGCAAGCGGTGGAGATTGCTGATGCATTTTTGGACAAGGGCTTGATTGTTTACACTCAGGGTCGTGACAAGGTTCAGGTTGATAAGAAAATTGCAACGGCAAAGGGCACGGAGCCGAACTATCCCTTGGTGGTTCTCATCAATGGAGGCAGTGCTTCGGCCAGCGAGATCGTAGCGGGTGCTCTTCAAGATCATAAACGCGCCACCATTATGGGGACGCAGAGTTTTGGAAAGGGTTCCGTTCAAAATGTCATTCCGCTGGAAGATGGGAGCGGGATTAAGCTGACGGTCGCGCTTTACTATATTCCCTCGGGACGAACTATCCAGGGGCTGGGAATTGTGCCGGATAAAATTGTGAAGGCTTTGGACGAGCCGGACATGCTTCCTCGCGAAAGAGATTTGCCGGGTCATTTGATCGGTAAGGAAGAAAAGCCGGAAGATGATCTTCGTGCCGCGACGAAAAAAGATAAGGCGAAGATCGACACCTCTAAGATGACGCCTCTCGAGAAGGAGGACTTCCAGCTTGCGAAGGCCGTAGCTTTCTTGGAGACGCAAGTGAAAAACTCTCCTACTCAAGCCACTAAGAAGTAAGCCCTGACATCCCCGTCGTTTTTGTTTACAAAGAAGGGGTAGGGGAACCATGCAGGGACAGGTGGACGTCGAGGCGGAACTCATTCGCACGGGCAATTGGACCGAACTTAAACGGTACTACTCAAGCCGAGCCGGGCACGCGTGGGAACTGGGTTGGGTTCAACTTCTTCAATTAAAAGATACGGCGGGCGCCTCTGAGCATTTTCAGCGAGCTTTTCGGGATCCCCGTTACGAAGCAGCCGCCTATATTGTCTTATGGAAACTCGGCAAGCGTCCAACCACTCGAGCTCTTTTGGAGCCTCCCAGCCTGCTTCTTTATGATGCCTACGCTTCAGGTCGTGCTGAGGCGCTTCTTCACTTTTTAGAAAGCGCGCAGGTTCACGAGGTATATGCTCCGGCGCTTTTAAAAGCGTGCCTGGAGAAGATTACCTCACAAGATTTAGGGAGAGTACGAAAATTGCCACGGACGGCGTCTCTTTCGTTAGCTCTCGCCAATGAAGCTGAAAAAAGAATGCGATCGGCGTCTTGGTCGAAAATCTTTTTAGAGGAATTTTATAGTGATCCTTGGACCTGCCGATTGTTGGAAGAGGGCCAACGCTTCCTATTCGAAGAAGAGTCGGAGAGAAAGCTTCGAAATGCGTATCAGCAAAAAGACGGCGTGTTAGTGAAGCGATTACTGAAAACTCTCGAAAGTCGTTTAGAAAAAGCGGAGAAAATTTCTGAAACTTGGAAGAAAGCCATGCGATTGGGACTGCAGTGGGATCACGATCACCTCACAGACAATTTCATGGGCCTTCCCTTTTGGAAAATGAGCTCTCTGAGTCCGAAGGCTCTACAATCGATGCGTGATATTCTCTACGCGCCAGAGAATTTTGAAGAACCGCCTTTCGTAAAGGAGTGGAAGAAATTTTTTGAAGGGGATGTATCCGTACCCCCGCCGATCAATCTCGATGTTGATTCGCTAAGTCTCTGGCAGATCCGAGTGGAGATGAATCACTCAGAGCTTTCTGAAGCCTTACTTAGATTTCCATCCGAAGAGCGATTTCTGTTTCTGTGGTCTCTGCGGCAGCGTGAACAAAACTTGAATTCGTCGGTGAAGGACGATCCCCGTAAGTGGCCCGAGGATGCTAAGGAATCTCAGGCCGTTCGAAAAAATTTGGAGAGAGCGTTCGAACGAACTTCCAACAAGGTCTTATGGTTTGATCGCCTCAGGCAAGCGGGGTGTTCACAAGATTTCTATGAGTACGCGCTCAGTCGATGCGCGCTACCCGTAGAATGGATTTTAGATGATCTACAAAAGGGCGTTTTGAATATTACGCCTGCAGTCCGCACCTTCTTGGTAGCTCAGCTTTCCTTGCCGCATGCTGTTTTAGAAAGCCCTCAGTTGAAGAGTGCCCTGGCTTATCTCACGCCGGCAGAAACTCAGAGCGTTCTCCTTTCGCGCTATATTTTAGCGGAATTGGACCCCAATGTTCTCAACGACGATAGTTTGGATCTGCTCTGGGACGCGAAATCGCGAGTGAGCGAAGATACCTTTGAACGTTGGACACGATCGATCGCTTCTTTTCTTAATATGAAGAAGGGGCCATTTGCAGAATTTGGTATTCGTCAGTGGCGCTGGATCGAAGCGGCGTGGGAGATTGATCCTCAATATTTAGAAACTTTTTCGTCTGGCATTAAAACTTCGCCGCATTTTCCGCTGCGAAGTTATCTCGAACATTTGGAAAAATCGAATTTACGCTCTCTCATTGTAAAAACTTTGCCTCAGGTTGGAGATGAGCGCTTGAAAGTGGAATGGATTGAGCGTTTGGCTGACTCCATTTCATCCATTGAACTAGAGACTATTGCTCGATCGCTACAGACGGAGCATCAGAGAGCAGCGATCTTGGCGCAACTCTACGAGCGAGAGGGCAAGTTGGAGAAGGCTCTGGAGCTGCGCTACGAGGAACTCGAAAATAGCCCAATCTTAAATGATCAAATTCGAGTGGCGAGGCATGTGCTCGATCTTCTCTCCCGCGCCGAAACGCTTACGAATGAAGTTCGCTTTGAACGCATGGATGAGATGGGGCGCATCCTCGAAAGAAATGGCGCTCTCGATCTTGAGACTTGTCGTCGGCTTTTCTCCACGTTTGTGAGATTGGGCGCAATGAGCATGGCATGGAAATGGGTGATCCAAGTATGGAATCGTTCCTCGCTGCCTGAGAAGGAAGAGTTGCTGCCCGAGTTTTTGGATGCCGGCTTTCGTTCTCGATCCATCGATGAAGCTCAACGCATGATGCTCGATTTCATTTTTAGAAATGCTCAGCCTGGAACTCTTACCTATGAAATATTAGAGACACTCCTTGGTTCCACGTCGGTATTTAGATTGAAGCATTTACGAAAGGAGTTTATCGAACGGGGCACGCAATTGTTTCCTCTCCATAAGGAGCTCCTGAAAGCGCGTGCGGCATTTGATTTTCGAGCCGTGCTCGTTTGGAGCTGCTTTTACGGCGACGAGCTTACGGAGAGGGCTGAGGTTCCCTCATTCGCGACGAAGCGACAGTTTTCTCTTTGGCGATTGACCGAATCCGTGACGCACGCGGAAATGGGCGTATTTTCTAAGTATGTGAATGCTCTACCTTCCTATGATGTGGATGTCGTTGGTTTGGAACATGAGTTTCAAAATAAAGCCAAGCGTGCGATCCATCGGTTAGGGAAAAGCTATCGGATTAAGACTGCTGTCGATGTGGTCGTCACCAAAGCCATTAAGACACCCTTTCGAATTACCTTTCAGCCTCCGATGATCGAGGTCCGTCCTGACTTTATGGATATTTTGGACGATGATACGTGGGCCGCACTTTCGGTCGGGGTATTTCAAATTCTCGATGATCGGGACAAAGGACTCTTCGAAGAGCGAGCACTCATGGAGCGTTTTTTTCAAGGGATGCTGCTTTCCGGAGCATCGCTCGGAAAGCTTATCCGTCTGTGGGTTTGGTTGAGTATTTCGGAAGGGCTCATCGAGCCTCAAGTGCTGCAAACAAGTCCTGAAAAACTCGTGCAGAAATTACCCCTGATTAACAACCTTCTTATCTTCTACTTCTCTTCGGACTTCGCAGAGAAGCTGGAAGAGTGTGCTTTGATTCCCACCTAAAACGATCTATACGTACGTTGTGAATACGCTTTTTCCCGCCCCCTCGGAGGGATCCGAATTTTATCTGGGCTCACTCGATAAGCCGATATCGGTGGGAGAGCTAACCGAGCTCATCAAAGTAAAATTGGAAGGCACTTTTGCCGATGTCGTCGTGGTGGGAGAAATCAGTAATTTCAAGGCGCATCCGGCCTCGGGCCATCTTTATTTTTCATTAAAGGACCCTACGGCCAATTTGACGGCCGTTATGTTTAAGGGAAGCGCTTCTCGTTTGAAATACAAAGTGCAAGACGGACAACGCGTTGTCGCATTCGGTCGAATCAGCGTTTACCCTCCGCGCGGGAATTATCAAATTGTGATCACGCGTATGGAACCTGAAGGAATGGGTGCGCTCCAGCTTGCTTTTGAGCAGCTTAAGAAAAAATTGGAGGCGGAAGGGTTTTTCGATCCTGCACGGAAGCGACCCATCCCGAAGTTTCCCAGATGCATTGGACTGGTGACGGCTTCCTCGGGTGCCGCCGTTCGAGACATGTTAAACGTGCTCGAGCGACGATTCTCAGGCATTCGCATTTGTCTCTATTCTGTCAAAGTGCAGGGCGAGGGTTCTGCGGAAGAAGTCGCTAGAGCGATTGATCACTTCAATCGATTTTTTTCGAAAGAAGTCGATGTGCTCATAGTGGGTCGCGGTGGAGGTAGCATTGAAGATCTTTGGGCCTTCAATGAGGAGATTGTCGCTCGTGCGATTTTCAATTCCAAGATTCCAGTGATCTCCGCCGTTGGCCATGAGGTGGATTTTACAATTGCGGATTTTGTAGCCGATCTTCGCGCGCCAACGCCCTCAGCTGCCGCAGAACTCGTGATCGCCAATAAAATGGAAGTGATTTTGCATGTCGATCACATGGTAAAACGACTTTTGCAAGTACGACATCGTTTGGAGTTTGCTGAAATTCGCATCGATGAGCTCGTTCAAAAATTGGTGCGAAGCCTGGAGTCGCGCTTGGCGGATGAGTTTCTAAAATTGGAACAATGGCGAGGCAAATTGATCGCGCATCAGCCCCATCGGGTGCTTGAAAATTATCGGGTGCGGCTGGCCCATTCGAGTGTGCGATTGTCGAAGGCGTTAGCTCCGGCATTTGAAAGAATTCGAAATCAAATTGATCGTAATATAGTTCAGCTCAAGCATTTGAATCCTCGAGCGATCATGGATCGTGGCTACAGCATTGTTCGCATTTTAAAAACGAAGAAAGTCGTGAAGAAGGCGGCAGATGTGCGAATGGGAGATGAGCTTTTGATTGAACTTTCCAAGGGCCAGATTAAGGCGAAGGTTTAATGCGAGTCATTTTTATCACGGGCGCTTCTTCGGGAATTGGCGCAGAGCTCGCCAAGCAATATGCTAAACCTGGAGTGCATCTCATTTTGTTTGCGCGCAGAGAAAGTGAATTAGAAGCAGTCGGTGCGGCGTGCCGAGAGAACGGCGCGAAAGTTTTTTTGGCAATCGGCGATGTGACAAAGCGCGCTGATTTGAATGCCGCTGTGGATAAGGCTCATAGCCTTTGGGGAAAACCTGTGGATACCGTGGTCGCCAATGCTGGATTCGGCGTGGGTGGCGGCTTTGAGGCGATGTCGACGGAGGACTACCGCCGGCAATTTGATGTGAACCTATTTGGCGTGATCGATACGATCTACGCAGTCTTCGACGATTTGAAAGAGACGCGCGGTCGCATCGCGATTCTCGGAAGCGTGCTCTCCTATATTTCTCTGCCGAAAGCTTCGGCCTATTGTATGAGTAAATTTGCGGTGAAGGCTTTGGCGGATTCGATGTATTTGGATCTCGGGCCGAAAGGAATTTCTGTCACGCTCATTTGCCCTGGCATGGTGGATAGCGACATCCGACGTCGGGACAAAAATGGAAATTACGTCGCTCATCAGAAAGATATGAGCCCGGAGTGGATTCGAATGCCAACGGATGTGGCGGCGAAGCAAATTCATAGGGCCATCGAAGGCCGAAAGCGCGAAGTGGTGATCACGGTGCATGGAAAACTGGGCGTGCTTTTGCAGCGCTATGCCCCTTGGGTCGTGCGATTTTTTGTGCGACGTCGACAATCCAGTGGAATCGCTGCTTCTCAAGCTGCAGCAGTGGGGAAGTCATGACGGCAACGCCTGTGGGAAAGATTCATTTTTATTCGTTCACGGTGAAAGAAAGCGATCTCGATACATTTCAGCACATGAATAACGCGGTTTATCTTCGCATTTTTGAAGAGGCGCGCTGGGATTGGATCAACCTGGGTGGGTTTGGCCTCGCGGAAATCCAAAAGCGACAGATGGGCCCGATGCTTTTAGAGGTGAATTTGCGATTTCGCGGTGAGCTCAAGGCGCGCGATGAGGTGGTGATTGAATCCAAAGTTGTTAACGTCCGCCGTCAACTTCACAAATGCGTTCAGGAAATGAAATTCAAAAAGAATGGCGAAGTCGCATGTCGCGGCGAACTCACCTTTGGCTTTGTGAATTTGCAAACCAAGGAGCTCATGGCACCGCCCACCGAGTGGCTAAAAGCGTTGGGATGGTCAAATTAACGTTCAGACTTTGTAATCCATTTCGTCACTCGAGGCGGTTGATAGCTTTCCAGCTTCTCAAACATTCCGCTCACTGAATCGGCAGTGACCTAGGCGTACTCAAACTTCGACCGGATCCCCAGCAGAAAAATGTTTTGAGCCTTTGACGACCTTGGTAGCCGGTAATTTGGGGTCATGTTCGTAAATGAGGGTCCAATTGTCCCGCACGGCCTCCGTCAGAATGGCCTCTTTTTCATCCAAGAGCTTGATGACGTGAATGTCGTAGCCCATCACCCACGGCACGGGCACATGCGAGGCGGTGGGAATCATGTCCGATGGATAAAAGAATTTTTGTCCCTGTAAATCAATGAGTGGGCATTGCAGACCGATCGTATGACCGTAAGACAATCGCACCGTCACTCCAGGCCAATTGATTTTTTTTTCAAAATCTTTTTCCCCGTCGCAAATGACAAGTTGCTTGGACTCCAACAGAGGCTGAAAATTTTCCTGCAGGTAACTGGCGGCTTCGCGAGAGTTAGGTTTGGCAGCCCACTCGTAATTATCTTTTTGAATATAATATTTCGCGTTCTTAAATGTCGGGGTGGCCGGTGCGCCTTCGCCGGTGGTGAGCGTAGCTCCACCGGCGTGATCGAAATGCAAATGAGTGAGGACCACATCCGTAATGTCATCGGGTGTGAGCCCTTTACTTTTCAAAGCCGAGATGAGCGTGGATTCAGAATGATCGATCGCGTAAATCTGCACCAACTTCGGTGACCATTTTTCTCCAATGCCGGTGTCCACGATGAGATTTCTCTTTGTCTTTAGATCTCGAAGTAAAATAATTCGCAGCGCCATTGGAATGCGATTGGCCTCATCCGGAGGAATGGCTTTCTCCCACATGGGTTTCGGAACGGTTCCAAACATAGCGCCGCCATCCAGCTTAAACATGCCGGTGTTGAGGCTATAGATTTCCGAATCGCCTAGGCGCATGTACGTAAAATAGCGACTCAGCTTGTCCCGGGACAAGTCATAGTAGGTAGTCTTCCGAGGAGATAGCGAAGGGCTTTTCTTCCATAGTTTCCAGAGGTTAAAAGATTTCCTCACAAATCATTCAAGGTTTCTGACGCAATGCCGAAGAGCCCTTCATGTCTATATCAGGTGTTGCAGGAAATCTGGCCGTCATGCAGGCCATGAAAAAATATCAGCAGAATAAAGCGCCCGTGAGCGCTCCATCCAAAAAAGCCGAGATCGCCGTTTCGCAAGCGCCTCCGCGTGCGATAGCGAAGCTCGACGTTCCAGACATATCTATGGATATGAAGCGCAGTACTTTCCGCGCGATCGGCTGATGACGTTGGTTTAGATCAGAGACGTCGTAGCCAATAAAGGGGTTACGACGCCTTGGCGAACTTGCTGCCAGCGGGTGCGGAGGCAGATTTTTCGCCGCGTTTTACAATCTTATCTGGCTCATGGAACACGCTGATGTTCTTGCCCTGAAGTTGAGGGCGATCCTTCAAATATTCAATGCCCACTACAAAATTTCTTTCAGAAAGTTCCGCCATTTCGTAGTCGCGGCCCATGCGAACGGCGTCCACCGGGCACGCATCTTCGCAAAATCCACAAAACACGCAGCGAAGAAGATCAATTTCGTAAATCGCCGGATATTTTTCTACTTTTGGATTGGGAGATTGTGCCGCCACGATGTGAATGCATTCCGCCGGGCAATTGGTCGCGCACAGCATGCAGGCGGTGCAAGCGATCTCGCCATCATGCTTTTTCGTCAAAACATGTACGCCCATAAATTTGTCAGAATACTTTCGGCGCTGCTCCGGATATTGAATTGTAGGACGATCGCCTAGGCCTACCAGATTCTTCACGAAGTGAGTTCCCGTAATCGTAAGGCCCTTCAGAATTCCAATGATGTAGGATTTGCTTTCCAGCTTTCCAAAAAATCCCATTTATGAACCCGTCCTTTCCTTTTTGCGTCCAGAACTTTGAGCATCCGCGAGTTGCTTCATTACGCTTTCAATCGAGAAAGCTTCCTTAAACATTTTGAAATTCGAAGAAATCTTCTGCGCGAGGCCACCGTGATTCACTACCGTGCCCGTCTTTTCAAAGTGACTAAGCGTTGGAATGGAAAGCGATGAAGCGAAGAGCTCCTGAGCAAATCGATTGGGGGTGAGCACGACCACAAAGTGATCAGGGCGAATCGCCTCCGCCACCCCGGTCAATTGAGTAATTTGTCGTTGGCCCTCAGGCACCACGAAAATCAAATGCATGAGACGTTGTTTCTCAATCGATTGAGCCATGTCGGAGAGCGATCCCAGTTTCACACCAAATTTCTTCAGAGTTTCTAAGAAACCCTTGGAGTTCGGATAGGGATCCGATCGCAGCAAGAAATTATCCACAGCTGAATCCGCTTTTACCAATCCCTCGACATCTTCCGCGAAGAATTTGGTGATCTTAAATTTATTCACAAACAACTCAAGCAAGGCGGAGAGCTCTTCATTAGTCTGATTGGGAGTGAGATATACGCCAATTTCATCCATGCGCTCAGTGGAGGTGAACACATTCAAATCCGCGGCCCACATTGAAATGGCTTCATCGTGCGGCAGATCCACGCCCAATAGTTTGGCGTGAGTGAGACGTCGGTCGTAATTGGAATCTTTGTAGGTGTATCGACCCTTGTCGCACATCCAATAAGAATTCACGGTCTCGTTAAAGCGCGGCTTCAATCGGTAAATGTGGCGACCTTTTTTATGATGTATGAACACGTTGCAACCCTTGCTGCAACCATTGCAGACGGATTCTGCGGAATCCAAAAACCAAACCCGTTGTTCGAAACGGAAATCTTTGGAAGTGAGCGCTCCCACCGGGCAGATATCCACCGTATTCACGGTGTAGTTTCCGGTCAGCGGTTTGTCGTCCACCGTTCCAATGACGGATCGATCGCCGCGGTTGAAAATTCCGAATTCATTCGTTTTTGAAACTTCTGCGGTGAAGCGCACGCAGCGACTGCATAGTATGCAGCGCTCTTTATCGAGAACCACGTTATCCCCGAGATCCACGACCTTTTCCTTATGCACTTTGTCTTCATGCATCTCGCTTTGGTACTGGCCGTGCTTCATGTAGTAATCTTGCAGTCCGCATTCCCCGGCTTGATCGCAGATCGGGCAATCGATGGGATGATTCACCAAATGAAATTCCAAGCTCCATTTGACGGCGTCTTTCACGCGCGCGGAGTCGGTCGTCACTTTGAGTCCGTCCGAGCACTTCATGTTGCAAGCTACTTGCAACTTCGGATTGCCCTCTTGTTCCACGTAGCACATGCGGCATTGGCCTGCGATGCTCAAACCCGGATGGTAGCAATAGTGGGGAATGTCGATGCCATGTTCTTCAGCTGCGTCGACGAGATTCGTTCCATCGGCAACTGTCAGCTCTTTTCCATTTATGGTGATTTTCGCCATCGAGAATCGTCTCCTTATTGCGGTCCAGGTAAATGCGAATAAATTGAAGCTCTAGGTCCGGTCGCATTCGATCTTGCGATATAGCTTTCAAACTCTTCTGGAAACTTTTGAATATAGCTCTGCACGGGCATCGCGATGGAATCAGCGAGCACGCAGATGGTTCGGCCGAGCATGTTGTTGGTCACGGTTTTCAAAAGCTCCAAATCATCTTTGCGCGCATCCTTTTCGGTGAAGGAGTGGAGAATTTTTTCCACCCATCCGGTGCCTTCGCGGCAAGGCGTGCACTGTCCGCAAGATTCATCGTGATAAAATTCCGCCAAGTTTTTGAGCACCTGCACAAGGTCGCGAGTCTCATCTAAAATGATCATTCCACCGGATCCGAGCATGGAACCTTTAGCGGCGATCGATTCATAATCGAGTTTGCAATTCATGGATTCCTCAGCCGTCATGATGGGCGCGGAAGAGCCTCCGGGAATCATGGCCTTTAACTTGCGACCATTTTTCATACCGCCGCAACAGTCATTCAAAAGGGCCGTGAAAGGAGCGCCGAGCTCGAGCTCGTAAACGCCAGGTCGCTCGACGTCTCCGCTCACGGACCACATCTTCGTGCCTCTAGATTTCTCTGTTCCAAATTTTGTGTAGGCGGCGCCACCATTCCTGATAATCCACGGCACCGCCGCGAGAGTTTCCACATTGTTCACCACAGTGGGACATCTCAAATAGCCTTCGACGGCAGGAAAGGGAGGCTTCAACTTCGGCCAACCTTTTTTTCCCTCTAAAGAAGAAATAAGTCCCGTTTCTTCACCGCAGATGTAAGCGCCAGCTCCGCGATGCACGACCATGTCGTGATCGAAGCCCGAGCCCAAAATATTCTTTCCCAAAAAGCCGGCTTGATAAGCTTCCTCAATTGCTCGCTCGAGCACGACTGCTCCGTAAGTATATTCACCGCGAATATAAATATACGAGCGCGCTGCCCCGATCGCGTAGGAGCCAATGATCATTCCCTCAATCATCATGTGAGGAATTTTTTCTAAGATGACTCGATCTTTAAAAGTTCCGGGCTCGGATTCATCGGCATTCGAAAGCAGGTAATGCGGCTTGTCCTTGGACTTCGGCACGAAGCTCCATTTGTTTCCTGTGGGGAAACCCGCACCCCCACGGCCTCGGAGACCGGATGCCTTGACTTCGTCGATCACCTGATCGGGGGTCATTTTGCCTTGAAAAACTTTCTTCAGCGCTTCGTATCCGCCTTTGCTGGCGTACACGTCGATCTGTTTGATGTTGGGCACATGCTCGTGCTCGAGGAGAATTCGTTTCTCCGCTTGAATGGGTTTTTGCTCGATCGCCATCGCGCGCATGTTGGTTCCATGAATGGTTTGTTTTACGCTGCTCGTTCTCATGGGATCTTCGGAGCTCCTTCTTTGCTGGAAACGATCAATCGATTGAGTTTTTCCGGCGTAAGATTTTCGTAATAAGTTTCATTCACCTGCACCACCGGTGCGGAACCGCAGCTGCCCAAGCATTCCACAGCGCTCACGGTGAATTTTCCATCGGCCGTCGTTTCGCCCTGGCGAATCCCCAAACGTGAGCAGGTGCTCTTCATCATTTGATGGGATCCCTGCATCCAGCAGCTTAACGTCACGCAAAATTGGAAGTGATGCTCGCCCACGGGCTTCTTGTGAAACATGTGATAGAACGTCACGACTTCCAAAACTTGTGCAGAATTTAGATCCATCAGCTTTGCGACGTAATCGATCACCGCCGGAGACATCCAACCGAACTCGTCCTGCGCCAAATGCAACACTGGCAATAGCGCAGAGCGCTTTGAATCGTAACGAGTGAGAATTTTCTGAAATTCTTTCATGGCTGCATCAGAAAATTGCACCGAAGAGAGGTGGGAGATTTTCTGTGAAGCTTGCTCTGGATTCGCATTCATGATCCGTCAGTCCTTTCTTCCAAAGTCCAATTATCTATCCAGCTCGCCGGCAATCACGTTCATTTGACCAAGGGTCGCCACGGCGTCTGCGATAAGACCTCCATTGATTACCTCTTCAAAAGAGGAATAGATCGGGAAACAGGGAGGTCGCACTTTTACTCGGTAAGGATAGCCCGTACCATCCGAGACGACGTAGAACCCGAGCTCGCCATTCGCTGCTTCCGTGTAGGAGTAAATATCTCCCTTCGGCGGGGGAAAGCCTTCGATCACAAGCATGAAGTGATTCATGAGCGCTTCGATGTTGCTATAGACTTCGCGCTTCGGAGGAAGCACGATGAGCGGATCGTTGACGAGCACAGGACCGTCAGGGATTTTCGCCAGCGCTTGCTCCACAATTCGACAGCTTTGTCGCATTTCATCAATACGAACTGCATATCGCGCAAAGTTGTCGGACTCCGTTCGCGTGGGAACTTCAAATTCAAATCGATCGTAATCGTAATAGGGTTCCGCTTTTCGAAGATCGTGTGCGACGCCTGACGCTCGCAAGCAAGGGCCGGTGAATCCGTAATCAATCGCGGCCTCTTGAGTGATATAGCCTGTCTCTTTCATGCGCTTATGCCAGATCTTGTTGTTAGAGAGTAGGTTATCGACTTCATCGATTGCCGCGCGCATTTTCTTCAACACTTCGGAGCAATGGCGCTTCCACTCGTCATCGATATCGCCATACATTCCGCCGATGCGTGTAATAGAAGTGAGCATGCGGTTACCGCAAAGTTTTTCGAACAGTTCATACACATATTCGCGCTGCTTAAAGCAGAACCAGAAGGTGGAGAGCGCGCCCATGTCTACTGAGGTGGTTCCAATGCAAACCAAGTGATCGATAATTCGAGAGAGCTCATTTAAAATCACGCGAATGTATTGCGCGCGAGCGGGGATCTCAATGCCGAGCATTTTTTCAATCGCGCGGCAGTAGCCGGCGTTGTTCATTGGCGCGGACAAATAATTTAAACGATCAGTGTAGGGCAGGAGCTGCTGATATTTATGCGTCTCCGCCATTTTTTCGAAGCAGCGGTGCAAGTATCCGATTTCCGTTTTGGATCGGAGAATTTTTTCGCCTTCAAGTTCACAGTAAATCCGAAACGTTCCATGCGTGGCAGGATGGCTTGGTCCCAGATTCACGAGCGTGCGTTGATTCAAAAGCGGATCGGGTTCGTCCTCCTCGGACTCTTTAGTCGTAAGGGGAGGAAAGGAAAATTCCTCCGGTGCTTCTAAAATTTGATTTCCCGTGGCGGGATAGTCCTTGCGAAGCGGATGACCGACAAATTTATGATGGCACAAGATCCGAGTAAGATTTGGATGTCCTTCGAATTGCACGCCCATCATGTCATAAGCTTCCCGCTCAAACCAATTTGCCGCGCGATACACAGACGTCAGACTTGGAATTTTCTCCCCTTCTTTATGAGGCACCTTCAAGCGAACGCGCTTATTGGTCTCGCGATTATAAAATTGATAGACGACTTCTAAATCCTTTTCACGATCCGGGTAGTGGACGCTGGCGATATCCATCATCCATAGAAACTTCTTTTGAAACTTCAGGAACTCGGCGATCTTTTTGAGCGAAGCCGGCGTGGTGGTGACGATCACCTCATTGGGATTGTGCTGAGCCTTTTCGAATTCGCCAATGGCTGCTTCCCCTAGGGTCTCTTTCATTTGAGTGGTGAGTTGATAATGAAATTCCACGATCAGTGACCTCCCTCTTGTTTTTCCACCAGCGTATTTGCACCGGTGGTGGCGAGTGCCGCTTTGCGTCGCTCTGCCAATCGCTGTGAGGGAGTGTCGCCCTTGGCGATTTTTTCTTGAAGCTTAATGATCCCTTGAATGACCGCTTCCGGTGTTGGGGGGCAGCCGGGGACATAAATATCCACCGGAACGATAGATTCAATTCCTTGGACCGTGTGATAGGCGCGATAAAAGCCGCCGGAGGAGGCGCAGACGCCCATCGAGAGAACCCATTTCGGTTCGGGCATTTGCTCGTAAATTTGTCGGAGGATCGGAGCCATTTTCTCCGTGATCG
>ERZ761602.4157-NODE-4157-length-19113-cov-4.914891_pt1 | contig 19113 bp, 12 predicted proteins | sample MGYA00512165_ERZ761602 | MGnify/ENA primary metagenome ERZ761602 (study PRJEB28899, sample SAMN02445085) | bioreactor sludge metagenome | biome: EBPR sludge; isolation source: Thorneside wastewater treatment plant | place: Australia: Brisbane, Thorneside... | reverse complement strand
GGCGCGGGGGTTCTGCCACACCGGCACCGCCAGTTCCGTCATGAGACGCACGCCAGGAGCGGCGCGCAGCAGACGCGGCACGATGTTGATCAATGCCGCGACTGTCGCGTCGTCGCCTGCCACGCCGCCGTTGAGCACCAGATTCAGGTTCGGCCGACCCTTGATGACAATTGCGTCGTGCGGCAGCGGGGCATCCAGGTACATTTGAAGATCGAGCTTGATGCGGGTTTCGCCGCCGCTGAGACCCACGCATTTCTGATGGATGCCAAGGCTCTTCCCCGGCGCCACGTCGAAGAACTTCGTCACCACCCGGCTGCTCGCGACCACCGGTTCGCAGGTCTCGCGGACATCATCGAGCTGCCAGCCCATCGCGTGCGCGAGCAGCGCGACGGATTGCTGGAACCCGGCGTGGCCCGCCTTGCCCGCCGCAAATCGGGCGCGGAACTCGTCCGGATCCTGTCCGCTGCCGATCTTCGCCTGCAGGGGCTGCCGCCGGGTCGAGGCATTGACCACGCGCTCGACGTAGATCGACGTCACGTCACGGCTCACGCCCGTGAGGCAGATCGGAAGGACGTCCATCACGAAACCCGGGTTGACCCCCGTCGCCACGAGTCGCGCACCCGCACGGCGGCAGAGTTCGTCGTATTCCCGGGTGATGTCCGGCGTCTTGAGCGCGGGAAAGATCAACTCCTCGCAGGTCGACGCCACCGCCAGGCCGCGTTCGAGTGCCGGACGCAGCTGCGCCAACGATAGCGCGGCGCTCGAACCCGCGGTGTGCAGCACGACGTCGGGCTGGCCGACCGCGGCCAGGACCGCGGCAAACGACGGGTGGACCGTCGCGCCGCTGAGCGAGGCTACGCCCGAAAGTTCGGCGAGCGTGCGGCCGATCTTGGCCGGGTCGATGTCGACGCCGCCAATGACTTCGAGCCACGACTGTTCGGCGGCGAGCTTGAGCGACTCGAGTCCGATGGGACCGAGTCCGAATTGGATGACTTTGACCTTTTTCATGGGCAGGGTGTCCCGCCCGCCTTTGCACGTGTGATGCCAATGTGAGTTCCGGGCTCCGATCTCAGCGGAACGCCCGGGGATCCAAGTCCTGCCGACGCACGAGCCGGAAATAATGGGAGCGATCGAGCCCGGCCCGCCGCGCCGCCTCCGCCATGTTGCCGCGCGCCTGGCGCAGCGTTTCCGTCAGGTAGGCGCGTTCGAACGCGCGCCGTGCCGAGGCATAATTCCCCTGCAGCAAGGGTTCGTCGAACCGCGCGGTCGCCGCGCCGCCCGCGGGCCGCGCAAATCTCTCCGGCAGGTCCTCCGCTTCGATCACGGGGCGGTCATGCAACACCGCGAAACGCTCCACCAGGTGCTCCAGTTCGCGTACATTCCCCGGCCAAGCATAGTGCTGGAGCTGCTGCATCGCGGCCGGGGAAAAACGGCCCGGACGTTCGCGCTGTCCGCGGAAGCGCCGCAGGAAATGTTCGGCGAGCAACGGCACATCGGCCGTGCGACGGCGCAGGGGCGGAAGGGTGAGCGTGATCACGTGCAGACGATAGAACAGGTCGGCGCGAAACCGGCCGGCCTCGACTTCCTTCTGCAGGTCCCGGTTCGTGGCCGCGATGACGCGGGCGTGCGATTGCAGGAGCGCGCTCCCGCCCACCCGGCTGAAGCGGCCGTTCTGCAGCACGCGCAGGAGCTTGGACTGCACGGTGAACGTCATCTCGCCAATCTCGTCGAGGAAGAGCGTCCCCTGGCCCGCCTCCTCGAACCGGCCCTGCCGCCGCTCGGTCGCGCCGGTGAACGCGCCGCGCTCGTGGCCGAAAAGCTCGCTCTCCAGCAGGTTCTCCGGAATCGCGGCGCAGTTCACCTCCACGAGCGGCGCGTTGCGCCGGGGGCTGTGTTCGTGGATCGCCTGCGCGATCAGTTGCTTGCCCGTTCCGGTTTCGCCCAGGATCAATACGCGACTGTCGCTGCGGGCGACCGCGCCGACCATGTCGTAAATGGCCTTCATCGCCGGGTCGTCAGAGATCATCGGCGCGGCCGAGGGGGCGGCGGTGGTGCCGGCGTGGGGATGCTCGCGCGCGACGAAGATCTTCTCGAGCCGCGCCCTGAGTTCATCGGCCGCCACGGGTTTCTCGAGGTAGTCCGAGCAGCCGAGTCGCAGGGCCTCGATCGCCGTCTTCTCGCTGCCGTAGCCGGTGATCATGACGATGGGCAGCGCGAGTCCCTGGCCGCGCACCCGGCGGATCAGGTCGAAACCGCCGAGCTCCCGCATCATCAGCGTGGTGATCAGCAGGTCCGGCGGCTCGGTCCGCAGCCGGCGCAGAGCCCGGAGTGGGCTGGTGCAGATCGTCACCTGGCGGCAATGGCCCCTCAGATAGCCCCGCAGCTCCTGGCAGAAGGCGGGGACGTCCTCGACGATCAGCACGTGTTTGTCGGCCAGGGGAGCGGGGGGCATCGGCGTGACGCAGCGTCAACGGCTGTGGCCGAAATGACAACGCCGGATTCGGGCGCCCCGCCCGCCGGCCGGCGCCGTGCGGGGTGGTTGAGGCTCGCATTCACGCGTCCCCAGCGGTGGCATGACGCGTGCAAGCAGCCCCTGCGATGACTCGTTTCCGCCCGTGTCTCCTGATCCTCCTGCTGGTGAGCGCCGGCTCCTCCGCTCCGGGAAGCGAAGGCGTATGGACGCACGGCGTCGTTTCCTCCGCCCATCCCCTCGCGACCGATGCGGGGGTGCGCATCCTGAAGGAGGGCGGCAACGCCGTCGATGCGGCGGTGGCCGTGGGCCTCGCGCTGGGCGTGGTCGACGGATACAACTCCGGCATCGGCGGCGGTTGTTTCATGCTCATCCGCCGCGCCGACGGGCGGATTTTCGCGCTCGACGGACGCGAGACTGCGCCGGCCGCGGCGACCCGCGACATGTACCTGCGCAACGGGCGGGCCGACACCTCGCTCAGCCAGACCGGCGCGCTGGCGAGCGGCGTGCCGGGCGCACTGGCCGCCTGGGCGCGGGCCGTCCGCGAGCACGGCCGCATGCCGCTCTCGACGCTGATCGCGCCCGCGACCCGCTTGGCCGAGCAGGGGTTCACCGTCAGCGAACTCTACGCGCAGCGGATCCGGGCCACCGCGGCGGACCTGCGCCGGTTCGAGGGTTCGCGCGCAGTGTTCTTCAAGCGCGACGGCGAGCCATACGCCGCCGGGGAAGTCCTGAGGCAGCCGGACCTGGCTCGCAGCTACCGCGCCATCGCCCGCGAGGGCCCGGACTGGTTTTATCGCGGCGAGTACGCGGCGGCGGTCGGCCGCTGGATGCGCGCCCACGGCGGCATCCTCACCGCGGCCGACTTCGCGGCGTATGCCGCGAGGCCGCGCACGCCGGTCCTGTCATCGTATCGCGGATACAGCATCGCGGGTTTCGGGCCGCCCAGTTCGGGCGGGGTGCACGTCGCGCAGATCCTGAACATCCTCGAGGGCTTCGATCTCGCCGGCCTGCGGGCGCCCGGCGCCCGCGAGCATGTCGTCGCGGAGGCCATGAAGCTCGCCTTCGCCGATCGCGCGCACTGGCTGGGCGACCCCGACCATGTCGACGTCCCGCGCGGCCTGCTCGAGCCGGCCTACGCGCGGCAGCTGGCGGCGCGGATCCAGCCGGACCGGGCCCTTGTCGTGGAGGGTCACGGCACCCCGCCCGACGCCGCGCCGCGGTTCTTCGAGAAACACACCACGCACTTCTCGGTCGCGGATGCCGAAGGCAACTGGGTCGCGTGCACCGCCACGGTGAACACCACCTTCGGCTCGAAGGTGATCGTGCCCGGGACAGGAATCGTCCTCAACAACGAGATGGACGATTTCTCCGTCGAACCGGGGGTCCCCAACGCCTTCAAGCTCATCGGCGCCGAGGCCAACGCCATCGCCCCGGGCAAGCGTCCGCTGTCCTCGATGAGTCCGACCATCGTGCTGCGCGACGGACGGCCCGTGCTCGCCCTCGGCGCGGCGGGCGGGCCGACCATCATCACGCAGGTCGTCCTGAACCTTGTTGCCATCCTCGACCTGCAGCGCTCGCCGGCCGACGCGCTGGCGCAGCCCCGCTTCCACCAGCAGTGGCGGCCGGACGAACTTCGGATCGAGCCGGCGCTGCCCGCGGACGTGCGCGCCGCGCTGCAGCAGCGCGGTCATCGGCTCGCGGAGGAAAGGCCCTTCGGGGTTTTGCACCTGGTGGGGCGCTCGGCCGACGGGCATGGCTTCGTCGGCGCCGCGGATCCCCGCGCCGGTGGTGCGGCCGCCGGCTGGTAGAGGGGCCCGGCCGACATGGCAAAGCGTGCTCCACTGCTTCTGCTCCTTCTGGCTGTCGCAGTCGTCGCTGCGCGCGGCGGGGACGCGCCGCCCGCCTTCGATCTCGTGGTCCGCAATGGCCGGGTGCTCGACGGCAGTGGGGCCCCGTGGAGGCGGGCGGATGTCGGTGTGCGCGACGACCGCATCGTGGCGATCGGCCGGCTCGACCATGCCTCTGCCCGCGAGGAGATCGACGCCGCGGGGCGTTATGTGGTGCCCGGTTTCATCGACGCGCACAGTCACGCCTACCCGGCGCTCAGCCGGCCGGGTACTGCGGCCGCCGAGGCGCTGCTGCGGCAGGGGATCACGACGGTCCTCATCAATCCGGATGGCGGCGGCCCGGTCGATCTTGCCGCCCAGCGTCGCACGATCGAGTCAGTGGTACCCGGCGTAAACGTGGTCCAGCTCATTGGACACAACGCCGTGCGCGGCGCGGTGCTGGGCAGCGCGGATCGCGCGCCGGACGACGCCGAGCTCGCGCGCATGGCCGCGCTCGTGCGCCGCGGATTCGAGGCCGGGGCGTTCGGCCTTTCCGCCGGGCCGTTCTACACCCCGGGAGCTTTTTCAAAGACGGAGGAACACATTGCGCTGGCTCGCGTCGCGGCCGAGTTCGACGGCTTCTACACCAGCCACATCCGGGATGAGGCCGACTACACCATCGGCGTCGTCGCGGCGGTCGAGGAAGTCATCCGCGTCGCCCAAGAGGCCCGGCTCCCGGGCATCGTCACCCACATCAAGGTGCTGGGGCCGCGCGTGTGGGGCCTGTCGGGCGAGATCATCAAGCGCATCGACGCCGCCCGCGCGGCGGGCGTCGAGCTGTACGCGGATCAATATCCGTACGAGGCCTCCTCGACCGGGCTCACGGCTGCACTGGTCCCGAGCTGGGCGCTGGCCGGCGGGGTGGGGAAGCTGCAGGGCCGCCTCGCGAATGCCGAGCTGCGCGCCCGCATCCGTCGGGAAATGATCGACAATCTCGCGCGCCGGGCCGGGCCGGCGAACATCATGATCCGTTCGTTCAAGGCGGAGCCGGCGCTGGAAGGCCGGCGGCTCGACGCGATCGCCCGCGAGCGGCTGCTCGAACCGGTGGATGCGGCGCTCGACCTCATCCAGCGCGGCGGCGCTTCGATCGTCTCCTTCAACATGGACGAACGCGACCTGCGGGCGTTCATGGTGCAACCCTGGACCATGACGAGCTCCGACGGCGAACTGGTCGCCTTCGGCGAAGGTGTGCCCCATCCGCGCTCGTACGGGCCGTACCCGCGCAAGCTGCGCCGGTACGTATTCGACGAGGCACTGCTGCCGCTTGAACGGGCCATTCATTCGATGTCCGGGCTGCCGGCGGCGGTGTTCCGGATCCGGGATCGCGGGACCCTCCGCGCCGGAGCGTTCGCCGACCTTGCCGTCTTCGATCCGGCCGCGGTGCGCGATCGCGCCACTTACGAGCAGCCGCACCAGTATGCGGAAGGAGTGACGGACGTGGTGGTCAACGGCCGCGTCGCGCTGCGCTCCGGGCGACTTCTCGCCGGCCGGGCGGGCCGGGTGCTCATTCGGGAAAGGCCGTGACGTCGCGGCGCGTTTCCCCAAGTCATCTAGCCAACCAAGCACCATGAAACGAAACCGTGTAATCCTGCCGGCGCTGCTCGCTGCCGCTTCCGGCCTGTCCGCGCAGACCGCACCCGCTCCGTCCCGGCCCGCCAACCCCGCCGGGTCGGATACTCAGTTGATGGAAGCGTTCACTGTCACCGGCACGAACATCCGGCGGCAGGACGAGGAAAAGACCCTGCCGGTCACCGTGATGAGCCTCGAGGACCTCGACCTGCGCGCGGTGCCGACCGCCGCGGAGTTGTTCGAGACGATGTCCATCGGCGGCCCGATCACGCTCGACGAGGGCAACACGCTCGGGGCGGACGCACGCGGCGACAACACCTCGCTCAATCTGCGCGGCATCGGCTCCGGCAACACGCTCGTTTTGCTCAACGGCCGCCGGCTTCCGCCGCATCCGATCAGCCAGGCCGAGAGCGGCGTGCCGTCGATGGCGGTGAACGTCAACCAGCTGCCGGCATCCGCGCTCGCCCGCGTGGAGGTGCTGCGCGACGGCGCCTCGGCGATCTACGGCACCGACGCCGCCGCCGGCGTGGTCAACTCCGTCACGCGCAGCAATTATGACGGCCTCTCGTTCCGCGCCCGCGGCAGCCTCACCCAGCATGGCGGCGGCAACGACTGGAACGTGGAGGTCACGGACGGCCGCAATTTCAACGGCGGCAAGAGCAACCTCCTGCTCACGCTGGACTACTACCACCGCGATTTCCTCTGGCTCAACCAGCGGAAATTCTCGAGCAACCAGGACATCCGACTGACCCGCCCGGTGCCGGCGCCGTGGAACGGCCTGCCGATCACCGACACCGCGGGCACGGTCGTTCGCGACAACGATTTCGACAACCGCCTCAGCACCGACTCGAGCTACTACGGCGGCTTCGTGCGCGGGGCGTTCGACCCGACGGGAGCGTTCGCCGGCGCCCGCCCCACCGGCAACCGCGGCATCATCACCACGTCGGGCAGCCCCAATGCGACCACGAGCACGGCCGGCATCTTCTACCTGATTCCGCTCGCGGACGGAAACGTCGGGTTCCGGCAGACCCTGCCTTCGCACAACATCGACGACTTCACCGTCAACTGGTATCAGAATCCCAACGACCACAAGCCGATCCTGCCCAAGACGGACCGCTTCAACTTCACCGGCACCCTCCGCCACCGCCTGCGGCCGAACCTCGAGGCTTTCGGCGAAGTGCTGGCCTACCGCGCGCGGTCGATCACCGGCCGGCTGCCGACGTCCTTCGATGCCGCCACGGACCACGCCATCTACGTCGGCGCCGACAATCCATATAATCCGTTCGGTTCGCGCTTCTATCATCCGACGGGACAGAACAACCCCGACGGCACGCCGCGCCTGGTCGGCACGCCGGCCGACGTGCAGTTGCTCACGGGCGTCGGCGTGATCCCGCGCGACTTCAAGCCGCGCCGCATCACGGTTGATTCCGAGGCGATGCGCATCGTCGGCGGTCTGCGGGGCAAGTTCGCGGGCGAGTGGGAGTGGGAGTCGGGGGTGCTGTTCGGCCGCAACAACACGCGCGACGAGGAGGAGTTCGCCGTGCGCGAGAGCAAGCTGCGCGCGGCCCTCGTCGCCTCGGATCCCGCCCGCGCGTTCAATCCCTTCAACTACACCTTCAAGCTCGTGCCGCAGGCGGGGAACGCCGCGAATCCCTACCTCCTGCAGGTCGACCGTCCGTTCAGCAACCCGGAGGCGCTGACGAATTCCCTCTACGAGAATTTCATCCGCGAAGGCCGCACCCAGCTCGCGAGTTGGGACCTGCGCGTCAGCGGCTCGGTGCTCGACCGCTTCTGGGGCGGCGCGATCGGCGTCGCCGCCGGCGCGGAGTTCCGCTGGGAGGATTATCGCGACTGGCGCCCGCCGTATTCCGGCCTCAACCCGCCCGACGCGCCGTACAACGGCAATCCCAACGATCCGACGAACCTGTTCTTCGGCCCGAACGAGAACGATTTCCTCGCGGTCAGCCCCAACGTTAATCTCTACGCCTCGCGCACGATCGCGTCGGTCTTCGGCGAGGTGCTCGTCCCCGTCGTCGGCCGCGCCAACCCGAACCGGTTTGCCCGTTCGCTCGAGCTGACGGTGGCCGGCCGGGCCGAGCGGTTCTCCGATTTCGGCAGCACGGCGAAGCCCAAGTTCGGGCTGCACTACCGTCCCAACGACTGGGCGATGCTGCGTGCGACCGCGGCGTCCTCCTTCCGCGCCCCCAATCTCGTGCAGAGCAATCCCACGCCGCTCCAGCGCTCGGGCAACACCTACAACGATCCGTACCGCGCCGAAGTCACCGGCCTCAACGTCGACTCGAATGCGGTGCCAGTCGTGCTCCGCCAGGGCAACGCCTCGCTCCGTCCGGAGACGTCGCGCTCGTTCACCACCGGCATCGTGGTCACCGCCCCGTTCTACCGGAACCTCACCGTCACGGTGGACTACTGGCGCATCCACCAGAAGGGCGTGATCGACGACGTCACCGGCACGACGCAGCTCATCCGCGACGAGGAGCTGCTCGATGGCGCGGTGCAGAAGGCGCTGGCCGCCGGCACGCCCCTCGGCCAGATCAACCTCGGCAGCGGCACCGCCGACTACGCCGGCAACCCGAAGGTCGTGCGCAACGCCGTCACGCCGGCGGACGTTGCGGCCTTCAACGCCTACAATGCCGGTCGTCCCGCCGTCCAGCAGCGCGTGCCCGTCGGGTCGGTGCGCTCCGTCGTCACCGATTACGTCAACCTGGCCGGCCGCGAGGTCGAGGGCCTGGACTTCGGCGTGGAGCTCCGCCTGCCCAGGACCCGCGTCGGCCAGCTCACGCTGCGCGGCGACGCGAGCTACCTGCTGAAGTCCGAGACCGAAGACGAGCCCGGTGCGCCGAAGGTGAACAACATCAACCGCGACGGCCGCACCCGCGTGCGGGGCAACGTGGGCGCCACCTGGCGGCTCGAGCGCTGGACCGCGGGCTGGTTCACGAACTACTACGGCAAGTACGTCGACACCGGCACCGCCACGACGAAGGAAGTCTACGACGCGCTCGGTCAGCCGGGCTACATCTCGGTGTACGACGACTCCGGCGGCGTGCGCCGCTACCGGTATCTGGTATCCTCATACACCACCCATAACGCGTATCTCAACTACGCGTTCCCGCGCCGGCGCGGCAGCGCGTTCAGCAACCTTTCGCTGCGCCTGGGCGTGAACAACGTCATGGACGAGGAGCCGCCGCTGGCCGACGAGGACTTCGGTTACCGCCGCGGCGCAGGCACCAACGCGCGCGGCCGCACGTTCTACGGCCAAATGACGAAACGCTTCTGAGTGCGCATTTTTTGAAAAAAGTGCGTGCCATCCTTCACAATCCCGTGAACATCGCAGCGATGGCCACGAAACCCAAGAAGTCCGCCTCCAAGAAAAAGAGCGCCAAGCCCGCTAAGAAAAAGACGGGCAAGCGCTGAGGCTCCACCGGTCTTCGGACCGGTTCCCTGAAAATCGCAACGGCGGTCTTCGACCGCCGTTGCTTTTTTTTGCCCGCCCGCCGCGCGGGGTTTTTCGCGTGCGTTTCCCGCCCGCCACGGCAGCGTCGGACTTCCTATGCGCGGGTTGATGCTCTCTCTCGTCCTGGCGGTGACCGCGAGCGCGGTGCCGGTGGAAGTGGCGCCGGTCACGGCGCGGCGCGGCATGGTTGTGGCGGGTCATCCGCAGGCGGCGGCGGCGGGGGTCGCCGTGCTCGAAGCGGGCGGCAACGCCGTCGATGCCGCGGTCGCGACCTCGCTCGCGGTCGGCGTCGCCGAGCCGTACGGCTCCGGTCTCGGCGGGAAGCTCATGCTGCTCTACTTCGAGGCGAAGTCGGGACGCACCTATGCCGTGGACGCGATGGACGCCGCCGGTTCGGTCGACGTCGCCGCGTACCTGAAGCGGCCGGTGGCGGAACGCTCCTATGGCTACGGCGCCGTCTGCGTGCCCGGTCTCGGCGCCGGACTTTGGCTCGCCCACCAGCGGTGGGGCGCGCGGACCTGGGCGGAGAACGTGCAGCCGGCCATCCGGCTTGCGCGCGAAGGTTTTCGCGTCCTGCCGAAGAGCCGCGTGCTGTTCGAGGAAAAGGAACGCGAACTGCGGCGCGGCGACCCGGAGATCGCGCGCCTCTACCTGCCCGGCGGAAAGCTGCCGGCGGTCGGCTCGCTCCTGCCCAACGCGGACCTGGCGCGCACGCTCGAACGGCTCGCGACCCACGGTCGCGACGGCTTCTACCGCGGTCCGGTGGCGGAGGCGATCGTGCGCGCGTCGCAGCGCGGCGGCGGCTCGCTCACGCTGGCCGACCTCGCCGGCTACCAGGCGCGGGTCGCCGAGCCGGTGACGATCGACTTTCGCGGCCACACCCTGTTCAGCGGCCCTCCCCCCACCAGCGGCGCGGCACTGTTCATGCCGGTGCTGAAGGCGCTCGAATCCGATTCGTTCGCCAGCGGGCCGCTGCGCACGGCCGCGCAGCTCGACCGGATCGGCCGCGTGTGGCGTGTCGTTCAGCCGCAGGTCGCGCGGACCGTGGGCGACGCGCCCGAGTCGCGCTTTCGTTTCGAGAAACTCATTGCGCCGGACTCGATCGCGCAGATTCGTGCGCAGGCGTTCGGGCCGCCGGCGGCCAAGAAGAAGGTGGCGCAGGCCGACCGCGGCGAGTGGCCGGATTATTTCGAAAGCGCCGCCGCAGCCACGACGCATTTCATCGTCGCCGACGGCCACGGCAACATCGTGTGCGCGACGCAGTCGCAGAGCCTGCATTTTGGCGCGGGCGTCGTCCCGCCCGGCACGGGCGTCGTGATGAACAATTCGATGAGCAATTTCACGTTCACCGACCCGGCCAGTCTCAACTACCTCGCTCCCGGCCGGCGGCCCCGCTCCACCATCGGGCCCACGATCGTCCTCCGGGACGGTAAGCCTGTGTTTGCTGTCGGCGTGCCCGGAGCCGCCCGCATCCCCACCGCGCTCCTCCAGGTGCTGCTCGATCGCCTGGCCTGGCAGCGTCCGCTCGCCGACGCGATCGGCGACACCCGGATCCACTTCACGGCCGCGCTGCGGCGTGGCGAGACGGAAGCCTTCGAGGCGGAGCAGTCCTTTCCGCATGCCGAGGCGCAGGCCTTGCAGGAGCGGGGATGGCGCGTGAATCTGCCGGAGCGCGCGGGCACGGGCCGGTTCTTCGGGGGCGTGAACGCGATCGAATTCAACGTGGATGGCTCGCTGACGGGGTACGCGGATCCGCGCCGGACCAACGCCGCCATGGGGTGGTGAGCGCCGCCCGGCAGGGAAGGGCAGGCCCGGCTTCGTAAAGAAACGCCGCGCCCCGACAAAAGCCTTGCCAACCCCCTGGGCGCTCTCTGTTTTCGACCGCTCTCCATGCAAAAGACCAAGAAGTCCATTGCCAAGCGGTTCAAACTCACCGCCAAGGGCAAGCTCGTGCGCCGCACGCCTGGCTTTCGTCATTTGCTTGGCGCGAAAAGCACGAAGCAAAAGCGTCGTGCGACTCGCGACAAGCTGGTGGCCGAGGGTCATGCCCGCCCGCTCAAGCGCGCCCTGCCGTTCGGTCTCTGAGTCAGTCCCGACCGACGCGCGTCAACCGAAACCTCGTTCGCAGGTGATATCCCAAGCCGGCCTGCGGCGAACAAAACCAAAGGAATAAACCAACATGGCTCGTGCAACGAATGGTCCCGCTTCCCGCAAGCGGCGCAAGAAGGTCCTGAAGTACGCCAAAGGCTACTTCGGCAACAAGTCGAAGCTCTTTCGCTACGCGAAGGAAGCCGTCCAACACGCGTGGCAGTACGCCTACGCCGCCCGCCGCAAGAAGAAGGGCGATTTCCGCGGGCTCTGGATCGTCCGCCTGAACGCCGCCTGCCGCAATGCCGGCATCAGCTACAGCCGCTTCATCGAGGGCCTCAAGGCCGCCAACATCGAGCTCGACCGCAAGGTCCTGAGCGACCTGGCGATTCGCGACGAGGTCGCCTTCAACGCGCTGGTCAAGACCGCCCAGCACGCGTTGATGGAGAAGGCGGCCGCCGCCAAGGCCGCCGCGAAGCAGGCCTGATTCAGATTCAACGCGAGCCAGCCCCGGCTCGCCTCCCAGTTCAGCTTTCCCGGAGGACGGGCCTCACTCGTGAGGTTCGTCCTTCTTTTTTGTCCGCCCCGGGCGGGTGACGGCGACGTCGAATCCCCGCCGTTTTTCCGTGTCTTCCGCGTAGTCCGTCCGCCAGTCTTCCCCTTCGTTTCCGATGCAAGACCAACTCTCCGCCCTCCTGGCCAAGGCCGCCGCCGAATTGCCCGCGATCGCCTCGCGCCCCGAGTTCGAGGCCGCCAAGGCTCGCTACGTCGGCCCGCACGGCGAGCTCACCGGGCTGATGAAGCAGATGGGCGCCGTGCCCAAGGAGCAGCGGCCCGCGGTGGGCAAGCTGATCAACGAGGCCAAGACGCAGCTCACCGCCCAGCTCGACGCGACGCTGGCCCGCATCGCGCATGCCGAGCTCGCGGCGCAGCTCGGGCCGCCGGTTGACGCCACGCTGCCGTCCCCGGACCCGGGACCGGGCACCTGCCATCCGCTCACGCTGGTGCGCGAGGAGATGTGCCGGATCCTGCGCAAGGTCGGCTTCGTGGTCGCCGATGGACCCGAGGTGGAGACGGAGTACTATTGCTTCGACGCCCTCAACACGCCCTCGGATCACCCGGCCCGCGACGAGAAGGATACGTTTTACTTTCCCGCCTCCGCCCGCTTCGGCAACGTCTCGCGCAAGGTGCCGGACGAAAAGTATCTCCTGCGCACGCACACCTCGTCGGTCCAGATCCGGACGATGCTCAAGGGCCCGCCGCCGATCCGGATCGTCTCGCCGGGCCGCGTCTACCGCCGGGACACGACCGATGCCACGCACAGCGCGAACTTCCACCAGCTCGAGTGCCTGTACGTCGATCGCAACGTGACCGTCCGCGACCTGAAGGCGCTGCTCGACTACATTTTCGCGTCGCTGCTGGGCAAGGATACGAAGACGCGCTTCCGTCCGCACTACTTCGGCTACACGGAGCCCAGCTTCGAGGTGGACCTCTCCGCCACGCACCTCCCGAAGGTGAAAAAGCCGTGGATCGAGATCGGCGGCTGCGGCATGGTCGACCCGACCGTGTTCGAGGCGGTCGGCTACGATCCGGCGGTCTGGAGCGGCTACGCGTTTGGCATGGGACTCGAGCGCCTCGCGATGCTGCTCTACGGCATCGATGATATCCGATATTTCTACCAGAACGACCTCCGTTTCCTGAAGCAATTCGCCTGATCGAACCGGCGGGACGCGGGCAGCGCGTAGCGAGCATGAAGCTCGCAGCCAGCTGCTCCCTGCTCGCCCCCCTTTCCCGCTCCTCGCTACTCCGAGATGAAAATTTCCCTCAACTGGCTCCGCGACTACGTCCCGCTCGATGCGTCCGTCGAAGAAATCTCCCGGGCGATCACGTTCCTTGGCTTCGAGGTGGAGTCCGTCCACCAGACCGGTGCGCCCCGGCTCGAGCAGGTCGTCGTCGGCGAGATCCTCACCCGCGCCCGGCACCCCAATGCGGACAAGCTTTCCGTCTGCACGGTCGACGTCGGCCCGGCCGGCGGGGTGAAGACGATCGTCTGCGGCGCGCACAATTGCGACCCCGGCCACCGGGTGTTCGTCGCGCTGCCCGGAGGGGTCCTGCCGGGCAATTTCCAGATCAAGCAGTCGAAGATCCGGGGCCAGGCGTCCGACGGCATGATGTGCGCGCCCGACGAGCTCGGTCTCGGCGGCGAGCATGACGGACTGCTGCTCATCGAGGGCAAGCCGGCCCTCGGCACTCCGATCAACGACGCGCTGCCTCCGGGCGACACGGTCTTCGACATCGAGATCACGCCGAATCGCCCCGATTGCCTCTCGCACCTGGGCATCGCCCGCGAGCTCGCCGCGTGGTTCAAACTGCCGCTCGCGTATCCGCAGGAGAAGTTCCGCGGCGCGCTGCCCGACGGCGCCGCGGAGCGCCGGGATCTGCTCGCCTCGGTCCGCGTGGAAGCGCCGGAGGACTGCCCGCTCTACAGCGCGTTCGTCGTGACCGGGATCAAGGTCGGGCCGAGTCCCGCCTGGCTGCAGGAACGGCTCAAGGCGGTGGGACTGCGGCCCATCAACAACGTCGTCGATGTCGGCAACTACGTCATGCTCGAGACCGGCCAGCCGCTGCACGCGTTCGACGCCCGCAAACTGGCCGGCCACGAGATCGTCGTCCGTCGCGCCGCGGACGGGGAGAAGATCGTCACCCTCGACGGGCGGGAGCGCACCCTGACCAGCCGGATGCTGGTGATCGCGGATGCGCAGCGGCCGGTCGTCGTCGCGGGCATCATGGGCGGCGAGGATTCCGGTGTCTCCGCCGACACCACCGACCTCGTGCTGGAGTGCGCGTGCTTCAAGCGGCAGTCGATCCGCGCCACCTCGCGCCAGCTCGGGCTCGCGTCGGACTCCTCGTATCGCTACGAGCGGGGCGTCGACCCGCACACCTCGCTCGAAGCGGCTTATCGGGCGGTCGACCTGATCCTCGAGACGGCGGGCGGGCAGGTCGCAGGGCCGGCGTTCGTGGTGGGCGGCGACGTGCCCTGGCTGCGCGAGATCGTCGTCACGCACGACTTCATCACCGACCGGCTCGGCTTCGATGTTCCCGCGGCGGACATGCGCGCGGCTTTCGACGCGCTCGAGTTGACCGTGACCCGCGAGGAGGAGACGAAGGAGCCCGCGCGCGGCCCCGCCTGGACGGTGAGCATTCCCAGTTGGCGCGACGATCTCGACCGCCCGATCGATCTGGTCGAGGAAGTGCTCCGCCTGTACGGCACCGAGAAGATTCCCGCCGACGTCGTGCGCGCTCCGGGCCTGCTGGCGGAGGACGATCCGATCGTCGCCTTCAACCGCCGCGTGACCGATTACCTGGTCGGCCACGACTTCCACGAGTGCGTGAACTATACGCTGCGTCCCGCCCGGGAAATCGCTCCCTGGGTCGAGGCGGCGGCCGCCCGCGAACTCGCGCTCGCGAATCCGTTCGTAGAGGACCAGTCGCACCTGCGGCCGACGCTCGTCAGCGGCCTGCTCGAGACGCTGAAGCTCAACCAGTCGCGCGGGGTGAGCGTTTCGCGCCTCTGCGAGACGGGCCGGGTGTTCCTCGAGCGAAAGGGCCAGACGGTCGAATGCGCTGCGGTGGCGTTCCTCGTGGCGGAGCCGACGGGTGAACGGAGCTGGCTCAAGCGCGAGTCGCCCGATTTCCACACGGTGAAACATCACCTGCACGCGCTTGCCGCCGCCGCGGGCGTCGATTTCGCCCGGCAGCCGCTCGTCGCGACCGGATCGCCCGGGCACGGCTGGCAGGAGGGGCACTCGGTGGGCGCCGGTGACATCGCATACGGCTGGTGCGCGCGCCTCGGGCTCGTCGACCTCGCCCTGGTGCGCGCGCTCGGCATCGAAGGGCGCGTCTACGCCGGCACGTTCGCGATCCTGCCCGAGCGCCTCGCGGCCGATGTCACCCGCCGGCGTTTCACCGAGTTCAGCCAGATGCCGGCGGCGCTGCGCGACCTGGCCCTCGTCGTGGACACCGCGACGCCGGCGGGAGACGTGCAAAAGACGCTGGTGAAGCTCGCCCGCGCCGCCGTGGGCACGGCGTTCGCCGTGGAAAGCGTCGCGGTGTTCGACCTTTACGCCGGCAAGGGCCTGCCCGAGGGCAAGAAGAGCCTGGCGTTCAACCTCGTGTTTCGCTCCCCGGAGCGGACGCTGACGGATGAGGAGGTCAACCTCGTGTTCCAGAGGATCCAGGCCAGCCTCGAGCAGTCCACGCCCTATCTTATCCGCAAGTAAGCCGCCATGTCCCAAGCACCCCAACTCGACATCGACCGCGTCGCGCAGCTCGCGCGGCTCGCGCTGACGCCGGAGGAGAAGGCCACGTTCTCCCAGCAGCTCGGCAGCGTGCTCCACCACATCGAGCAGCTCGCGCGGGTCGATGTGACGGGCGTCGAGCCCACGGCCCACGCCTTCGCGGTGACCAACGTCTGGCGCGAGGACGTGGCGGCGCCGGGTCTCCCGGTCGCCGACGCGCTCCGCAACGCTCCCGCGCAGCGCGACCACATGATCGCGGTGCCCAAGGTGGTCGAGTAGGCGAGGTCCTCCGCATGTCCTCCGAACTTCACTACCAGTCGATCGCCACGCTCGCCGCCCGGCTCGGGGCGAAGGAGATCTCGTCCGTCGAGCTGACGCGCGCCGCGATCGCCCGCACGCAGGCGGTTGAAGGCCGGGTGCAGGCGTTCAACTCGCGCGATGAGGCCGATGCGCTCGCCCAGGCCGCCGCCTCCGACGCCCGTCGCGCGGCGGGGCAGGACCGCGGGCCGCTCGAAGGCATCCCGATCGGTCTCAAGGACGTGATCGCGGTCAGGGATCAGCCGCTGACGGCATCGAGCCGGATCCTGGCCGACTTCGTGTCGCCGTACGACGCGACCGTGACCGTGAAACTGCGGCAGGCGGGTGCCGTATTGTGGGGCCGGCTGAACTGCGACGAGTTCGCGATGGGTTCCTCCACCGAGAACTCCGCGTTCCACCCGACAGCCAATCCCTGGGACCTCACGCGGGTGCCGGGCGGCTCGTCCGGCGGCAGCGCCGCGGCGTTGGCGGCCGGGGAGGCGATCGCGACGCTGGGCTCCGACACGGGCGGCTCGATCCGGCAGCCGGCGGCGCTCTGCGGCGTGGTCGGGCTCAAGCCTTCGTACGGGCTCGTGTCGCGCTACGGGCTGGTGGCGTACGCATCGTCGCTCGACCAGATCGGGCCGTTTGCCCGCACGGTCGAGGACGCGGCGCTGGTGCTGCAGGCCATCGCCGGTCACGACGAGCGGGACTCGACTTCCTTTCGCACCGACATCCCGGACTACCGGGCGGAGTTGCGGACGCGCCGCGGTCCCTGGCGCCTGGGCATCCCGAAGGAGTATTTCGGCACCGGCCTCGACCCGGAGGTCGCCGCCGCGGTCGAGCGCGCGATTGCGTTCTATCGCGCGCAGGGCTGCGAGGTGCGCGAAGTCTCGCTGCCGCACACGCAATACTGCCTCGACGTCTACTACATCATCGCCACCGCCGAAGCGTCCTCGAATCTCGCGCGTTTCGACGGCATCCGTTACGGGCACCGGTCGGCGAAGGCGAAGGACGTGGTCGACGTCTATTTCCAGTCGCGCGCCGAGGGTTTCGGCGCCGAAGTGAAGCGTCGCATCATCCTCGGCACCTACGTGCTTTCGAGCGGCTACTACGACGCCTACTACCTGCGGGCCCAGAAGGTCCGAACCCTCGTCCGGCAGGATTTCCTCCGCGCTTACGAGCAGGTGGATGCGCTCATCACCCCGACCTCGCCGATCCCGGCGTTCAAGCTGGGCGAGAAGTCCGATCCGCTCGCGATGTACCTGTGCGACATCTACACGATCGGCGTGAACCTCGCCGGGCTTCCCGGGATCAGCGTGCCGTGCGGTTTCACCGGGGGCGGCCTGCCGGTGGGCTTCCAGCTCATCGGACAACCCTTCCAGGAGGCGAGCCTGCTCGCGATCGCCCATGCCTACGATCAAGCCCACGACTGGTCCCAGCGCCGGCCGGCACTTTGATCGGTGGCGCGAAGGGAGGAGCCGGCAGCGAGCATCCGGCTCCGCCTCCCGATCCCCGACTCGCTCCTCCTTGCCCCTCACCACCCGCTACTCGCTCCATTCCACATGAACTACGAAGCCGTCATCGGTCTCGAGGTCCACGTCCAGATCAAGACGCGCTCCAAGGTCTTCACGAGCGTTGGCGCCGGGTATGGCCATGAACCCAACACGCTCACCGACCCGGTGGTCCTCGGCCTGCCCGGCGCACTGCCGGTGATGAACAAGGCCGCGCTGGACGCCATCATCAAGGCGGGGCTCCTGCTCGGCTGCCGGATCGCGCCCGTCTGCAAGTGGGACCGGAAGAACTATTTCTATCCCGACTCGCCGAAGAACTACCAGATCTCGCAGTACGACCAGCCGATCTGCCTCGGCGGCTCGGTCGAGATCGAGCTGCCCGGCCCGGCCCGCAACGTCATGGGCGAGCACAAGCGGATCCCGCTCACGCGCATCCACCTCGAGGAGGACGTCGGCAAGCTCAACCACGGCGCGACCGACTCGCTCGTCGACTACAACCGCGCCGGGACGCCCTTGATGGAGATCGTATCCGATCCGGCGATGCACACGGCCGAGGAGGCCTTCGCGTACCTCACGTCGCTGCGCGCGACGATGATCTACGGCGGCATTTCCGACTGCGATATGGAGAAGGGGCAGCTCCGCTGCGACGCCAACATCTCCCTCCGCCCCGTCGGCGAGACCCGGCTCGGCACAAAAGTCGAGCTGAAGAACCTCAATTCGATCTCCTTTGTGCGCGACGGCATCGCGCACGAGATCAAGCGGCAGATCGGCGTGCTCGAACGCGGCGGCACCATCGTGCAGGAGACGCGCGATTACGACGGCATGACGGGCACCTCCCAGTCGCTCCGTTCCAAGGAGGAAGCGCACGACTACCGCTACTTCCCCGATCCGGACCTGATGCCGGTCGTGGTCGACGAGCCCTGGAAACACCGCCTGCAGGGCGAGTGTCCGGAACTGCCCTTCGACAAGCAGCGCCGGTTTTTCTCCGAATACCAGCTTCCTTACACGCTGACCTCCGTCCTCGTCTGGGATCACGTGCTCGCGGATTTCTTCGAGGAGTCCGCGCGGCTGGCGGGCGCCGGCAAGGCGCAGGCCGCCGGCAACTGGATCACCAACGATCTCCTGCGCGAACTCGGGGCGGCGCGACAGTCGCTTGTCGAAAGCCGGGTGCGACCCGCGCACATCGCCGCGCTGGTCCAGCTCGTCGAGAGCGGCACGGTCCTCACCACCGCCGCGCGAGAGATCTTCGTCGAAATGTTCGCGACCGGCGATCAGCCGGCGGCGATCGCGGAGCGCCGCGGGCTCAAGGCCGAGCCCACTGACGCGGGCGAACTCGAGCAATGGTGCCGCGACGCCATTGCCGGCAATGCGAAGGCACTCGCCGAGTTCAAGGCGGGGAAGGACAGCGCGATCAACGCGTTCAAAGGCCCGGTGATGAAGGCCGCGAAGGGCAAGGCCAATCCCAAGCTCGTCGACGAGACGCTGCGCCGGCTGCTGGCGGCCTCGTGAGTCGCGG
>ERZ761602.4156-NODE-4156-length-19114-cov-10.495304_pt1 | contig 19114 bp, 20 predicted proteins | sample MGYA00512165_ERZ761602 | MGnify/ENA primary metagenome ERZ761602 (study PRJEB28899, sample SAMN02445085) | bioreactor sludge metagenome | biome: EBPR sludge; isolation source: Thorneside wastewater treatment plant | place: Australia: Brisbane, Thorneside... | reverse complement strand
GCTCCGGACGGGGGTACAGCGGACGGGGGTGCCGAGCCCTCCCGCTATGTGCAGATCAGCTCCGGCGATGTCCACGTCTGCGCGCTCGACGATGTCGGCGGGATCACCTGCTGGGGTGCGGTCGACGGGGACGAAGACTACGGCCAGGTCCGCGACACCCCCACCGAGCGGGACTTCGTGCAGGTGACGGCCGGCTTCTACAACACCTGCGGGCTGCATCGGGACGGTCGGCTGAGCTGCTGGGGTCGTGACGCCGGAGGGGAGGCCAGCCCGCCCGACGGGCAGTACCTGGATGTCGGCCTGGGCTACCTCTTCGGCTGCGGGATCGAGGACGACGGCGACGTCGTCTGCTGGGGACTGGAGCCCCAGGTCGAGGCGGTGCCCACCGGCCTGAAGCTGGTCGAGCTGGAGACCCGGATCCACGGCAGCTGCGGGCTGGACGCCGCGGGCGCGATGCGCTGCTGGGGCTACGTGGCCGAAGAGAAATACGAGTACGGGCAGCTCAGCGAGGCGCCGCGAGGCGGGAGCTGGAGGGCGATCGGCCTGGGGCTCTACCATGGCTGCGCGGTGCGCAGCGAAGGCAACCTGCACTGCTGGGGCCGGGACGACCAGGGGCAGGCCAGCCCTCCTCCCGGCACCGACTGGGTGCAGGTGCAGTCCAGCGACGGCTCGTCCTGCGCGCTGGACTCGGCCGGCCGGGTGACATGCTGGGGCAACGAGGCCGCCAGCCTGGAGGCGCCGACGGACCTGGTGTTGGAGCAGATCTCGGCCGGGTACGTCCATGCCTGCGGGCTGAGCGTCGACGGGGAGATCGTCTGCTGGGGGGTCGACAACGACTACAGCGTCGACTTCCCCGGCTGGCGCAGCTTCGAGGACTGAGAGGGCTCCGGCTCAGGGCGCCGCGACCAGCAGGACGGTGCTGAGGATGGGGATCCCCGACCCGTCGTCGCTGACCAGCATGCCGTCGACGACGGTGGCGGTCCCGCCCGAGGTCCACTCCTTGAGATCGTAGCTGGAGGCGATGATCTCGACGCTGTCGCCCTCGGTCAGGCCCAGGGTGTCGTCGAGCTGGAAGCCCCAGGGCGGGCTGAGGCTGACGCTGACCCGGCCCATATGCCAGGCGGCCAGGACGGTGCCCTCGACCTCCTCCAGGCGCAGGCCCAGGGCGTCGGGCTGCACCCGCACGCTGGCGACGTAGTCGGGCTCGCCCTCGGGCAGGTAGGGCGAGTTGGCCTCGGAGGCGGTCATGGTGCTGGGATCGGCCATCACCGTGAGGCCGCCATCCAGGTTGAGCATGACGGGCTCGTCGCCAACCTCGTCGCTCGTCTCGAAGGGGTAGAGGACCATGTCCTGGTCCAGGGCGATCTGCTGGTCCTGGGCGATGGTGATGACATCCAGGGGCATGGAGTAGCCGTTCTGGTCGGCGAGGTAGACGGCCTCGTAGACGTAGTGGTCGGCCTCGACCTGGGTGTACTCGAAGTAGCCCTGGGCGTCGGTGGTGATCGAGCGGCAGAGCTCGGCGCAGAGCCGCATCTGGACCGTGGCCCCGCTGCCGTCGGGGTTGACCACCCGCCCGGAGAACATGCCCTGGTCGGCTGCTGTGCCGCCGTCAGAGCCGCCATCGGCGCCCCCGTCGGCGCCGCCGTCGGAGCCGCCGTCGGTGCCGCCGTCGGTGCCGGTGTCGTCTTTGTCGCCGCAAGCGAGCAGGGCGAGGAGGAGGAGGTTCATGGGGGCGCTCCTAGCTGGCGTGCTTGGTGATGAGGTCGGCGAGGCGGGGCATGGCGACCCCGACGTGGTCGATCGCCATCGGGCGCAGCTTCTGGTAGGTGCCGACCAGCACCTTGTGGCTGCTGCGCTGGGCCCGCGCGTCGGTGATGCCCAGCAGGGCGTTGGCGATCTCGACCTTCTTGCCGGCGAAGAAGCTGCGCGCGTCCTTGCCCTGCGCCTGGCAGTCCAGCCAGTAGGGGTCGATCTTGGCGGCGAAGTCGTCCAGCAGGTGGTTCATGGCCATGCCGATGAAGCCCGGCTTGAGGCCCTTGACCGTCTTGTAGCCGAGCTTGATGCCCGCGCCCGAGAAGCCGGACTTGCTGTCGACCTCGGCCTCGATCAGCAGGACGCAGTCGTCCACGACCTGCCGACGCTTGGCGTCGACCTTGATGACTTCAACCAGGGAACCCATGCTTCGCTCCTGTGGACGGTTCAGTCCTCGTACTTGGGACACTTCGGGATGTGGGCGCTGCCGCCGACCTGCTCGAACCAGTAGGCGGTGTACATGCGCGCATAGCAGGAATAGCCGGAGCTGCTGCGGACCGCGCGCTCCATGCACTTGTAGCTGTTGTCCCAGTCGCGGTCGTTCTGGGCCTTGGCGATGTCGGTTCCGGGGATCTTGTCGGGCAGATCGTCGATGACGTAGCTGCGCATCCAGAAGGGGATGGCCTCGCAGAGGACGTCGGCGGCCTTCTGGTTGGGCGAGGACTTCAGCGTGGTCATCAGCGCCTCGCGCACGCCGGAGTCGTCCTCCTTGGTCAGCGTGCGGGTGCGCAGGCAGGCGATGGCCTCGTCCCGCTTGGTGCCGCGGAAGGCCATGACGGCGCTGCGGCGCACGGCCGGGCTCTCGTCCTTCATCATCGCCTCGCAGAGCATCCCGTCGATGCCCTCGGCGTTGGCGACCTTGAGCACGCCCAGGGCGGCGCCCCGGACCTCGCCCGCCGGGTCCTCCTTGGCGAGGCGGCCGAGCGTCGTGAGGACGACCGGGTCCTTCAGCTTGAGCAGGCCCTCGGTCGCCGCCGTGCGGATCTCGGCGTCGGGGTCGGCGGTGAGGGCCAGCAGGGTCTCCTGGTAGGCCTGGTCGCCGGAGATGGTGGCGATGGCGCGCTTGCGCACGGTCAGGTCCGGGTCGGCCTTGGCCATGCCGGCCAGCGCGTCCCGGGCGACCTGGGCGGCGGTGTTGGAGAGGGCGACGACGCCCTCGGCGCGCTTCTCGACCTGGGGGTTCTCCAGCGCCGTGGCCAGGCACCCGACGACGTCGTCCCGCTTGTTGCCCTTCATCCCCTCGGCGATGGCGAGGTCGATGCGGCCCTGGGGATCGATGACCGCATCGCAGATGCAGGCGCGGCCGGCCTCGACGCCGGCGGGGTCGACCGGGTCGAAGTCGGCCAGGGCCAGCAGGCGCTCGGTGGCGTAGCGCCGGGTGTCGTCGTCCTTCATCTTCACGCCCACGCACATCGTCTTGTAGTGCTTGCGGGCGAGGGCGTCGTCGATATCGGCGCTGGTGACGTGCGAGGGGGCGATCTCGCAGGCCGAGAGGAGGAGGGCCAGGGCGAAGCCGAGGCTGAGGGCGAGGGCAGGCACGGGCATCGCGGCATCCGGACGAACGAGAGTGGGCCATGGTAGCGGGCGGCGCGCCCGGGGGCCAGTCATTCCCCCAGGGAGGGCGGCATCGCGACGGGGAGGTAGTCGACGCGGCCGTCGCCGATCAGCAGCCAGGCTGAGTCGGAGTGCAGCAGGCCGCCGTTGCCGAAGCTGAGGTCGCGCGCGTCGCCGACATGGCGGGCGATGGTGCGGGCCTGGCCGGCCTCGATCTGCGCCAGGACCAGGGGCTGCCCGTGCAACACCCAGGCCCGGCCGAGGCGATCGGTGGCCACGGCGCGGGCGCCCTCCAGCGCGCTGGCCAGCGGCTGGCTGCCCTGCGGGTCGCTGCGGTGGAGGGCGTCGGGGCTGAGCTGGAGGACCGCCTCGCAGGGGGGGCCCGGGCTGAGGGTGATGTCGACGGACCCAGGCAGGGCGGCGGCCCACAGGCGCGGCGGGCTGCCGTCGGGTCGCAGCAGCCAGATCCCGGTGGGGCTGAGCGCCAGCAGGGAGGCGTCGCACCAGGCCTGCAGGGCGCGCACCTCCGGCAGGGGGACCCGCAGCTCGGCCCCGCTGTCGAGCTGGAAGAGCACGCCCTGGGCGTCGGCGAAGGCCAGCCAGCCCAGGTGGGAGGCCACGGCGCGGGCCTCTCCGCTGCGCAGGATCTGCACCGCGCCGCTGCCGTCGACCTCTCGCAGGCCCCCGAGGCCGCCGACCAGCAGGCTGTGGCGGGGGGTCAGGGACATGGCCAGCGGCTCGGGCCCCACGCCGGTCGCCAGGATGTAGGGGGCCTCCAGCAGGTGGTCGATGCAGCCACTGAGCAGCAGGACGAGCAGGAGCCCGGCGCGCGGAGCTGCGGGGGGCGCCTCAGCCAAGGTGGCGCGCGATGGCCCGCACGAGGCCGGGGATCTCGGCCCGCGAGACGCTGCCGTAGGAGAGGCGCAGGGCCCGCGACTCGGGGAGCGAGACGACGCCGACGCCCTCGGTCAGGAGCTGCTTGCGGAGGCCCTCGGGGTCGCCCGGCACGGGCACCATGGCGAACATGCCGCTGTTGAAGGGCAGGCTGGGGAGGCCGGCCCGGTGCAGCTCGTCCTTCAGCGCCCGGTAGCGCCCGGCGAGGCGCTCGCGCACCGCCTGCTGCTGGGCGGCGAGGTCGGGCGAGGCGAGGGCGCGGGCCAGCACGGCCTGGGAGGTGGCGCTGACCGAGGAGATCGTCGCGCGGGCGGCGGCGCGGGCCTTGTCCTCGAGCACGACGGCGGCCTCGCCCTCGGCGCCGAAGCTGATGAAGCCGACCCGGCCGCCGAAGTAGAAGAGCTCCTTGGTGGCGCCGTCGACCTTGACGGCCAGGACCCGGGCGGGGTCCAGGCGGGAGAGATCGTGGAAGAGGCTGGTCCGGCGGGCGCTGGGCTCCCAGACCATGCCCTGGTAGGCGTCGTCGCAGACGACCACCAGGGGCACGGGGCTGCCGTCGACGGCCTGGACCACAGCGGCGGCTTCGTCCGGGGTGGGGCTGTAGCCGAGCGGGTTGCTGGGGAAGTTGAGCAGCAGGGTGCTGGGCTCGGTCAGCGCGGCCAGCGCGGCGCGGAAGGCGTCCAGGTCCAGGGCCTGGCCGGGCTCGGGGCGCTCGCGGAGCAGGCGCCAGGTGCGCGGCCGGGCGCCGAAGACGCGCTGGAAGGTGGCGACGTAGTTGCCCCAGCAGGGATCGGGGAGGAGCAGCGTGCCGCCGGGTCGGGCGAAGAGGGTGGCCACCAGGCAGAGGCCGTGGGTCAGGCCGCTGGTGGCGACCGGCAGGGTCAGGGGGCCGGGGCCCGCGGGCGCGTCGGCCTGGATGTGGGCCCGCCAGGCCTGGCGCAGGTCCGGCCGCCCGCCCTGGGGGGCGTAGAGGGTGGCCTGGTCGAAGTCCAGCGCGGCGATGGCCTCGGCGATGGCGGGCAGGGCCAGGGCGTGGCCGTGTCCGTCGGTGACCTGCCCGATGGTGGCGTCGATGGCGCAGCCGCGGGCCTCGGCCGACTGGGTGGGGATCCCCTGCGGGTAGAAGAGGCCCTCCCCGGCGGTCGAGAGGTTGAGGGCGGCCGCCGGGTGTACGCGGCGGAGGGTGGCGTTGAGGTCGTCGGCGCGGCTCATGCAGCGACTCTAATGCACGCTGCCCCCCCTCGGGGTCGCCGCGGTTAGCATCCGCCCGGTGTCGGGATCCGCCGGCCCCTGGCCTCGCTCGCGGAGAGCTCCCATGCGCGTCCTCACCCCGCCCGTCGACGACTTCCTGATCGAGGAGGAGCCCTACTACCTGCCCGTGGGCAGCGAGGCGCAGGTCTTCACCAACGCCTGGAAGGCCAACATCCCCGTCATCCTGAAGGGCCCGACCGGCTGCGGCAAGACGCGCTTCGTGGCCTGGATGGCGCACCAGCTGGGACGCCCGCTGGTGACGGTGGCCTGCCACGAGGACCTGACGGCCAGCGACCTGGTCGGGCGCTACCTGATCCAGGGGGACGAGGCGGTCTGGGTCGACGGGCCGATGACCGCGGCGGTGCGCCACGGGGCGATCCTGTACCTGGACGAGGTGGTCGAGGCGCGCAAGGACACGATGGTGGTCATCCACCCGCTGACCGACCATCGGCGGGTCCTGACCCTGGACAAGCTGGCCCAGGTGCTGCGGGCGCCCGCGGACTTCATGCTGGTGGTCAGCTACAACCCCGGCTACCAGTCGGTGCTGAAGGAGCTCAAGCAGAGCACCCGGCAGCGCTTCGTCAGCCTGGACTTCGGCTACCCGCCGGCCGAGCTGGAGCGGCGCATCGTGGCCGACGAGGCCGGCGTGGACGAGGAGATCGCCCGCAAGCTGGTCAAGCTGGGGCAGAAGGTCCGCAACCTGACCGATCGGGGCCTGGAGGAGGGCGTCAGCACCCGCCTGCTGGTCCACGCCGCCCGGCTCATCTCCCTGGGCAGCCCCCCCCGCGACGCCTGCGACGCCGCCTTCACCCGCACCCTGACCGACGACCCCGATATGCAGGCCTCCATGCGCGAGCTGGTGGCGGACTTCTTCTGAGGGCTTCTTCTGAGGGCTTTTCCTGATGGGCCTCTTTCACGAACTCTGTCGTCGCTGGGAGCCGCTCGGGCTGGAGCGCCTCGCCCTGGTCAGCCCGGCCGGCCAGCGCAGCTTCGGCGATCTGCGCGAGCGCGCCTTGCGGGCCGCCCGGCTGCTGATCGCCCACGGGCTCCAGCCGGGCGAGGTGCTGGCCGTGCAGCTCCCCCGCTGCCCGGAGCTGCTGGAGCTGCACCTGGGGGCCCTGGCGATCGGGGTGGTGACCCTGCCGGTGCACGACCGGGCCCCGCCGGCCGAGCTGGACTGGCTGCTGCGCGACTCCGACGCCCGGATGGTGGTGCTGGCGGATCCCTCCTCGCTCCCCCCGCCGGGCGAAGGGCGCAGCCTGCGGGTGCTCGGCCTCGACCGCCTGCGGCAGCGCCTCGCCCTCTCCCCCCCGCTCTCCTGGCCGGCAGAGCAGGGTGGGTCCTCGCCGGCAGAGCCGGGGGACACCGCGCTGGCCTGCCTGCTCTACACCTCGGGCACGACCGGCCGGCCCAAGGGGGCGATGATCAGCCACGGCAACCTGCGGGCCAGCATCGAGGCCCTGCACGAGGCCTGGCGCTGGAGCCCCCAGGACCACCTGCTGCACGTCCTGCCGCTCTTTCATGTGCACGGGCTGGTGGTCGCCCAGCACGGCGCCCTGTGGGCCGGAGCCCGCACGACCTGGATGGACCGCTTCGAGCCGGAAGAGGCGCTGCGGCTGCTGGAGCGCCTGGGCTGCTCGGTCTTCATGGGGGTGCCGACCCACTACCAGCGGCTCCTGGCCCTGCCCGAGGAGGTGCGCCCGGACCTCTCGCGGGTGCGGCTCTTCACCAGCGGCTCGGCCCCCCTCTCGGCCGAGGCCCACCGGGCCTTCCAGGGGCGCTTCGGCCACCGCATCCTGGAGCGCTACGGCATGACCGAGGTCGGCATCGTGCTCTCCAACCCCTACGAGGGCGAGCGCCGGCCGGGCTCGGTGGGCCTGCCGCTGCCGGGGGTGCAGGCGCGCATCGTCGCGGAGGAGGGGCGGGACTGCGCTCCGGGCGAGGTCGGCGAGCTGTGGATCCGCGGCCCCAGCGTCTTCCAGGGCTACCTGGGTCAGCCCGAGGCCAGCGCCCAGGCCCTGGTCGGGGGCTGGATGCACACCGGGGACCTGGCCCTGTTCGAGGACGGAGGCCGGATCCGCCTGGTCGGGCGCGCCCGCGAGCTGATCATCAGCGGCGGCTTCAACGTCTACCCGGCCGAGGTCGAGGCGGTGCTGGCCGAGGTCGAGGGGGTCGACGAGGTCGCCGTCTACGGGCGCCCGGACGCCGACAAGGGCGAGCGGGTCTGTGCCGCCGTGGTGCCCTGGCCCGAGGACAGCTCCGCCGAGCTGATGGCCCGCCTGAAGGACCGCGCGGAAGAGCGCCTGAGCCCCTACAAGCGCCCGGTCGAGTACCGGATGGTGCACAGCCTGCCCCGCAACGCGCTGGGCAAGCTGCAGCGCCACCTGCTGTCCGGCGAGTCGTGAGGGGGCTCCCTCCTCGGGCCCCGGGGCTGCTGCTCGCCGCGCTGGTGGGGGTTCAGATCGGGCTCGCGGCCTGGTTCCTGGGCAACCGCCTGCCGGGGACCGCGGCGGCCCTGTGGGGGCTGCCGCTGGACGACGCCTGGATCCACCTGGTCTACGGGCGGGGCCTGCTGGAGAGCGGGCTGCCCGAGTACAACCCGGGGCAGGTGGAGACGGGCTTCACCAGCCCGCTGCAGGCGCTGGTCGCGGCGGTGGCCGTGGCGATCTCGCGCCTGGGCGTGCCGGTGGGGCTGGCGCTCAAGCTGCTCACGCTGGCCTGCACCTTGCCGGCCACCCTGCTCGCCGCCCGGCTGGGGGAGCGCCTGGGGGGGGCCGCCGCGGGCCTCGCCGCCGCCAGCCTGCTGGCCTTCTCGCCGACCTGGGCCTTCGCCTCGGTCTCGGGGATGGAGGTCGGCCTCTGCGGCAGCCTGATCCTGGCGGCCTTCCTGGCCCGTGAGCAGGATCGCCCGCTGGCCGCCGGGCTGGCCCTGGCCCTGGCCGTCCTGAGCCGACCCGAGGCCGCGCTGCTGGCTCCCTTGCTGGCCCTGGGCCTGGGAGCCCGCGGAGTGGCGCGCCTGCTGCTGCCTCCCCTGCTGCTTGGGCTGGCCTGGGTGGGCTTCAACCTGGCCGTCACGGGCCTGCCGCTGCCGGCGACCTTCTACGTCAAGCAGGGCGGCCTGGACGCGGGGGGCCTGGGGACGGCCGCGCAGATCCTGCGCAGCGCCTGGCCGGTCTTCGGCTCGGGGGTCGGGCTGCTCGCCCTGGGCATCGCGGCGCTGGCGGGGGCGCGCCGCCTGGGGCTGCTGCTGGCGGGGCCCCTCTGGCTGGCGGCGGTGGCGGTGGGCCGCTCGATCGGGGTCGACGACCAGTACTACTACTTCTTGCGCTACTTCCTCCCGGTCGAGCCGATCCTGATGGTCGGGGTCGGCCTGGGGCTGGCCCGGGCGGCGCAACACCGGCTGGGCCTGCTGGCCTGGCTGGCGCTGGCGGTCGTCCTGGTGTCCGACCTGCCCGAGCTTGGCCGGCGGCGGGCGCTGTACGCCTGGAACTGCCAGAACATCGAGGAGATGCAGGGCGGCGCGGCCCTCTTCCTGGCTCGAAACGGCGCGGCCGGCGAGCGGGTCGGCTCGGTCGATGCCGGGCGGATCCGCTACTCCTCGGGGCTGCCGGTGCTCGATGTGATCGGGCTGAACAACCACCGCATCACGAGGTCGGCGGAGCAGCGCCCGGACCTCTGGACCGACCCGGCCCGGGTAGCGGACTGGATGGACCGCGAGGGCCTGCAGTGGCTCTACCTCTTCCCCTACGACGCCCCCTTCACCTACGCGGAGCGGGATCCGGGGCGCTTCTTCGAGATCGCCTGGCGCTTCGAGGCCGATCCCTACACCGTCGCCGGACCCAGCCAGTCGCTGGTCTGGCTGCTGCGCCGGCTGCCTCCCCCGCCGCCGGACCCGACCCCGGAAGGCTGAGCCTCCGGTCAGGGGGGCGAGCGGTTACCGTCCGGAGCATGGCCGACGTCTGGGTGCTCGTGATCGTCCATCACCCGGATCCCTCGCGGATCGGCCGAAGGGTGCGCCTGGGGGTGGGGGACGGCCTCCTGCTGGGGAGGGGGTGCAGCGCCTTCGGGGTGGACGCCCTGCTCGACGCGCGCATCTCGCGGCGGCACTGCCGGGTGCTGGTCAAGGGCGAGGAGCTCCGCCTGGAGGACATCGGCAGCCGCAACGGGACGCTGGTCGACGGGCACCCGATCCGGCGCGTGCGGGTCAACGAGGGGGCCGTCATCGGCATGGGCGGCGTGCTGTTGCAAGGGTGGCGCACGCCCGCGGACGAGGTGCCGGCGCTGCCGCCCCTGGTCGGCGAGAGCCCGGCGCTGTCGGCGCTGCGCGGGGAGCTGATCGCCCGGGGCGCGGACGAGGGCCCGATCCTGCTGGTCGGCGAGGGGGGCACCGGGCGGACCACGGCCGTGCGCGCCCTGCACAACCGGGTCGCGCCGACCGGCCCGCTGGTGCAGCTCTCGACCGCGGCGCTGCCGGACGAGGCGGCGCCCTCGGCCCTGCACGGCCACGCCTCGGACCGTCGGCCGGAGGGGGCGCTGGCCCGGGCCGAGGGCGGGATGCTGCTGCTGCCCCACATCGACGCCGCGCCGCGCGCGGTGCAGCTCGAGCTGGCGCGCTTCCTGGACGACGGGCTGCTGCGGCCGGTCGACGCCGCGGTCCGGCCCTTGCGCCTGCGGCTGGCCTTCACCGCCTCACGCCCGCCCGAGCTCTGTGCCCGCGATGGCCTGCTCCTGCCCGAGCTGGCCCGCAGGCTGAGCGAGCGCACGCTGGAGCTCCCGCCTCTGCGCGAGCGCAGGATGGACATCCTGCCGCTGGCTCGCCACCTCGCCAGCCGCCACTCCGGGCGGAAGCTGGCCTTGGATCGGCTGCTGGCCCTGCTGCTGGCCTTGCACGAGTGGCCGGGCAACGTCGTCGAGCTGGAGCAGGTCATGGCCCGGGTGGTGCGCGAACAGCCCGATGTCGAGACGCTGTCGACGCCACCCTGGGGCCCCGACGCCTTCGGCCCGCGGGCGCAGCAGGTGTTCTCGACCTTCGACCCCAGCCACAGCGATCTCCAGGGGGTGAGCCGGTGAGCCGCGCCGCCTGCCCGCCGCTGTCGGTCGCGCCGATGATGGACCACACCGACCGGCACCTGCGCCGGATGCTGCGGCAGATCACCCGGCACACCCTGCTGTACACCGAGATGATCACCTCCCACGCGGTCCTGCGCGGGGACCGCGGCCGGCTGCTGGCCTTCGATCCGGTCGAGCGCCCCCTGGCCCTGCAGCTGGGGGGAGACGATCCGCAGGCCCTGGCGGAGTGCGCCCGGATCGCCGCGGGGATGGGCTACGACGAGATCAACCTCAACGTCGGCTGCCCCAGCGATCGGGTCCAGAGCGGCTGCTTCGGGGCGGTGCTGATGCGGCGGCCCGCGCAGGTGGCGCGCTGCGTCGAGGCCATGCGCGGGGCGGTCGAGCTGCCCGTCACGGTCAAGCACCGCATCGGCGTGGACGAGCTGGACCGCTACGAGGACATGCTCGGCTTCGTCGACACCGTCGCCGCCGCCGGGGCCGACCGCTTCACCGTGCACGCCCGCAAGGCCTGGCTCTCGGGCCTCTCCCCGGCCGAGAACCGCACCGTCCCCCCCCTGCGCTACCAGGATGTCTGGCGCCTGAAGGCCGAGCGCCCCGGGCTGGCCATCGAGCTCAACGGCGGGGTGCGGGACCTGGACGAGGCCGGGCGCCAGCTCGCCCACGTCGACGGGGTGATGATCGGCCGGGCGGTGATCGACGACCCCTGGGTGCTGCGCGAGGCCGACGCGCGCTTCTTTGGGGGAGAGGGATCGGACCTGGCCCGGGACCGGGTCGACCTGGTCGAGCGGCTGCTGCCCCAGGTCCAGGCGATGCGGGAGCGAGGCGAGCGGCTGGGCTTGCTGGCCCGGCACCTCAGCGGCCTCTTCACGGGCCTGCCGGGGGCGCGGGCCTGGCGCCGCCACCTCTCGGAGCGGGCCTTCCTGGCGGGCGCCGGCCCCGAGGTGCTGCTGGACGCGCTCGACGCGATGCGGAGCCGGGCCGCATGATCCCCGCCTTCAAGGAGCTCGGCGATCCCCAGGCGCCCTGGGAGGTCTGGTTCCTGCACGGGATCCTGGGCAGCGGCAACAACTGGCGCGGCATGGCGCTGAAGCTCTGCGAGCGGGACCCTCGCTGGAAGGCCGTCCTGGTGGACCTGCGCAACCACGGCGACTCGGTGGGGGCCAGGCCGCCTCACGACCTGGCGGCCTGCGCGGACGACCTCTGGACCCTGGCCGGGCAGCGCTCGGGGCCGCCCCGGATGCTGGTCGGGCACTCCTTCGGCGGCAAGGTGGCCCTGACCCTGGCCGAGCAGGCCCGCGCCCTGGGCGCGACCGGGCCGGGGGGGATCTCGCAGCTGTGGGTGCTGGACGCCTCGCCCGCGCCCTGGGCCGGCCAGCCCGAGCAGGACGCCGAGGTGGTGGCCGTGATGCAGGCGCTGCAGGCGATCCCCCTGCCGATGGCCTCGCGCGAGCAGCTCTCGGCCACGCTGATGGCCCAGGGCTTCTCGCGCAGCCTGGCGCTGTGGATGACCACCAACCTGAAGCGCGAGGGCCAGGGCTACGGCTGGCGCTTCGACCTGGACGCCTGCCGCGAGATGATCGCCGACTACTTCCGCGCCGACCTGTGGGAGGTGATCGAGCACCCTCCCGCCGGCCTGCGCATCGACCTGGTGCGCGCCGGCCGGAACCCGCGCTGGACGGAGGCCGAGCTGAGGCGGCTGAGGGAGCTGGCGGCAGAGGGCACCATCGGCTTCCACACCCTGCAGGACGCCGGGCACTGGGTCCACGCCGACGATCCCGAGGGGGTGCTGGGCCTGCTGCTGGGCTGAGCGCTCAGCGCGGCTCCATCGTGCCGAAGACGCGGTCCCAGAGGGTGGTGCTGACCCCGAAGCGCAGCTCCTTGTAGCGGGGGTTGTGGTGGTGGCTCATGTGGTGGGCCCGCAGCCGCAGGAACCAGCGCCAGTCCCGCTTGAGGTGGTGCAGGGCGAAGTGGGTGCAGTCGTAGATGCAGTAGCCGAGCACGAAGCCGGCGAAGGTGGGCCACATCCAGACGGGGCCGAAGACGAGCCGGAAGAGCAGGCCGAAGACGACGCAGAGGCCGAGGCTGACCGCGGGCGGCATGACGAGCCGGAAGCGGTCCCAGTGCCACTGGTGGTGGACGCCGTGGACGAGGAAGTGGAAGCGCTCGCCCCAGGGCGCTGAGGGGATCCAGTGGAAGACGCTGCGATGGAGGCTGTACTCGGTCAGGGTCCACAGGAGCAGGCCGGCGGCCAGGGCCAGCGTCGAGTGGAGCAGGCCGAGGCCCCGGGCGAGGCCGACGCCGAAGAAGGCGCTGGACCCGGGCAGCCAGAGCAAGGGGACGGTCCACCATGGCGTGCGCGAGAAGAAGTCGAGCAGGTCACTGTGGAACATGCGGGGCGACTCATCAGATGCTGGGAGCATCTCTCCCTCCGCAGGGCTACCTACCGGTACACTGATGTCGGGGTGCAGGCAAGGGGTCTGGTGGACAGGCCCCGCGCACCTTCGGAGGTCCGTTGTCACTCCCTTCCTGCCTCTCCCTCGGCCTGCTCCTCACCCTGAGCGGCTGCCTCGACTACGAGCCCACTCCGCCTCCTCCTCCCCCCGGGGTCACGCCTCCCAGCGAGGAGATGTCGCTGATCCCGCCGGGCGGCGCGGTCGACGTGCGCCCCTCCAACAGCCCCGCCAGCATCACCGAGGTGGACATCCAGCCGCGCAAGGCCAGCGCCCGCGACGATCTGCTGGCCCGCTCGGCGGTGGTCGACCGCGACAACCAGGATGTGCAGGTGCGCTACACCTGGATCCTCAACGGGCAGGAGCGCCCGGACCTGGCGGGCTCCTCGCTGGAGCGCAAGCACATCAAGAAGGGTGACCGGGTGGCCGTCAAGGTCGTCGCCAACGACGGCGACAACGAGGTCGAGCAGCGCTCGGGCGAGCTGACCATCCTCAACTCGGCGCCGGAGTTCGTCGGCGATCCGCGCCTCGCCTCCAGCATCGACGGCACGGTGGTCAAGGCCGAGGACTTCGACGGCGACGAGATCCGCTACCGGATCGAGGGCGCCCCCGCGGGGATGAGCATCGACCCGCGCCTGGGTCGGATCTCCTACCAGGGCTCGGAGACCGAGAAGGGCGGCGACTACGAGGTCAGCGTGACGGCCGACGACGGCGACGGCGGCACGGCGGTCTGGACCTTCAAGGTCGCGGTCAGCCCCGGGATGACGGCGGAGGAGGCCAAGGCCAAGGCCCTGGCCGAGCGAGAGGCCGCCAAGGCCGCCGCGGCGCCCTGAGCGCTCAGCCTTTGGGGCCGCCTCGGGCTCCGATCATCGCCTCCAGACCGGCGGCGAGCACGTCGAGCGGGGCCTCGCCGTCCAGGACGAGGTCGGCGTGGAAGCGGCTGGGGGCGACGAAGCGCAGATGACCGGGGCGCACGGTGCCCAGGTATTGCCGCAGCACATGGCCGGGGTCGCGGCCGCGCTCGACGATGTCGCGCTGCAGGCGGCGGGCCAGCCGCAGATCGTCGTCGGCCTGCACGAAGACCCGCAGATCGGCCATCGCCCGCAGCCGGGGGTCGTGCAGGGCGAAGATGCCCTCGACCAGGATCAGGCCGCGCGGCTGGACCCGCTCGCCCCAGGGCTGGCGGCGGTGGGTCGGGAAGTCGTAGACCGGCAGCTCGGCCTCGCGGCCGGCGCGCAGCAGGGCGAGGTCGGCGACGAGCCGGGCGGTGTCCAGCGCGTCGGGGTGGTCGTAGTCGTGGGTGAGGGGGTCCTCGACGTCCAGGTAGTAGCGGTCGTGCGAGAGGAGCAGGCAGTCGGGGTGCCGCTCGGCGACGGTGCGCACCAGCGAGGTCTTGCCGCTGGCCGTGCCACCGGCGACCAGCAGCAGGAAGGGGGTCTCAGGCATGTTCCTTGCCCCGGACCAGGATGGTGCCGTCGATGGTGGCGCCGGGCCGGACGTCCAGCGTGCCCGCGTCGATGCGCCCGCGCACCCGGGCCGTGCTGTCCAGGGTCAGGCGCTCGCGGACCCGCAGATCGCCCTCGACCCGCCCGGCGATGACGGCGTTGGCGACGTCGGCGGAGCCCTCGATCAGGCCGGCCGGCCCCAGCTCGAGCCAGTCCTCGCTGTAGGCCCGGCCGACGTAGTGCCCGTCGATGCGCACCCGGCCCTCGAAGACCATGTCGCCCTCGTAGCGCGTGCCCGGGCCGAGCACGGCGGCCAGGACCGGGCGCGTGCCCGAGGGCATCAGGCCGCTCCCAGCCGCTTGACGAGGCGGTCGAGCTCGTCCTCGTCGAAGTACTCGATCACGATGCGGCCCTTGCCGCCGCGGGGCTTGGACTCGATCTTGACCCGGGATCCCAGGGTGCGGCAGATGCGCTCCTCCAGGTGCGGGAAGCGCGGCGCCTGGGGGGCCGGCGCGCGGCGGCGGGGGGCCAGCACGGCCTTGACCCGCTGCTCGGTGGCTCGCACCGAGAGGTCGTCCTTGATCACCTCGCGCAGGACCGTGCGCAGGAGGTCGTCGTCGGGCAGACCCAGCAGGGCCTTGGCGTGGCCGGCGCTGATGCGGCCGACCCGCAGCTCGGCCAGGGCGAAGTCGGGCAGCCGCAGCAGGCGGATGGCGTTGGCGACCGTGGCGCGGTCCTTGCCGACCCGACGGGCGACGGCCTCCTGGGTCAGGCCGAACTCCTCGCACAGCCGCCGGTAGGACTCGGCGGTCTCGATCGGGTCGAGGTCCTCGCGCTGGATGTTCTCGACCAGGGCCAGCTCGAGCTGCTCGCGGGAGCCGACGTCCTCGCGCACCCAGCAGGGCACCTCGACCATCCCGGCCAGCCCCGAGGCGCGCAGCCGGCGCTCCCCGGCGATCAGCACGTAGCTGCCGTTCTCGATGCGGCGGACCAGCAGGGGGGTCAGGATGCCGTGCTCGCGGATGCTCTCGGCGAGCTCTTCCAGCGCCGCGCCCTTGAAGACGATGCGGGGCTGCTCGGGGTTGGCGGCGATGCGGTCCAGCGGGATCATCCGCAGGGCCCCGCGGGTGGTGCCGTCAGAGGGCACGCCCAGGATGTCGGAGGGGATCAGGGCGGAGAGCCCGCGGCCGAGGGCCGTGCCGCGGTTCATGAGGCCCTCCGGCTGGCCTTGCGGGGCTTGGCGACGGGGGCGGCGCGCAGGCCGGAGCGGACCAGGACCTCGTCGGCGAGCTCGTGGTAGGCCTGGGCCCCGCTGCTGCTGGGCGCGTAGATGTGGATCGGCTGGCCGAAGCTGGGGGCCTCGCCCAGGCGCACATTGCGGGGGATGACGGTCTCGAAGACCTCGCCCCCGAAGACCTGTCGGGCCTGGGTGGCGACGTCGGTCGAGAGGTTGGTGCGCGGGTCGACCATGGTCAGGACGATCCCGGTGCGCTCCAGCCCCGGGTTGAGGCCCTTGCGCACCGCGGAGATGCTGCGCAGCAGCTCGGAGAGGCCCTCCATCGCGTAGTACTCGGCCTGCAGCGGGATGAGCACCCCGGTCGCCGCCGTCAGGGCGTTGACCGTCAACAGGTTGAGCGCCGGCGGGCAGTCCAACAGGACGATGTCGTAGTCGTCCTGGACCTGCTGCAGGGCCGTCTTCAGGCGGTTCTCGCGCTGCGCGGTCTCGACCAGCTCGACCTCCAGCCCGATCAGGGCAGGGGAGGCCGGGGCGAGGTGCAGGCCGTCGATGGCCGTGGGGTGCAGGACCTGGTCGATCGGCGCGAGACCCAGCAGGACCTCGGCGATGCCGGCCTGGACGAGGGCCTTGTGCAGGCCGAGGCCGGAGCTGGCGTTGCCCTGGGGGTCGAGGTCGACCAGCAGCACGCGCTGGTCCTGCAGCGCCAGCGCGGCGCCCAGGTTGACGGCGGTGGTGGTCTTTCCGACCCCGCCCTTCTGATTGGAGATGGCGTAGACGCGGGACATGGTGGGGGGCTCCCGGGCGGGAGTGAGGGGAGGAGGGGTCCGGCAAGGTTCCACGGGGGAGGGTGTGGAGACCCGGCAGGGGGGGGATGCGGGGACGTTAGCGAGGAACTCTTGTCAACGCAAGAGCAGGCTTTGAGATTCGCACTAGAGATCGTGGAACGGAGTCCGTAGACGTGGAACTTAACGAATCTGGCTCCCCTTGTCCCGATTGGATTACCTTGGTGTCGGAGGTCCCCATGATCCTGCTCGCCGCATTCCTGTTCGCCTGTGACTTCGACAAGGAGCCCGAGGCTGTCGAGACCGAGCGCATCACCCTGCGCGACTACACCCCCGAGGAGATGGAGGTCCTCTGCAAGGAGCTGACCACCGACGCCCGCACCCAGCTGCTCAGCCGCCAGGCCCGGGTGGAGAACCTGGAGCAGACGCTCAAGGAGCGCGAAGCCGAGCTCGCCGCGCTCAAGAAGGAGGGCGAGGTCGACGAGACCAGGCGCAAGGCCGCCGCCTCCCGCTGGAAGGAGATCGAGGCCGAGATCGTCTCGCTCAAGGCCGAGCGTGACGCCGCTGTCGTCGAGCGTGACGCCCTGCGAGCCGAGCTGAAGGACACGCTGAAGGAGCTGGACCGGCAGATCGTGCGCGCCGAGACCTTCAAGGCCAAGGCCAAGGAGTTCAAGAAGAAGTCGACCGAGAACGACTGGCAGGCCTTCCTGGCCAACGCCAAGCTCGAGATCTGCGACAAGGGCAGCCGCAAGCGCCACGAGAAGTGCCACGAGGCGGTCGAGACGGCCCTGGGATCGGCGGTGGTCAACCAGTTCGAGATCTGCGTCGACGGCTACCAGGCCCGCCCCGAGCTGCGCGCCTTCGACAAGGGCGAGGAGCTCCCGGCCAACGCGCAGCGCCTCCCCGACGACAACAAGTTCACCAAGAAGGGCTGGGCCATCCTGTTCTGCGACCCGACCCTGCCCGAGGGCCAGACCCTGGACGACCTGGATCGCGAGCTGATGGAGGACGAGCCGCGGGTGTTGCCGCCCGAGGTCGTTCCGCCGGAGACCGACGGCCTGCCTAGCGAAAGGACTCGGCCGGACCGAGTACCACAACGATCCGGCGATTGAGGGCCCGCCCTTCGGGCGTGTCGTTGGTGGCGATGGGCTGGCTGGGGCCCTTGCCGGAGACCGTGAAGCGCCGCTCGTCGACGCCGAAGCGCTGGACCAGGACCTGCATGAAGGCCTGAGCGCGGGCGCTGGAGAGCCCCCAGTTGTCGCCGAAGCGCCGCTTCATGGTGCCCGAGAGGGGGTCGTCGTCGGTGTGGGCGACGATCCAGGCGTGGGTCGCCGGGTGGAGCTGGAGGGCCGTCGCCAGCAGGTCGACGAACATCATCGCCTCGTCGCGCACATCGGTGCTGCCGCTGGCGAAGAGCAGCTCGCCGGGGATGACGACGACCGCGCGGGGGCCGTCGCGCTCGACCCGGACCTCGGTGCCGCTCATGACCTGGGAGAGCTGGGCCAGCAGGGCCGAGGCGTCCTCGCCCTGGTCGCAGACCTCCAGCCGCTCTTCGAGCAGGCGGTTCTTGCGCTGCAGCGCGATGACCTCGCGGTCGAGCTGAGAGACCAGCTCGCTCTCGGTCAGCGTGGCGCAGGCCAGCAGCAGCGCCAGGATCATCCCTCCCTCCGCGGCGACTCTCGCCAGGGGGCGGGGTCCAGGCCCCACTCGTCGGCGCTGCCGCCTCGGGCCGAGGCGCGGACCCGGCTGGCCCCGCGGGCGCGCAGCCAGCGGCGGGCCCACTCGCGGACCGGCTCGGGGTAGCGGGGGCGCCAGCTGCCGTCGTGGCGCTCCAGGGCGAGGGCCATCCACTGGAGGGTCTCGGGGTGCTCCTCGACCGTCCGGCCGGCCTGCGGGCCCTCCAGGAAGACCGCGACGCCGCGATCCCCCAGCGCGAGGTGGCCGGTCTTGGGCGGGGCGCTGACGGCGTCGGCCCAGACGACCAGCTCGTCGAGGTCGTCGGGGGCGCGGTGGCGGCGAGCGAGCTCTACGAAGGCCCGCCCGCAGGCCTCGGCGTCGTTGCTTGCCCGGTGGGCCTCGACGAGGTCGACGCCCAGCTCCTTGCAGATGATGCCCAGCTTGTGCTGGCGCAGGTGCGAGAGCAGGCGCTGGGAGAGGGGCAGCGTGTCGACCTCGGCGCGGGTGGCCGGCCAGGACTGGTCGGCCCGCTCAAGCTCGGCCCGGACGAAGGCGAGGTCGAAGGCGAGGTTGTGCGCGACCAGGATCGCGTCGCTGAGCAGCTGCCGGACCCGGCTGGCGCGCTGGTCGAAGGGCGGCTGGTCGGCGACGTCGTCGTCGGTGATGCCGTTGACCTTGGTCGACTCCCGGGGGATGGGGATGCCCGGGTTGATCAAGAAGTCGTGGCGGCGGACCTGTTGGACCCGCAGGTCAGCGTCCACCGTCAGCTCGACGGCGCCGAACTCGATGATGCGATCGCCGTCGAAGGGCCGCAGGCCGGTGGTCTCGGTGTCGAAGGCGACGATGCGGCACTCGGTCCAGCGCATGGCCGGGCCTGTATCCAGAAAAAGCGGGGGGGGCTGGGGCCTCGCCGGCCCCCTCCCCCCCCGATCGGCCTGCGGC
>ERZ761602.4153-NODE-4153-length-19125-cov-3.734504_pt1 | contig 19125 bp, 15 predicted proteins | sample MGYA00512165_ERZ761602 | MGnify/ENA primary metagenome ERZ761602 (study PRJEB28899, sample SAMN02445085) | bioreactor sludge metagenome | biome: EBPR sludge; isolation source: Thorneside wastewater treatment plant | place: Australia: Brisbane, Thorneside... | reverse complement strand
GGGCAAGCCCGCGAGCCAGCCTGCAAATTCGTGAGCGTTGTCCACCTGCGTGCGCTGCTGGAGATCGCGTGGGGATTCGGGCGGGAAATCGGGGTCAGGATCCTGCTCGTACTCGCCGACGGTGATGAGCACGCGCGCCGAAAGACCCTGCGTTTCCATCTTGGGGCCAAGCCTTCCACGGAAGTTGCCGCGCTTCACCATGCCGTCTTCGAACCAGATCGACGGGCTCGCCGCGACATAGGTGTCGAACGTGTCGGGGCGGTTGATGAGCGTGTAGAGCGTGAACAGGCCACCCAGCGAATGGCCGAACAGCATTTCGCGCTTGCTGTCGATCTTCCAGTGCTTGCCGATCGCGGGCTTCAGTGTGTCGTGGACGAATGTGAGGAAGCCTTCCGCGCCGCCCGTGCCGGGGGTTTTGTTGGGCTGGGAGCCGAACGCGGGCGTGTAATCGATGGCGCGTTCCTTGCGCGGATCGGCCCCTGCCGGGTAGCCGATACCGACGACGACGCTTTGCTCACCTACATCCTGCCGCCGCGCCATCAGCCGCACCGATTCGGTCATCGCGCCGAACATGATGTGCGGATCGAGAACATAGACGATGGGATAGCCCGTGGCGGGCGCAGGGCCTGTCGGCGTTGCGACGACGATCTCGTAGGGGCGGCCGTTCGCGGCGCTGAGCGAGAAGGTCTCGATCGCTTCGTGCGCCAAGCGTGCCGGGGTTTCGGCGTGCGCGGGCGATATGGTGACGATCGTGGCGGCAACGAGACAAAGCGTGCGGTACATGCTGGTCATGATCCTTTTTGCAAACGATCGGGTGCGTATCAGCGCGGATCGAGCGCGAACCGGAGCGCGGTATTGAGTGCGGCGGGCAGCATCGATACGTGCTCCTGCCCCTCGATTTCCTTGTAGTAGACGCGCATCGGCGCCACCGATTTCACCATCTCGCGGGCATCTTGAACGATGTATCCGAGTTCCTCGGCACCGACGATCAGCATGAGTTCGTTGTTGCGATCCTGCTTCTCCCGTTCCGCGAGATAGCGGTCGCGTTCGGCGAGGAGCGAGCGGTTGTTCCACCAGATCGAAGGACTGCCGGACACGTACTTCTGGAACGCATCCGGGCGGTTGAACAGCACGTGGAGCACGAACTGCCCGCCGAGCGAATGGCCGAACAGCGTCTGCCGCCTGGGATCGATCCGGTAGCGGCTTTCAACGAGAGGCTTCACGCGATCGAGAAGCAGGGAGAGGAACGCCTCGCGTCCACCGGTGCGCTGCACGTTCTTCATCTTGCCGGGCACGTATTTGGGATCGGTCTTCGGTGTCATGTCGAAGAAGCGGCGGGGGCCGTCAAACGCCGTGTCGATCGGATAGCCGACCGCGACGATGATGGCAGGACCGATGCGGCCTGCCTGCAGCCGCGCCGCATCCACCATCGATCCGAACACCGAATTGCCATCGAGCAGGTAGATCACCGGATAGCCGCCTGCGGGCTCCGGTCCGGTCGGTGCGGAGACGAAGATGCGATAGGTGCCGTTTTCGGAGGTGATATCGAACTGCCGCGCGTCGCTGATCGTGGCAGGTGCCTCGATGGGAGGTGACGAAACGTCAACGCCTCCCGCCACCGCAGCGGACGCGGCCTGCGTCGCCGCTACGGTAAGGAGTGTGCTTGCGACGGGGATAAGCAGGCCGGATATCTTCATCGAACGTCTCTCCCTGTTCGTTCAGAACCTTTTCGCGCGCTTGAGACGTGATCGTCAATAAATTTCGAAAAAAATGGCGCATGTTACGGATTATTGTTATTCGACTGTCTTCATCGTGTGTTTTTATCGATATTTTATAAGCAGGAGGGGGCGTTGCACAAGCTCATGATTTGGTTGTGGAAACGGGGTAATGCCAGATTGCAGGGGGGAGCAGGTGCGATTGCGGGAGCGCCGCGAATCGGTCGTTCGGTTGTCTGCCTGGCCGCTGCATTCCTCACGCTGCTGGCGCCGGTCGCGGCGGCTGAGGCGGAACCCGCGAAGCTTCCGGATGCCGTGACGCGTCAGGCGTCGGTCCGCCTCAGCGATGGCAAGGCGCTCGCCTATCAGGTCACGGCGGGGGCGCTTCCGGTTGAAGGGCCGGGCGGAGAGCTTCTCGGTGAAGTGAGCTACACCGCTTATGTGGGCGCAGGGCAGGACAGGGCGCGCCGCCCTGTGACCTTCGCGTTCAACGGTGGTCCCGGCGCGTCTTCTGTGTTTCTCCACATCGGCCTCCTTGGGCCGAAGCGCGTCGATTTCGCCATCGCGGGATCAACACCCTCCGATGCGACGCCACTTCTGGACAATCCCGACACTTGGCTGGCCTTCACCGATCTTGTGTTCGTCGATCCGGTGGGCACGGGCTTCAGCAAGGCGCACGTCGCGCCGGATGCGGCGCGCAAACATTTTTTCGGTACGGATCAGGACGCCGCCTACCTCTCCGGCTTTGTGGCACGTTGGCTGGCGAAGAACGGTCGCATGGCGTCGCCCAAATATCTGGTCGGTGAAAGCTATGCGGGCATTCGCGTGCCCAAGATGGCGTACCGTCTCGTGAAAGTGGAAGGTGTCGCGATTTCGGGGATCATCCTGCTGTCGCCGATGCTCAATACCGTGATGTCGGCAGAGCCCGATATTTCGCCACTGCCCTGGGTGTCGCGTTTGCCGTCGATGGCGGCGACCCATCTCGAACGGCAGGGCAAGCTCACCGATGCCGCGATCCGGGACGTCGAAGACTATGCGCGCGGCGAATACATACGTGACCTGATGCTCGGACGCGAAGATCCGGCGGCTGCCGTCCGTGCGGCGGACAAGGTTGCGGATCTGATCGGGCTGCCAACGGAAATGGTCCGCCGTCTCGGTGGTCGCGTCAGCAACCTCGTTTACACACGGGAGCTTGAGAAGGCGAAAGGCGTGTTCGTCAGCGCCTACGACCCGGTGGTGACGAATTTCGATCCCTATCCGTTTTCCGCTGAGCGGCAGGGCGACGACGCGATCCTGCAGGGGAGTATCGCTCCGCTGACGTCCTCCATCGTTCACTACGTGACGCAGGATATCGGCTGGAGGCCGGAAAACACCTACATGACGCTCAATATCCCGCTGAACAGGAGCTGGGAAAGCAAGGAAGGGATTGAATCCGCGAGCGACCTTCGCAAGGCGATGGCGATGGACGGCAACATGAAGCTGCTCATCTCCCACGGCTACACCGATCTGCGCACGCCTTATTTTGCCAGCAAGCTGGTGTTCGGACAGATTCCGCCGATGGGCGACGCAGGCCGTGCGCGCTTCACGGTCTATCCCGGCGGGCACATGTTCTATTCGCGCGCCGACAGTCGTGCCGCCTACATGCGCGATGTCCGCTGGGCCTACAGCCGGGGGAACTGACATGGCGGGAGTTCTCGATCGTCGCGCCCTGCTCGGTGCGAGTGCCGCGGCCGGGGCGGTGTTGATCTCCCGGCCAGCCATGGCCGCGGAAGCCAGCAGCCCTGTAACCGTTCGCAACAGTGCCGAATTCGAGATGAAGAACGCGGAAGGGTACACCTACCGAATTCTGGTTTCACTTCCGCTCCAACCGACACCGCCGGAAGGCTTTCCGGTGCTGTATGTGCTCGACGGCAATTCAGTGTTCGGCACGGTGACGGACATGGTGCGGGGGCAGAGCCGTTTTCCGAAAGATACGGGTATCTCGCCCGCGATTGTCGTCGGCATCGGTTACCCGATCGATGGGCCTTTCGATTCCGAGCGGCGCGTGTTCGACCTCACCGTGCCGACGGCGGCATCGGAATTCCCGCCCCGACCGGACGGCAAACCCCGCGACGAGAATGCAACCGGCGGTGCGGATGCTTTCACGCGTTTCATCATTGAAACGGTGCAGCCGGAAATCGCGCGGCGCTGGAAGGTCGATCGCAACCGGCAAATCCTCTCCGGCCATTCGCTCGGCGGCCTGTTTTGCCTGAACATGATGTTCCACCATTTCGGGCACTTTCGCGGCTATATCGCGCTCAGCCCTTCGGTGTGGTGGAAGCGGCGCTACATCCTTGCTGCCGCAAAAGAGTTCGCGGCGCGTCAGCAGGCGCGGGTGTGGACCGAAAGCCTGTTCATCGGCGTCGGGGAGCGTGAGCAGGACAGCAGCGAACCCGAAGAGACACGGATGGTCGACAATGCGCGGCTGGTCTCCGACGTGTTGCAGCCGCTCACAGCGCGCGGTTTCGCAAACGGCTTCGCGATCGCGCCGGACGAGCATCACCGCTCTGCCGTACCCGCCCTGATCAGCCGCGCCTCGCGCTTCGTCTTCGCCGCCATGGCGTAAAGATCGCATTCAAAGGACTGCTCCCAATGAAGACACGTTTCATCGCCCTGCTGCTTTTGGCCACCGGGCTTTCCGTGAATGCGGCGTCGCGGGCCGAAATCACTCGGGCTGCGCCGGTCGCACTGGAAGGGACGGAAGAGCGTTCGCTCCAGTCCGCTGAAGGCCTCGACTACCGCATCTTCATTTCCACGCCCACGGAGCAGGCGCCGCCGGGCGGCTGGCCCGTCGTTTATGTGCTCGACGGCAACGGCTGGTTCCTGCCGTTCGCGCAACTCGCGCGCATGGTCGGCCGTCGCCCCGATCACAACGGGCGGCTGCCTGCCGTTGTCGTCGGCATCGGCTATCCCGGTGAGCGGCCGTTTCACACCGAGCGGCGGACGTGGGATTTCACGCCCCCGGTGGCGCTCCGCGAACCGCCGCCCGCGCCCGGCGGCAGACCGTGGTCGCGCACGGGAGGGTCGGAGAATTTCCTCGTGTTTCTCAAGACGCGCGTGAAGCCGATGATCGAGGCCGAATTCAAGATCGATACCAGCCGGCAGGCGCTGTACGGCCATTCACTCGGCGGTCTGTTCACGCTGCACGCCGCGTTCACCCGCCCGGAGAGCTTCCAGTATTTCGGCGCGATGAGCCCGTCGATCTGGTGGAACAAAGCGTATGTGACGGACGAGGAGAAGGTGTTTCCGGCCGCGCTTGCGAAGCACAAGGGGCGGGCTAACCTCTTCATGGGTATCGGTGCCAGCGAGCTTCCGCACATGGTGGGCGATGCCGACGCCATGGCGAAGCGCATCGCGGCGGCGAAATATGACCGGCTCGATTTCACCTATGTGGCGTTTCCGGGCGAAGAACATATCTCTGTCGCGACGCCCGCATTCACACGTTTCTACGACACCGTTTTCGCGGCGACGGACACGGACAAGGCGAGCTACCTGAAGGCCTATGACCTGGGCGCCGACGCAAAGGCGATCGAGGATGCGGACGCTTATTTCAAACTGACGCCTGAGCGGCAGGCTGCTGTACGCCGTGCCGGACGTAGCCTCACCAACGCAGAGCCCGCAGCATTCGACCGCCGCCTGCGCGGCTGGATCGCGGCGCTTCCGGCGCACGAGCGTGAGGCTGTGCAAAAACAGCACGATCGCTGGGACCGAAAGACCGGCACCGTGCCGGTCCCCTATTGATCCGATGGCTTCCTCCTTCGAACCCGGGCGGTTGCCCACACTCGCCGATGTCGAACAGGCCGCGCGCGCCATTGCCGGCGCGGTTGCGGACACGCCGTTCATGCTCAGCGAGACGCTGTCGGCAAGCGCGGGGTGCAAGCTTTACCTGAAGTTCGAGAACCTCCAGTTCACCGCCTCGTTCAAGGAGCGCGGTGCACTGAACAAGCTGTTGTCTCTGTCGGCGGCGGAGCGCGCGGCGGGCGTCTGTGCGATGTCCGCCGGCAACCACGCGCAGGGAGTTGCGTATCATGCGCACCGGCTCGGCATCGCGGCAACGATCGTAATGCCGGAAGGCACGCCGCTCACCAAGATCTCGCGCACGCGCGATCACGGCGCGAACGTCATCGTGCACGGCAGCAATCTGAATGGCGCGCTCACTCTGGCGAACGAACTTGCCGAGCGCGACGGGATGACGTTTGTCCATCCTTATGCTGATCCGGCGGTGATCGCGGGGCAGGGGACGCTTGCGCTCGAAATGCTGGGCGCAGTGCCGTCACTCGATGTGATCGTCGTGCCTGTGGGCGGTGGCGGGCTCATCTCGGGCATCGCTGTCGCGGCGAAAGCGATCAAGCCTTCGATCCGCATCATCGGCGTACAATCGGAGGTGTATCCGTCGATGGCCTGCGCGATGGCGGGAACGCAGCCGCCTGCGGCGGATCGACTCACGATCGCCGAGGGCATCGCCGTGAAAGAGGCGCACCCCTATACGCGGGCGATCGTCTCGCGTTTTGTCGACGAGGTGCTCGTTGTCGAGGAGGCCGCGATCGAGCGCGCCATCGCCGACCTTCTCGCTATCGAGAAAACCGTGGCCGAAGGTGCGGGCGCGGCGGCGCTCGCGGGCGTGATGAGCAACCGGGAGCGGTTTCGGGGCCTCAATGTGGCTGTGCCGCTCAGCGGCGGTAACATCGATCTCAGGGTTCTTGCCTCGGTCGCGATGCGCGCCCTGGTGCGCGGCGGGCAGCTGATGCGCTTCAGTATCGCGGTGAACGACCAGCCCGGAACGCTCGCCCGCCTCGCGACGCTGCTTGGCCAGCTTGGCGCGAACATTATCGAGATCATGCATGACCGGTTGGCGCTGTCGTCCAGTCCCAAGGGCGCGGTGATCGATGTGGTCGTTGAGGTTCAGGATCATGCGCACCGGGCCGCCATCGTGGAACGGCTACAGGAGGAGGGCTTCACGCCGACGTTGTGGCAGGACGCGGTCTGAGCGGCGGACACTTTCCGTGACACGCATGGGCGCGTAGAGAGGGCAGCCCCTGATCCCTGAACGGAGACCGCCATGCTCCAGCTCTACGGCCACCCCTTTTCCTCGTACACGTGGAAGGCGGAGATCGCGCTCCTTGAAAAGGGCATTCCTTACACGTTTCGTATCCTCGATCCGGAACATGCAGAGAATGTCGAAGCGCTGCGCGGACACTGGTCGCCGGGCAAGTTTCCCGTGCTCGTCGACGGCGAGCGTCCGGTGATCGAATCCTCGATCATCATCGAGTATCTGGACCTGCATTTTCCCGGGTCGCCCCGACTTATCCCGGAAACGCCCGAGGCGGCGCTTGCGGCGCGGTTTCTGGACCGTGTGTTCGACAACCATGTGATGGCGCCGATGCAGGCTGTCGTGGGCGAATACCTGATCGATATGCAGGCACCCGACAGGCTGCGGATCGATCGCGCCTGCGCTGCGCTGGACACGATTTACGCCTGGCTCGACGAACGGCTGAAGGGCGACTGGGCCTGCGGCGCGGATTTCACAATCGCCGATTGTGCGGCGGCACCCGCGCTTTTCTATGCCGACTGGGTGCGCCCGATCGATCCCGCGCAGGCGCGGCTCAAGGCCTATCGTGCCCGGCTGCTCGCGCGCCCGTCCGTCGCCCGGTGCGTGGACGAAGCCCGCCCGTACCGCGCCTACTTCCCACCCGGCGCCCCCGATCGGGATTAAGAAAGCGACGCGAGCAGATCGGGGATGCGTATGAAAGCGAAGGCTACTGCACTGTCCGCAATGCCGTAGGGCATGAAGATCGAGTTTCCATGGCGTAGCGCCCCGCATGTGTAGACGACATTCGGTACATAGCCCTCGCGGTCCTCTTCGGACGCGGCGAGAATGGGTGTGGCGGTGCGGCCAAGCACGCGTGACGGATCGGTCTTGTCGAGCAGCACGGCGCCGATCGAGTATTTGCGCATGGCGCCGACGCCGTGGGTAAGCACGAGCCAGCCCTCGTCGAGTTCGATTGGGGCGCCGCAATTGCCAATCTGGAGGAGTTCCCAGGAATAGCGGGGTGCGAGCAGCAACGTGCCTTCGTCCCAATGGGTGAGACTGTCGGATGCGATCAGGTAAAGGTTTTCGCCGTCCTGGCGCCCGATCATCATGTAGCGGCCGCCGATCTTGCACGGGAAAAGGCCCATGCCCTTGTTGCGGGCGGCGCGACCTGTAAGCGGCGTCAGGTGGAAGCTGCGGAAATCCCGTGTCGAGAGCAGTTCGGAGCGGATTTCGCGCCCGTTATAAGCGGTGTAGGTGCCGAGCCATTCGTAGCTGCCGTCTTCATGTTCGAAGCGCAGCAGGCGCAGGTCTTCAAGGCCGTTGGTCTGTGCGGGGGTGATCGGGAACAGCACCGTGCCCGAAAGTGTGCTGTCGGCATGGCGGTACACGCACACCGGCCCTTCCTGCAGTCTGTCCTCGGGGCTCTGCGCGTCCGCTGCTGTAGCAAACGGCGGCTGCGGCGCGAGTTGAAGCTTGCCTTTCGATCCCAGAATGCCTTCGCGAAAGGCGACGGAGGAGATATGCCCCTCGCCAACGGCGCGCAGCGACAGCACGATACGCACGCTGTCCTTTTCAAGGCCGCTCTGATCGACATGAGGCACGACACTCGGGTTCATGAGCGCGGCGGCGGCATAGCTGTATTCGTGGCAGAAATAGGCGCCGATCAGCTGCCGCCGCGCTGCGCTGAGCAGACATGTATCCAGCTCCAGCATCGCGGCCACCTCGTCGCAGCGGGTGATGAACACCTTCTGCGTCTGCCAGTGCCGCGCCTCGAAATCGCGCATCACGAGCGCAAGCTCGTCCGCGACCGTCTGCTCATCGAGCGCAAGCACCGCGTCGACGATGCGACGGCTTCGGCTCGGCGCAGCGCTGGTCGCCTGCCAGCCGAGATGGAACGGGCGCACCACGACCCGCGACGGGTCTGCGGTCAGGCGGAGCGGCAACGTCTGGATTGCTTGCAAGGATCGGCCCCGTCTCTCCGGCTCAGGCGGAAAGCTTCTCCGCCGGGTGCTGTTGTGCCACCGATTGGGCCAATTTCGAAAGCCTGATCATGGCGCAGGAGGACAATTGCAGTGCAAGCAGCGACTCTGCGCCCTGATTGCGGTTGACGCCGACCGGGGTCAGCCCGTCGAAACACCCGCCGTCACCACGCGTGGCGAGCGGGGTGCCGTGATCGTTGTGGCCGAGGAACCACTGGTAGCAGCTTCGCCCCATATCGACCCAATGCCTGTCCGGTGCCACCTCGAAAGCGGCGAGGCACGCTTCGAGCGTGGCGTGCGCCTCGAGCGGTTGCTGATCGAACGGCAGTGGGTGCTTGTAGGGGCGCCCGAAACTCTCCGTACCGACTGCGCGGAAATGGCCCCCCGGCGCGGTCTGCCGCTCCATGATCCAGCGCAGCGTCGCAAGGCCTGTTTCGATGAACGTGGAATTCTGCAGTCGCTGTCCGGCCGCCAGAAGCGCCTCCGGAAGCCGTGCATTGTCGTAGGCCAGAATCGCCTCGAACCATGCCCAGTCGGGACGGCGGGCGGTATCGAGGATTGCCAGCAGCTGATCGCCTGATCGTTCGATGAGCTCGCGGGCCATGGCATGATGCGGCACCGCATCGAGCACGGCCGTCGCGCCCAGCATCGTGAAGGCCATGGCGCGCGGTGCATCGAGTGTAATGTCGCGGGCTGCTGTTTCGAAAAGCCGCAGGCCCCATTCCCGGTGTTTGCCCATAGGCGCCTCGCGTGCCGTGACACCGAGTGCCCACAGTGCGCGGCCGCAAGAGTCTTCGGAACCCTCCTCCTCGCACCACCTGCGGTCGTAGGTCATAAAGTTCCGGAAACGGCGGCGTTCAGGGTTCCACGCGTGTTGAAGGAAGGCGGCGTAGACTGCGGTCCAGCGATCGCGCACGGTGTCGTCAAGCGAAGGCAGACGGTGCATCAGGATAAGCGCGCGGGCGTTGTCGTCGGTGCAATAGCCGTGGCTGCGATCGGCCACGGCAAAGGTGCCGTGCTGGAGAAGTCCGGTGGTATCGCTCATGCGCAACACGGCGCTCGCATCCGGCGGCAGGATGGTTTGGGCAGGCCGAGGCGAGAGTCGCGCGGGCTTTTCCGCCTCTGCCGCGACGAGGAGCGCATGTGCACTGCGGGCCAGTTCCGACCATAGCATCGAACGGCCTCGCGCATAGGCGCGCGCGCTATAGGCGAGACGGGTGCGCGTGTTCGAAAGCAACCCGGATATAGCTTCCGCCATAGCGTCGCTGTCGCGGAACGGAACGAGGATGCCGTGATCGGCATCGAGAATTTCCGTTGCGTGCAGATATGGCGTCGACACGACCGGCTTGCCAAGGCCAACCGCATAGCTGAGCGTACCCGACGTGATCTGCGCCGGATTCACGTAGGGCGTGACATAGATATCCGCGGCTTGCAGGTAATCGAGAAGTTCGTCGCGTGGTACGAACCGGTCGATGAAGGCGATCTGTCGATCCACGCTGAGGTCGCGGCCGAGCGCCGTGAGCCGTTCCCGGTACGCCTCGCCCTCTGCCCTGCGCAGATTTGGGTGCGTGGCGCCGAGCACGACATAGAGCGCATCGGGATGCCGCGCCGCGACCGCCGGCATCGCGCGGATCATCGTGTCGATGCCCTTGTCGGGGGCAAGCAGACCGAAGGTCAGGATCACCTTGCGTGCCTCCCAGCCGAAGCGGGGCTTCATGCTGTCGGGATCGACGCAGACGCGGTCGGGAACGCCGTGCGGAATGACGCTGATCCGCGCGGCCGCCGTCCCGTAGCACTCGGAAAGGATGCTCCGTCCACGCTCCGCCATCACCATGATGCGGCTGCTGCGGGCGAGCAGCGCGTTCATCACGCGGCGCTGGTCCGCATCCGGATGCTCGAGCACCGTATGGAACGTGGTGACGAGCGGCAGGCTGGTACGCGCAAGCAGGTGCAGGATGAAATCCCCGCCGCTTCCCCCGAAAATGCCGAATTCGTGCTGCAGCCAGATCGCCCGGGCACCGCTTTCCTCGATGGCCCGCGCGGCCTCGGAATAAGCAGACAAGTCCTGATCATCCAGAAGGCGGATATCGGAGGGGTAGGCTTCGTCGGCCTTACCCTTCATCGCATAAAAATCGACGCAAAGCTCAGGGAACGCCGTTTTCAGCGCGTTTCGGCAATCGGTGGTAAAGGTGGCAATGCCGCAACGGCGCGGTTCGCTGTTACCGATGAGCGCAATGTGCCGGAGCGAAGACGGAAACGGCGGATCCGGGGCGGCCGCCGGGCGCCCTCCCATCACGCTGCGATCAGCTTCAGGGCACTTGGCTTTGCGGTGGGGAGCGCCTTGCTGCCTGCCCTAGCCATCAAGGCCTGCTTGCGGGCGAGCATCTGGTCGCGGAGCGCGACAAGATCGACATCCGCCTTACGGGCCTGCGCGAACATGCCATCCGAAGGGCGTTCCTCCTCCGCGACGTGGTGCCGGATTTCCTCTGCCAGCACGGTCACCTTTGCGTCGTAGTATTGCTCATCCGGAAATGCGGTCTGCAGATCGTTCACGAGCAGCTTGGCACCATCATGTTCCACATAGGCCTCGTCGAGCGTGTCATCTTCGATCTTGTCGCGAAGCGCGGGATAGAAAATCTCTTCCTCGATCATCGTATGCACCTTGAGTTCGGTGCAGATTTCTTGAACGATCTCGCGTTTACGTTTGCTGTCGCGTGCTTTTTCGAAGGCTTCGAACAACGCTTCGACCTTGCGATGGTCCGCCTTCAGAAGGGCGATCGCATCGGTGTATTCCGCCATGGCTGTATCTCCTTGCCGCAAACGCTGGTCTCGCGAACGCCGAATCATGTTCATTATGTGGTTGTCCGATCAAACGCGTGGAGAGCGCGGCATGTTCCCCACGGTTCACCGCAGCTTCTCCTGCGGCGAACGGAGCAGAGGAGAGCCGCCGCGGATGGGAAATTTGCAAGCCGGCGATGGTGTCAATGTATGGAATGATATAGAAAACTCTTTCTATACAATATGATATGATGGTTGCAGTAAACGCATACCGCCTCGTTCAGGCAGCACATTATAGTGCCCGGAGATGAGGGAACGGGGCGAGGGCCGGCATGTTGAGCGATCGTATCGAAGGCAAATGGATACTGATGTTCCGCGACGTGCTGGCGGCGTCGGGCATCGGTGAAAACAGCCTTGTCGGCATCATTTGTGAAACGCAGTCGCGCACGCTGAACGTGCATCTCGTCGAGCTTGCGTTAACGATGCTCGGTGCGCGGAGTTTCAAATTCGTGGCAACGACGCCCCGCGTCGACACGATCGTGCCGACGCGTTCGACGGGTACGTCCGCATCGATGGCCGGGCTTGGGCCGATCATCAAGGGATTCGCGCCGTGCGACCTGATTGTCGACCTGACCGTCGAAGGTATGCTGCATTCGCCCGAGCTTCATGACCTGCTCTCGGTTGGGCTGCGGGCGCTCTACATCCTCAATGAGCATCCGGAGGCGCTGGAGCGGCTCGACATGAGCCCCGCCGAAATCGCGGTGACGCTGCGTAGCTGGGAAATCCTGAACGCCGGGAAGGTCATGAAAATTGTGTCCGATGCCGGAACCGACCTGACCGTTGACATGGTCGGCGGGCACTGTGCCGCCGCCACGGGCGTCGTCGATGCGCAAATGCCGCTTGGCCACTGGCCCGGCGGGCTTGTCGCGGTGTCGCCGGCGGCGGGGTGCGTGAACGGCAAGGTCGTCGTCGACGTCGGCGATCTCAACTGCACGTTCAAACGCTATCTGGAACGCCCGATGACGCTCCATATCGAGAAGGATATCATCGTTGCAGTGGAGGGCGACGGCGTCGATGCTGAACTCTTCCGCAGCTATTCGGCAGCGTGGAACGACGAGAATGCGCTGACAACCTCCCATCTCGGCTGGGGCACCAACCCGAGGGCACGCTGGGAAAGCATGGCCATGTACGACAAGTGCGATACCAACGGTATCGAGGCACGGACGTTCGCGGGCAATTTCCTGCTGGGGATCGGCGCGAGCCATGTCGCGCGGCGTGAGACGCTGAATCACTTCGATCTGCCGATGCGCGGCGCGACGATTCATGTCGACGACCGCATGGTAGTCGATCGGGGTCGGCTCTGCGTTCTTTAGGAAGTCGGCACGGACCTGTTATCGTCATGTAAGGAGAGTAAACGGATGCCGCTGCTGCGCCGTGAGCGTATCGGGCCTGCCCCTTTTATTGCCATCGATCACGCCGGGCAGGGCGAACTGATACTGCTGCTTCATGGAATTGGCGGCAACAAACGTAACTGGGTCGACAATCTGGAGGTGTTCGCCGAACATTTCCACGTTGCCGCGTGGGATGCGAGGGGGTGGGGCGAAAGCGACGACTATGACGGCCCATTGACCTTCGCGGACATGTCAGCAGACCTGTGCAGGGTCATCGATTTCTTCGGGCATACACGGGCGCATCTGGTCGGCTTGTCGATGGGCGGGCGCGTTGCCATGCATTTCGCGGACAATTATCCGGAGCGTGTCCGTTCGCTCGTGCTTTGCGATACAACGCAAGGACCAAAAGGCTGGACCGAGGAACGGCGCCTGGACTTCATACGCTCGCGGCAGGAACCGCTTTTGAACGGGCTGGCCCCCGCCGATATCGCGAACGACGTGGCGAGGTCGCTTGTTTCTCCCAACGCAAGCGCCGAAGCCTTGGCGAAGCTCGTCGACAGCCTCGGGCGTCTCCACAAGGGCAGCTATCTGAAGGCCATCGAAACCAACGTGTCGGATGCGGTGCTCGCTGATCTCACGAAAATCGCGGCGCCGACGCTGGTGATGGTGGGGGAAGACGATCAGCTTACGCCGCCGGATGAGGCGGAGGAAATCGCGCGCCTCATTCCGAACGCGCGGCTGAGTATTCTGAAAGGGGTAGGGCACCTCATCAATATCGAGGCTCCCGATGTGTTCAACCGTCAGGTGCTTGAATTTCTACTTCAAACGTCGAGAGGCGCCTGATCGAATCTTCGCGGCCGCAAAGCGAATATGACAAGCGTGCGGCTTCATATTATGGGGAGGTTCCTGGGGTAGAGGATCGACCATGACAAAAGGCGCGCGCGCAAGGATTGTCGGAGATGCGAAGCCGCGTGATGGCGATCCGCGTATCCGCAAAACCAGCCGAGCGATCCTGTCTCAGCGGAAGCGCAGACAGATCATCGAGGCTGCAACGAAGATATTCCTAGAACACGGATATCACGGCGCGAGCATGGATGCGGTGACGGCCGCCGCCGGGGTTTCGAAGCCGACGCTCTACAGTCTGGTGGGAAACAAGGAGGAACTGTTCGAGCAGATTCTGAGATCGGCTGCGGACGAGATTCTACTGCCGACGAAGCAGAGCCTTAAATCGGTGAAGACGATTGAGGCCGCGCTCTATGAATTTGCCAAGCGCTATGCTGACGTTCTACTCAGCAAGGAGATGCTTGCCGTCCATCGTCTCGGAGTGGGAGAGGCGCAGCGTTTCCCGCATCTCGGAAAACTCTTCTACAACGCGGGTCCTGCGAAAGCGCTTGAAGGGGTGACGAGCTATCTCGCCGCTTTTGCGCAGCTTGGCGAACTCGACATTTCTGACCCCGAGATGGCCGCGCACCATTTCTATGGCCTGACGATCAACCCGCCACGGAATCACATGCTGTTCTTCGGCCACGATTCCCTGACCGGAAAGCAGATCGACGACTTCATTCGCAAGGGATTGACGATTTTCCTCAAGGCCTACGGCAAGGTGTGAAACCCGGGCCGGGATGTCACGCGCATCCCGACCCGGCGATGCATTACAGACTATACTTCAGGCGCAGGAACCATTCGATGGGGCGGGCATAGATGGCATAGGCCATGCCTGCACCTGCAAGGTCCGCGTAGCCCGTCATCATGTATTTCTTGTTCGCGAGGTTTGTCGCCCCGGTGCTGATCGCCCAGCGCGCATCGTCGCTGGTGAACGTGAGCGAGGCATTGAACGTGCTGTAGCCGGGCTGACGAAGCAGCGCGGTATTGGCGGCGTCCTTGTAGTGGCTGCTTCTGTAGGCCCAGTCTCCGCGCAGGCTGAGCTTCCCGGCCTCGAGGGTAAGGACGTCCGCGGTGAAGCCGGCCGTGCCCGTCCATTTTGGCGCGTTCGGCAGTTTGCTGTCTACCGTGACCGGCGCTGCGACCGCCGGCACTTCCAGATATTCGGAGTGCGTATAGCCGAGGCCGCCGTTCAGGGTCAGCCAGCCTGTCGCTGCGGCCTCGAATTCGGCTTCGATACCCTTCATGCGTGCCTTGCCGGCATTCTGTACGGTGGGAGCGATCAGCACGGTCACCGTGGTCTGGAGATCCTTGTAGTCCGTGTAAAAGCCTGCGACGTTGAGACGAAGGCGGCGGTCGAACAGTTCGCTTTTCACACCCATCTCGTAGCTTGTCACGAACTCGGGCTTGAACGACGGCGTCTGTGTGAGCGGCGGGAAGACACGCTGCGTGAAGCCGCCCGATTTGAAACCACGCGAGTATGTTGCATAGACCATGGGGCCGTCATCGAAGCGATAGTCGAGCGTGACGGCGGGTGTGAACTCCTTCGCGGTTGTCGCGCTCCATGCATAGGGAAGGAAACGGTCGCCGACCTCCAGTGGTCCGCCATCCCCGTTGAAATCCACGATCCCGAGCATGGCGAGGAAGCCGGAAACCGAAGGCGCGATCGAGGTGACATATTGATCGGCAAGGAAGCGCTTCTTCTCATGGGTATAGCGCCCGCCGAGCGTGAGATTGAGCTGGTCCGTGACAGGATAGATCAGCTGGGCGAACGCCGCGTAGCTGTCGTTGTCGACCTTGCCGCCGCTGAGGAAGCCGATCGGCTGATCCGTGCCAGGCTGAATGCCGTTTCTGTCCGTGCCTTTCTCCTTCAGGTAGTAAAGGCCCATCAGCCACTTCAGCCTGTCGAACGCAGTGCCGCTAAACTGCAGTTCCTGACTGAACTGCCACTGGCTGTAGTCGTTCGCGGAATTCGTCGCGCGGACCGGGGCGCCGTCGTGCTCCAGCGAGAAGGTGCTTTCGAGATCGCGGTAAGCCGTGATCGACTTCACGTTGACGACATCGCTGCGCTTTTCGACCGTGAGGCTGAGACCCCACACGTCGAGCGACGATCTGTTCATCTGGCTATTGGCGTTCGTGTATTTGCTGTCCGTCAGCCATTGGCTGTTGTAGCAGCCCGGATTGTCGAGCGGGCTCGGACCGGTCATCATGTTGGCGCCGCCCGCAACGCCACCCGCGCCGAAGTTATTATAGAGCAGCGGGAAGAAGCCGAACTCGTTGATGGCGAGAACCTTGATCGGCGGCTCATGTTCGCGCGCCCGCGTCGCGTCGGCGGCGAGGGTGACGGTGATGTCGTCGGCCGGAGTCCACGCGGCGACGATCCGGCCCAAGAGGCTGTTCTTGTTGCCCGTGTCCCAGCCGTCCGTCAGGCGTTTGCCGTAGCCGTCGCGGCCCTGATAGCTGAGCGAGGCGCGTACGGCGAAATCCTCGGAAACCGGAAGGTTGATGCCGCCCTTGAAGTCGGTCCGGCTGTAGCGGCCCGTCGCGCCTTCGAGGTTCAGCTCGAAATCCTGTGAGGGCGCCTTGGAGGTAATGACGACGGCACCGCCGATCGTGTTCTTGCCGAACAGCGTACCCTGCGGTCCGCGAAGAATCTCGATCTGGCTGGTGTCTGCGGTATCGAGCAGCGCGCCGACCGCGCGACTGATGTAGACGCCGTCAAGGTAGATGCCGACGCCGGGGTCGATCGTAAGGTTGAAGTCGGTCTGGCCGATGCCGCGAATGAAGACCGTGGCCGAGTTACTGCTGCCGGAGATCGCGCAGGCGCCGTCGAATCGTACGTTGGGCGTCAACTTGCCAACGTCCGCGATGGTGCTCACCTGGCGCTCCTCGAGTGCCGAGGCACTCATGGCGGTGACGGCGAGCGGTGTGTCCTGAAGGCTTTCCGCTCGCTTGCGTGCGGTGACCGTGATTTCTTCGAGTGCTGGTGCGGCGCCTTCATCCTGTGCGGCCGCAGGTGTTGCAACATTCGTCAAGGCGACTGCGAGGACGGATGCCGATATCCGCCATGTGCCCTTTTTCATGCTTCCCTCCAATCCTGTATGATCCCCACCTTCGAAACGGGGTGACGGTGTTCGTTTCCGGGCGAGCGAGGCGTGTTGGGCGCCTCTTGGCGCACGAACCTCGGAATCTCCCTTTCCCGCGTATCGAAACATGCCACTGCGCGCGCTTCGCCTAGAGGGGAGCCGCGCAAGCGATGTGTGCAAAGTGCAATTGGAAGGCCATCTTACGGCATCAGTCGCGTCGTTTTTTTGGGCTGATCTTTACTAAACTGCTTGGTAAAGTGGGTTATGCCGAATCGTTGAGAAGGAGAGATATCTCTTCCTCCTTTTTGGTCATTCCCTCGAAATCGCCCTGGAGGCCGTGTCTTGCAAATAAATTACACTATGTAGTAAAGTGGGCGTAGGCTTCCGGGATGGGTGGGGAAATGGGCGCCTGATGCAATCGAATGCCAGAGATTTGATCGACAGCGACGTCTTCGAGCAGCTGCGCCTGCCCGTCGTGAGACCGTCTACCTTGAGTACCGTGGCGCGGCAGCTTTGCGGAAAACACGGTGATTCCTACAAATTCCGGCCTGAAGATCGCCTCAGCCAGAACATGGTGATCCACGGCCCGGAGAACCCGGAGCTTTCGATCTGCGCCGTGAAGACGAGCTCCGCGTTCGTCAGCGAGACGGTGGCCCAGCGGGGTGTCAATATCATGATTCCGCTGGAGCCGGAATTTTCCGTCCTCTCCGATCGGAAGTCTTGGGAGCCGGTCGCGCCCGCGAGCGTTCTCGTCTCTTCGCCCGGCCGGCCGCAGTGCATTCGCTGGCCGGAAGGCGGGCGCCTCTTTGCCCTGCGCATTTCCCGAAGCGCCTTTGAAGGCGTGCTCAGCCGGGCCGGCGCGGCCGGGGCTGGAATGCCCATGCATTTCTCTCCAATCATGGATCTGAATTCCGAAGGCGGCGAGGCTTTCAGCCCGCTTCTGCGCGCGCTTGCGGTGGATGTCGCGAATGACGAGGCGCTTTTCCAGTATCCGGACGTCGCCAGCGCATGGGCGACGTTGATCGCGTCTGCGCTGCTGCGGCGGCAGCCCAACAATGTGTACCGGAAGGACGAGGGCGCGCGGGAGGAAATGCCCGCATTCGTCAAGACGGCGCTCGACTACATCGATCGCGGTCTTCAGGATGAGGACCTGTGCCGTGCCTCCGTCGTCGCGGCATCGGGCGTGCCGGCGCGGACCTTGCATTACTGGTTCAAAAAATTGTTTTGCGTCGGCCCGATAGCTTATGCGCGGCAGCTGCGCCTTTATCACATACGGGCCGAATTGATGGCCGACGATCAACGCAGCACGATCGCGGACATCGCCGCGCGCTGGGGCTTTTACGACGGGAGCGCGTTCGCGGCGGCGTATCGCGCGATGTTCGGCGAGCTGCCCTCGGTGACGGTGAAGCGCAGGGAAGGCTGTTCGGCACTTCCGAAATCGATCTGACGACGCGTACGTCGATTCCAGAGAAAAGAGAGCAATGCATATGTCAACCGAACAGGTCGTCGTTCAGGCGCTCGGTGCCATCTCGGCGGGAGAGCCGGAAAGATTCCTCGCTTTCCTGCATGATGATGTCGTTTATGCAATTTCCGGTAATCACCCGTTTTCGCAGAAAATACGGGGTAAAGAGGCCATTGGCGCGCTCATGGCGCAGGTCGGATCGGCTTTCGAAGATGGTGGCCCGAAATATGAGGTCGAGCGCCTGATCGTATCGGGCGATAGCATCGTCGCGACCTTCAAGGGCAGCGGGCTCCTGAAGAACGGGAAAACGTATGACAACGACTATTGCATGATCTTTGATTTTGTTGATGGCCGCGTTGCGAGGATCACGGAGTTCTTTGACAGCTTCCATGTCATGTCCGTGATGGCAGGCTGATACACCCGCTATTTTTCGTCCGTAAACCGGATTGCACAATCGCCTTATGGCTTGCAGGGCACGCCTAACTGTTTACCCAGGGCGATGACACTATGGCTCCGAGAACTTCGGAAAAAGGGTACGGAGCCATGGCCGAGAAAGATCAGCGGAATCAGGATGCAGGCAGCGATTATGCGGTTGCCGAAATGCTCGTGCAGCGTGCGCGGGACATGGCACCACGCATTGCGGCGCGTGCTGCGGACGGCGAGGCCGCACGGCGGATTTCCGACGATACGATAAGGGAGGCGGGCGAGGCGGGCTTCTATCAGATCCTCGTTCCCAAGGCGCTTGGCGGCTACCAGCTGGA